>Ga0183099_1001171_pt1 | contig 15841 bp, 16 predicted proteins | sample Biomet1_FD_127788 | JGI IMG/M metagenome (GOLD analysis project Ga0183099, IMG submission 127788) | Microbial communities from bioreactor (seeded with anoxic lake sediment) at LBNL, California, USA - Biofuel metagenome 1 | ecosystem: Engineered > Bioreactor > Anaerobic > Unclassified ... | reverse complement strand
TATTTTTGCTGCTGTCACAGCCGCTTGCCAAAACCATAGCAAACAACAAAAGCAGACATGCTATTGCTGTTATTGTTTTTTTGATTCTCATAGTTCCTCCCGCAAAAAAAATAAATAGGCAGAAAGGACCTGCCTATTAGATATCCAGCCAAAATTAAAATTTTACCAAACCGACACTGATGCCCATAGCTTGGTCAACGCGGACCATAAATTTATCCTGCAATACTGTAATCTTCTCTTTCAAACGACGCTTGTCAATCGTACGTAACTGTTCGAGTAAAACAACGGAATCCCTCTCTAACATGCAGTCTGCTGCCTGCAGTTCTACATGCGTCGGCAATTTGCCCTTGCTGATCTGAGCTGTAATCGCCGCAACAATCACCGTTGGGCTGTATTTGTTGCCGACATCATTCTGAATGATCAAAACTGGCCGAAGGCCACCTTGTTCAGAACCGATCACCGGATTTAAATTTGCATAATAAATTTCCCCACGTTTTACGACCATGGCTACTCTCGACCTGCCGTTTCTTCAAATAGGCCTTCTTCAGCCAAAGTCAAATTAATACCCGCCATCTCCTGATAGCCTTTTCGCATGCTTTCAACAAAAGCTTGATGCTTACAGTTTTCAATATGATTGCCCATCGCATCACGAAAAAACTGGCTGCGGCTCAACTTTTCCGTAGCGGCAAACGAATCAATCTCTTCAAGCATCTGATTCGGTATGCTGATCATTACTCGCTTTAATTCGGTCAACCCTTACACCCCCGCAGTATTTTATCACCAGACACAGGTTAATTATAGATTTATTATCAAGAAATGTCAATTTAAAAGGCAGGTTTTATTTGATAAATTTACTCATTGCCCAAGGCAAAACGAGCAGCTGGCAAAGCCTCTAAAATATCACCGGCAACCAGTCCGGTCATGCCCCGTTCTGCCGCTAAGTCTCCAGCAAATCCGTGCAGAAAAACGCCGGCCATAGCTGCATTATAGCGGGATGCCCCCTGTGCTTTGAGCCCTGCGATGACACCAGCCAGCACATCCCCACTCCCAGCGGTAGCCATGCCTGGATTTCCATTGGTAGACAAGGACACCGTTCCATCGGGGAAGACGACAATCGTCTTTTCACTTTTTACGACAAAAACACAATTGCAGTCTTTCGCCGCATCACGCACCAAGCCAACAAGATCTTCTTTTAACTCGGCCACGGAAATGCCGAGCAGCGTTGCCATTTCGCCCAAATGAGGCGTCAATATCGGCGTGATCTTGCAATCTCGCAAAAGCTCTGAATACCCTGAAAATGCAAAAATTGCATCTGCATCAATGATCAACTGTGTTTTTACCGCTGCTACGAAATCCCGAATAAACTCACCTGTATTTTCGTCTCGTCCTAGCCCAGGGCCAATGACGATGGCATCAAATGTGTCGGCAATCCCAAGCAATGGAGAAAGTGCCGCTGTTCCCAAAATCCCCCCTGCCTGTTCTGGCAGCGAATACGTCATCACTTCCGTCAATTTAACCGACATAATATCTTGCAGGCTCTCAGCTACCGCCAATGTCACAACACCGGCACCGCTTCTTAATGCTGCGTTAGAAACAAGTGCCGCAGCCCCCGTCAAGCCTCTAGATCCAGCTATCGCCAGCACTCTGCCACAACTATTTTTATGTACATCTCTAGCTCGTTCAGGAAGGATTTTTTGGATGAAATGGATATCCATTAATTGCTGATTGATGCGGCTGTCTTCCAGAAGCTGTTTAGGGATACCAATCCCATCGACCATCAATTTACCGACATATTCCGCCCCCGGATAAAAAAACAGCCCTAATTTAGGCAAGCCAAAGGACACCGTCGATGCAGCTCGAACTGCCAAAGACTGGACATTTCCTGTATCTGCATCGATACCACTTGGCAAATCGATTGCAACTATCGGTTTTTGTACTTCGTTGATTATACGGATGAGCTTTTCTGCCTCGGGCCTTAACACTCCTTTAAAACCAGTGCCCAATACCCCATCGACAATTCCATCTGCAAATGCCAATGCAACCTGTGTCTTATCCCAATCTCGCGGAGAAGTCAACTGCAATACATCCACATTCATATTGACGAGTATATCCAAATTTGTTTGCGCCGATGTTCCCAGATGATTTATATCACCTAGTAAAAAAACCTTGACGCGCGCCCCTTGGTTCGCCATATGCCTGGCAGCGACAAAACCATCTCCGCCATTATTGCCGCATCCGCAGCACACACAGATTTTCTTATGCTGCAAGCCTGCTAAAAGCTGCTCCATTTCAGCTTTCACCTGCACACCGGCATTTTCCATCAAAACAACTTCGGGTATGCCAAAAACATCAATGGATTCCCGATCGATTTCTCTCATCTTTTGTGCTGTTACTATTTTCATTCTATTCGCCCCCAAAAAATCGCCTGCGCTACAGCGTATTGCCGAGCATGGCTCAATGATATATGTATTGATTCTACACCTAATTTCATGGATAATTCTTTGAAATACCCATATAAAAACACCTTAGGAGCCCCTTTTTCGTCCGGCAAAATCTCGATTTCCTTCAACTTCCCCTTGACCAAACCTGTACCAAAGGCCTTTAAGACCGCTTCTTTTCCGGAAAATCTCGCCGCATAAGATGCAGCCGCTTGCGCGCCGCGGCTTTCACAATATCTGATTTCGGCCTCGCTGTATACTCTTTTTACAAAACGTTCAACGGAAATGGCCTTTTCTATTCTTTCTATCTCGATGATGTCAATTCCTGTACCAATGATCATAAAAATTCTCCTCACAAAAAGCCGACATTAGACATGTCGGCTTTTATTTTTGACGCTTTATTGAATTGTTTTCATGTTTCCGCTTTGATGTGCTCTTGAAATCAAGACTTCAACGCGGCGATTCTTGCTTCGCCCAGCCTCTGTGCTATTATCCGCTACAGGTTTGTATTCGCTGTGCCCAACCGCACTAAAACGCGCTGGCTGCAATTTATTGTTTTGAGCCAAAATGAACTTCATGAAATTCATCGCTCTTTGCGAGCTCAACTCCCAATTAGAAGGGAATTGTTCCGTTGCTATAGGAATATTATCCGTATGCCCTGAAATCACAACACTTTGCGGAATCGTTGCCAATAATCCAGCTATAACCGGACCTATTTTTTGTGAATCGCCTACTAGCTCTGCGCTTCCCGAGGGGAAGAGCGCCTGTTCCTTAATGCGAATCATAAGCCCTTCTTCCGTCATCGCCGTGCTCAATTCGCTTTCCAAGCCATTCGTCTTAATATATCCATCAAGCTCATGTTTTACATCTTCAAGCTGCTGGTTTTCCTTAACATAATCCTTATCGGATGAATCTGCATTATCCGGCGTTGATGCTGAGCGGCTCACAGCTGGACCTGCCTGATCAAACATCGATGGCCCGCCCACATTGAATGCGGATCGAAAGGCCTGTGCCATCTCCGTAACCTTATCTTGGTCAGTTTGCGACACAGCAAATAGAACGATGAATAACGCCAAAAGCAAAGTCAGCAAATCCGAATAAGGCAGAAGCCATGCTTCACTGGCATGCTCTTCATGCGGTTTATGCCTTTTTTTTCTAGCCATATTTTACGCCTCCGCTTTACCTGCTTTTAATTGGTCACGTTCCGACTGCGGAATGAATACCATGAGTTTTGCTTCAATTGCCGTCGGCGAATCCCCTGCCTGCAAAGACAAGATTCCCTCAATGATCATTCGTTTTTGCGCAACCTCGATTTGTGACATGACCTTAAGCTTTTGGCCAAACGGGAGCCATAAAACATACCCTGTAAATATCCCGAGCAAAGTCGCAATGAATGCCGCACCAATCGAATGGCCTAGTTTTTCGATATCATTCAAATTCCCAAGTGCTGCAATCAGCCCGACAACGGCACCAAGTACGCCTAATGTCGGCGCATAGGTTCCTGCCTGACTGAACATCGACATACCTTCTGCATGGCGCTGTTCCATGATTTGCAGTTCAGCATCCAATACATCACTTACAAAATCCGGGTCCATACCATCAATTACCATATTAAGCCCCGAGCGAAAAAACGGATCCTTGATATCTGCCACTTTATTTTCCAATGCCAAAATCCCTTCACGACGAGCAATCTGCGAAAGCTCTACGAATAGACGAAGAAGTTCTGCTTTTGGACGGCTGTCTGAAGTCTGGAACGTCTTTTTGATAAGTTTCGGAAAGTTACGCATCTGTTCTAGCGTAAATCCCGTAAAAAGGCAGGAGAAAGTTCCTCCAATTATAATCAAAAAGGCGGCTGGATTATTCAGCGAACTAATCGGCGCCCCCTTTAAAACCATGCCGACAAACACTGAAATAAAACCTAGTACCATTCCTATCACTGTTGATTTTTCCAACACAAGTCCTCCCTTTGATAAAACATTATTATACATATCGGTCAGTGTCTCTTCCTTGAGACAATAACGAGACTTGACGCAATATTATATCCCCAGTGCACCATACTTTGCTGCTTTATTATTTATTTCCACCTTTTTTGTGAATATCCTGCCATCTTGACGCATATATCACAAACTAAGTAAAACAACCCCCTGCTTCTAGGTCGTTAGACCAGCAAGCTTCATAAAAATGGCAAAAAAGCCCAACTGATACTATTATATCGACACTCTAAAGAAAAAGTTAAATCAAATCCATCGCATTACTATATTTATTTTTTATTGATTTTGTGATATTATATTATTATAATTTATTATCGCACTTTATATTTTGCCAAATACCCAACAATAAATTTTTCATATTATATCATTATGTTCGTAAAATATGGTATAATAATACTCAGATAATTTAAGTTTATTATAGGTTGCTCTTGCGGGCGTCCATTGCCAACTAAAATTCAGAAAATGGAGAGATATCATGGAACTACGACAATTAGAATATTTTCAAATGTCCAGCCGTTTAAAAAACATTACCCGTGCAGCTGAAAGGCTCCGCGTATCCCAGCCAAACATAACAGTAGCCATCAAAAAACTAGAAGCAGAACTTGGTATTCAGCTCTTTGACCGCAGTCAAAAGCAATTATCCTTGACACCTGAAGGCGCTGTTTTCCTCAACCGCATCGAACTTGCCTTGCGCAATATCCAAGATGCTGTTTTGGAAGTCAACGACTACAAGCAATTGCAAAAAGGCACGATCAAGATAGGCATTCCTTCGATGATCGGTGCTTACCTCTTCCCAAAAATCTTTTCTAATTTCCAGCGCCTCTATCCTCATCTTGACATCTACTTATATGAAGAAGGCTCTATGGCCATCCGTGAACAGTTAGAACGTGATGAACTCGATTTTGGTATCGTAATCATTTCAGATGCTTCGCCAAATCTGCAGCTTTTGAAAATGTCTACGAACCAGATTGTCGCTTGTGTGCCAGAACATCATGAACTGGCCAAGCATGAATCCATTTCACTAGACGATATGACCGATGCTGACCTCATCATGCTCAAAGAAGGTTCTTTTCTTCGCAACTTGATCTTACAGCGACTAAAAGCTGCAAGCATTACACCGAACATCGTCCTTGAATCCAATCAGATCGAGACCATCAAAGGCCTTATCGCCAGCGATGTCGGCATTGCCTTTTTATTGGACTTCATCGTCAAAGATGCTCCTCAAATCAAGGCCTTGCCAATCAACGATCCAATTTTTGTTGATGTTGGGCTTGCCTGGAAAAAAGATCGTTATATTTCAAAAGCTGCACAGTCCTTCATCGACTTTTGCAAAGACAGCTTAATATTAGATAAAGATTGATTTGCATAAAAGGAGTTGCTATGATAGCAGCTCCTTTTTTATGCAAAAAAGATACAACTAAATCCCGTTCTTAAAAACATGCTCTGTTTTTTCGTTTTTCCCCGTAGAAATCGTCAATGCCTTATTCAAAGTCAACCAGGTTTCTGGCTGTTCAAAACCTTTTCGCCAACTCGCTACTCCTGCTAAATCATAGCAGCTTACCAATTGCGCTTTAAGAGCCAGCGATCTTTGTTCTTCCTGCCACACGCGATACAAAAAACCATTTTCCTCATAAGAGAAATAATACTGTCCTAGTTCGCTGTCCCAGCGCGCTGAAACTTTCTTTTCCGCAAGCAGCCGTTCAGTACCTTCCATCGTCAACGTTTTTGCCTGTACCACACGGCCATCTTGTTCTTGCCAAAGACGTGTGTAAAAAGGAATGCCCAAAATCACCTTGCGAGCCGGTATATCTGCCAGTGTCTTTTGCAGATTCGTCTCAACCCAGCCAATTGACGCAACGGATCCACTGACTTTAGAGCTTCGCCAATGTTCATCGTAAGCCATGAGCATGACGTAATCGACAATCCTGCCTAGTTCCTTTCGATCGTAGCACTGCGACCAATCCGGGGTTGTAGAAGGTACCGTAATATCAATGGATACCACTTTGCCTTCTGCTCTTAGGGCAGTTGTTATCTCTTCTACAAACACAGTCAAAGCCGCTTGATCTTCATCATGAATATTCTCAAGATCAAGATTTATGCCATCGAGTTGATATTTTTCACAAAGGAACATCAGTTGCCGAGTGGCATACTTTCTAGCATCTGCATTTGCCAGCAAGGCCTGCGTAAGTTCCGGATCAAAGCTGTTTGTGACCAACGCCCATACTTTGTAACCTTTTTGATGAAGATTTTCGACATAAGATGCATCTGCTTTATCTTCAACTAAACCATCTGCATTGACAATCGCAAAAAAAGACGGAGAAACTACATTTACGCCCGGCAGCTTTTCCGAATAAGCCAAGTTATCATCGGCATCAAAGGTCGGTTGCCAAACCAAATTGATTTTTGGCTGCTCAGCAAAAGCTTCTACTGCAGCTGCCCTGCTGACGGCAAAAGGCCATAAAAAAAACGTGCAGCCGATGATGAACAAAAAATTTTTTAAAGATTCCTTTTTCACAAACAACACCGCTCTTTCCCCATTAAAAAAGCATCCGCCGCAAGCATAAATCCTGCGGCAAGATGCCTTTTCTCTTCGTCTTAGGTATTCTCTTATAAAATTGCGTGAGCAATCAAATAGCCCACGATCGAACCTGAGATAACACCAATAAATCCAGGAATGATGAAACTATGGTTGATTACGAATTTGCCGATACGAGTTGTACCCGAACGGTCAAAACCAATACATGCCAAATCCGAAGGATATGTCGGCAAGAAGAAATAACCATAGCAAGCAGAAATGAACCCAATGATAAGAACCGGGTCAACACCAACGCCCAATGCCATCGGAACTACGATAGCAATAGCAGCTGCCTGCGAATTTACCAATTTAGAAGTAAAGAATGCTACTAATGCATAAGCCCAAGGATATGCTGTTACCGTTTCACCCAAAACTTCTTTTAAAAGACCGATATGGTTATCAAAGAAGGTATCTGCCATCCAAGCAACACCATATACAGAAATCAAAGCAACCATACCCGCGCGGAAGACTGTGCTATTGCCGACTTCTTTCGCTTTGGTATTGCAAGTGAGCAAAATTGCCGCTCCAACGCCAAGCATGATCATCTGGATCATAACTGTCATGGACAAAGCTTTTGGCGCTTTTCCTGCTCCAGCAGCGAAATGAGGAACCAATTCTGTGAAACTGCCGAAAACAGCAATAAACGCTATACCAACAAAGAAAATAATCATTGCTCTATAGTATTCTTTAGGCAATTCTTTATTGACGAGACTTTCTGTATCGCCATAAACATAAGCACGTTGTTTTGGATCTTGAATCAACTTTTGGAAAGCTTCATCATCTGCAAGTTCTTTGCCGCGACGAAGACTCCAAATTGCAGCGCATACAACACCGCAGAAAGTAGCCGGGATCGCAACGCTAAGAATCTGAACGATACTGTACGTATGTCCAGCTGCAGCCATGAACCCAACAATAGAAACGATGGCAACCGAAGCAGGTGATGCACAGATCCCCATCTGAGACGCAACCGAAGCTACTGCCATCGGACGTTCCGGACGAATATTCTGTTTGATTGCAATATCATAAATAATTGGGAACATCGTGTAGACAACATGTCCTGTTCCGCACAAAACCGTAAGACCCCAGGTCGTGATCGGAGCCAAAATCGTAATGTATTTCGGATTTTTACGAAGCAAAATTTCTGCATATTTGAGCATAACTGTCAGCCCGCCCGATGTTTGCAAAAAACCCGCACAGGTTACAACAGCCATAATTGTCAACATTACATCGATTGGCGGATTTCCTGGCTTGTATCCAAAAACAAATGTAAAAATAAGAAGACCGATACCGCTGATAACAGCCAATCCTATACCGCCATGTCTAACCCCGATGATCAAACAGAGCAACAAGACCATGAACCCTAAGAAAATTTCCATTTTACCTTACACCTCTTTCTTTCAATTCACCACAAAACAAATATCACAGACTATTGATCTCGTGATATCTTGAAGACGATATCCCTTTTCGTCCTCTTTTGCGGCAACTCAATTATACTATAGGTTTTATCCATAATCAATAATTATTATATTATTCTTCAGTTTTAATCAAATCTATGCGTTTTTTTCTTTTTAATAGGTAATAAAAATCAGGATTCTGAATATAACTTTTTTTTAATATTTTTTTTGTATCATAAAATCCATTTCATCTATAGTTTTTGTGTTTTTTTACAGCTATAACAAAAAAACCTACTACGCCTATATCCGCTATCCATATTTTATTGTATAATTATTATGGTTTTAACTAATCAAAACACATTATTAGGAGGATTTATATATGGCACTAATTAACGAAAACTATCTTAAGCTTCCTGGAAGCTATCTTTTTGCTGAAATTGCCCGTCGTGTAACGGCGTTCAAAGAAGCCAACCCTGATGCAGACATCATCCGCCTTGGTATCGGTGATGTAACCCAGCCGCTCCCTCAAGCATCCATTAAAGCGATGCATGCCGCAGTCGACGAAATGGCAAATGCTGAAACATTCCGTGGCTACGGCCCGGAACAAGGCTATGATTTCTTGATTGAAAAAATCATTGAAAACAACTATACGAAACGCGGCATTGAAATTGCCAAAGATGAAATTTTTGTCAGTGATGGCTCCAAGAGCGATTGCGGCAACATCCAGGAAATTTTCAGCACCGACAGCCTTGTTGCCATTACCGATCCGGTTTATCCTGTATACCTCGACACGAACATCATGGCTGGCCGCACTGGCGTTTTGCAAGATAACGGCATGTTTGAAAACGTCACCTACATGCCTTGCACAGCAGAAAACAATTTCACTCCGGAACTTCCAAAAAAACGAGTGGATTTGATTTATCTATGCTGCCCAAACAATCCATCAGGAACTACACTTTCTCGCGAAGCACTCAAACAATGGGTTGCCTATGCGAAAAAGAATGAATCTGTCATCTTATTCGATGCGGCTTACGCTGCCTATATCACAGAAGATGATGTACCTCGCTCTATTTATGAAATCGAAGGTGCAAAAGAAGTCGCCATTGAATTCCGTTCCTTCTCTAAAACTGCAGGTTTCACCGGCACGCGCTGCGGTTATACAGTAATTCCAAAAGCAATCAAAGGCAAGGCTAAAGATGGCAGTCTCCATGATTTCAACAAACTTTGGAATCGCCGCCATACAACAAAATTCAACGGTACCGCTTATATCATCCAGCGCGGCGCTGAAGCTATTTACACACCAGAAGGACAAGCACAGATTAAGGAAACCATCGATTATTACATGACCAATGCAAAAATAATCCGTGAAGGCTTGACCGATGCTGGCCTCAACGTTTTTGGCGGAGTCAACGCACCTTACATCTGGCTGCAGACACCAAACAACATGCCATCTTGGGACTTCTTCGATAAACTTCTGACGGAAGTGAATATCGTCGGAACCCCGGGCGCTGGGTTCGGACCTTCCGGTGAAGGCTATTTCCGTCTCACTGCATTTGGCAACCGCGAAAATACGGAACGTGCCATCGATCGCATCAAAAACAAATTAAAATTCTAAAACTATCATTATCTTTGAGCTGAAATCTACTTTTTGTGGATTTCAGCTTTTTTTCTGAACAAATTGGTTTACAAATCTCTTGAAATTGGTTATATTACTGTATAAGACTTTTTTCTAGAGAGGACATTTAAATTTTATGAAAACACTATATTTACAAAAACTCATGACTTGTCGCAATATATTAAGCGACAATACAATAAAACTATTGATAGAGTCTCTTGCTCAACCACAAAACAGCTCTATTTCTTATGATTTTATTGCTCTACTCATCCAGCGTGCTGAAAAGCTAGGTCTCCACGGCAATCTATTACGTGCCTACCTCATCCACCTCCTGTCTTATGGAGATAATCTCGCGGCAAAAGCAAGTGAGCAAAACGGCGGAAAAATCGGTTCTAGTTTATATGTCGCATTTTGTCAAGATATGGAAACAATCTTCACCCTATTAAACACGAAGCCAAGCTCCATAATCCCGACAACCCTGCTTGATGATTATCAGCCAAGCCAGCTTGCAGCGCCATCACCGCGCACACTCCTCGAAGAGTCCATTGCCACAGCATCTTCCGGTAAAGAACTCGCCGATTTGCTGCTTAAACACTATGAGCATTATGGATACGGTGACATTGCCAGCCACAAAGCCTTCCGCTGGGACAGTTCCAATCACAAGCTTTTAGGGATCAGCCATTTTGAAAACATCGCGTTGAAAGATTTAATTGGCTATGAAAGACAAAAAGAAATGCTCGCAGGCAATACTGAGGCCTTCATTACGGGCAAACCAGCCAATAACGTCTTGCTCGTAGGTGCTCGCGGCACGGGAAAATCCTCTTCTGTAAAGGCATTAGCCAATGCATATTACAGCCAAGGGCTGCGGATCCTCCAAGCTACCAAAGCCCAATTGACGGACCTGCCAAAAATCATGGATACCTTGCGGCAAATCAGCAGCAAAAAATTCATCATATTTCTCGATGACCTATCGTTCGAAGAGTATGAAGTCGAATACAAATATTTAAAATCAGCTATCGAGGGAGGCGTTGAAGGCCGCCCGGAAAATGTCTTGATTTATGCGACTTCCAATCGCCGCCATTTGATAAAAGAAACGTGGAAAGACCGACATGATGAACAAGACGAACTGTATCGAAATGACAGCGTCAATGAGACAATGTCATTATCGGACCGCTTCGGCATCATCCTCAATTATATCGCGCCAAACCAAACCGAATATCTAGAAATCATTGATACGCGGTTAAAAAGAGCCGGTATCGAACTCGATGCCGAAGAGCTTCGCATTCAAGCCCTGCGCTGGGAAATCACCCACTCGGGACGCAGCGGCCGCATCGCCCAGCAATTTGTCGACCATTACCTCGGCACCCAAAAACAGCATTAAAAAAACGTCTGCAACGAAAAATTCCGTTGCAGACGTTTTTTATGTAAAATCACCGCTAAAATCATGTTTGACAAAGCGATAGCCAATACCGCGAACTGTTTCAATGCCTTCGCTCACTTCCTGAAACGCTTTAAGTTTCATTCTCAAATGTCGAATATGTACATCCACGGTTCTCGTATCGCCATAATACTCATAGCCCCATATTTTTTCAAGCAATTCATCTCTTGAATACGCCTTACCGACATTCGTTAAAAACAACTTCAAAAGTTCATATTCTTTCGGTGTCAACGCGAGCTCTGCTTTGCCCAAAAAAGCTTGATATGAACCAAAATCCATCCGCAAAGGGCCCACGACCAGTTGGCCTTCCTGTAGATCAGTACTGCGACTGCGCCGAAGCACTGCCTTGATTCTGGCTAAAAGCTCCCGCATGCTAAAGGGTTTCGTCATATAGTCATCTGCACCAAGTTCAAGACCTAATACCTTGTCAATTTCTTCATCTTTTGCTGTGAGCATAATTACTGGAATCTTCGCGGTCAGTTGACGGCTTTTAAGATCCCGGCAAACTTCAAAACCATCTAATTCTGGCAGCATGACATCAAGCAAAACCAAGTCTGGTTCTTCTTGCGCCAATTTCAATGCTTCAACTCCATCAGCCGCCGCCAAGACCTCATAACCGGATTTCTCCAAATTATACCGCAAGAGTTCACGTATAGATTCTTCATCATCGACAATCAATATCCGCATTTTTTCTGCTCCATTCCAAAAATTCAGCAGTCCAGCCGACAAGCCTCTGCTCCTTTTGATTATACCATAAAGCCTTTGCCTACATCCATCTATTAGTTGGATTTCCGCTTACAGCTCTAGGTATTCCCGCATAAAAAGAAGGGGCTATTTTTCACAAATAGCCCCTTTTTTATGCCCTTGTTTCATCTTCATTGTTATTGAGCTCATCCTTAGCTTGCTGCACAACTGCTAAGGCATTTCCTACATTGGAAACTAAATGTTCAAAAACCTGATTGGCATACTGTACAGAGTCTGTCTTCAACGCTTTTGAATTTTCTATCGTTTTTTCCATGATTGCCTTTGCCTGCACTTGAGCCTGCTGCACAATCTCACTTTGATCCGTCAATCTCACCGCATAATCTTTTGCCTGATCGACAATATGCGCTGCTTCTTTATGCGCTTCGGATAAAATCCGTTCTTCTTCTTGAATAACCTGTTCTGCCTTGCTGATCTGCTGTGGCAGTTCATTGCGCAAATCGTCGACTAAACGGATCAAATCATCCTCTTCGATGATGCACTTATTCGTAAACACAACACGTCGAGCATCTACAACCAAGTTTTCAATCTGATCTAAGATATCATTTACAGCCATTTAACCAGCCTACCTTTTATTTTTTTAATATGTATGCAAACAAGCTTCAAAGCTGCCTTGCACGCTTCTTTATAGCTAATTCTACACAGTTTGGAACAAGTCCTTTAATTTCACCATTAAAATTCGATAACTCTCGAACACCGGATGAGCTTACAAACGCATATTTGGGATTGGTGGTCATGAATATTGTCTCAATCCCGCTATCTAAGTGGCGCATCATTTGAGCGCGTTGAAATTCATACTCAAAATCTGTAACTGTGCGCAAGCCTCGAACGATGACGCTTGCCTGTTTTGCCCGAACGTATTCATTGAGGAGCCCGTCAAATGCATCGATTTTTATATTGCTTATATGAGCTGTCGCTTCCGTCAAAAACTTTACACGGTCTTCTACCGAAAAAAATGGTTTTTTATTTATATTATGAAAAACCCCGACGATCAATTCATCAAACATCTGACTGGCACGTTCAAAGATATCAATGTGCCCATTGGTCACCGGATCGAAACTGCCTGGAAAAACTGCAATCTTCACCGACTCTCCTCCTCTTCTTTTGGGTTTCGCATGAAAATACTCAGTTGCGTAGTTGCTCCATATACCTGGTTGCGCAATAGCTTCAATGTAGAAAACTCCATATTGAAATCATCTGCCCGCGCATGCTCCATAACAACTAGCGCACCATCTAAGAGCAGCTTAGATGCATCCAAAAAAGATAACGCCCGTTGGCAAAGCTCCTTATTATATGGAGGATCGCAAAAAACCAAAGAAAATCTGCGTCCTGCTCGTTCCAATCGCTGCATTGCAGCAAAAACATCCCCGCGAATGATTTCTGTTTTATCGGCCAGCTTGGTATGTACTGCATTTTCATTGATGACCTTTATGCTTTCACCGCTTTGATCAACGAACACCGCACGGCAAGCCCCTCGGCTCAATGCTTCCAGTCCAAGATTTCCCGTACCGGCGAAGATATCGAGAACATCCCGCTCATAAAGGTCGCCAGCCAATATATTGAATAAAGATTCTTTTATCCGATCTGCTGTCGGTCTAGTTTCTTGCCCTTTTGGAGTCTTTAACTTGCACCCCTTAGCCAAACCAGTTATAATTCTCATTTTCCCACTCCACAAAACAAACTAAATCCTTTTCATTTTATCATATTTTGACCTTTTCGGGAACTATTTCTGTAAATAATCCCCTGCACGATGGTTTCGTTTCTATTCCCTGCATATGCTATAATATTAGCATAACACGATTTAAAGGATGATGTTTTTTGAAACGGCGTCTGTTTTTATGTTTTTTTTGCATTGCTTTTATTTGGGGAGGATTCAATTACAGCAACTACACTGGAAATACATCCAGGGCGTTGCCGCCAATTGTTCCAATAAAAGCACATCGTATCTTGTTGATACCACTTGACAGCCGTCCACCGTGTCGGCAATTTGTCATCGCGGCTGGGCGCATCGCCAACATCGAGGTCATTGCTCCGCCAAGCGAACTGCTTGACTATTACACAAAGGCCGGAGACTGTACGGGCCTTCAACAATGGCTGTCTGCAAACATCCAAACAGCCGATGCTGTGATTTTATCCCTAGACCAGATCATTTATGGCGGCCTTCTAGCCTCCCGGGAAAAAGGCGGCGATGCAAGTGCTGAAGCAACGGCCTTGCAATTCATTACCGACCTCCATCAAAAAAACCCGACTGTTCCAATCTATGCATTCAATGTATTGCCACGCATCCATCCGCCCGCCAGCATCGATCAATACCAACAGCAAAAGGATTTAATCAAATACTCCCGTCTTCGCCAAGAATTTGCTATCTTTGATAATCCATTGGATTTAAAAGAGCTTCGGCACCTCATAGAAAAAGTTCCTACTGAGTCTTTGCAAAAGTACCAGCAAATCTATAAAAACAACACCCTGCTCAACGAAAAACTCAGCGCCATGGCAAAGCAAGGTATTTTCAAGAAACTGATCATCGGACAAGACGACAGCGAAGATTTCGGTATACCTAATATGGAAAAGCAGCAAATTGAACGTTATCTGCAAGCAGAAAATATTTCGCCCGATCAAGTTTTTCTTACACGTGGGGCTGATGAAGTAGCGCTATCGATGTTAAGCGAACTGCAAATCCATTATTTTTCGCATTGGCAGCCTAAAGTTTACATCGAATACAATGATAGCGCTGCACCTGGCATCGTCATGCCATATATGTCTGGTTCAGTAGCAACTACCATTCAAGAAAAAATCAGGCTGGCAAATGCTCAAATCGTAAACACTCCAGACAATGCGGATTTTGTTCTTTTTGTCCATGTCGGCAACGGCAAAAACGCAAAGGCAGACCCACACAGTCTTAAAAGATTACAAGATTTGCTGCAGGACAATCACAAAATTGCATTGATTGATTTAAGCCAGCATTTTACGGCAACAGAAACCTTACTGCCCCAGTTAATAAAACATGATTTCCCCATCAATCGTCTAATTGCCTATGCAGGATGGAATACCACGAGCAATGCAGTCGGAACCGCACTTACACAAGCTATTTTGTTTACATCACAGCTTCAAAATGCAGCTTCTGATAACTCTCGTCTTTTACTCTACCAAAATAACTTGACGTTTTTAAACAATCGCTATATGGAAGACTATTTTTATCTGAAAGATTTAATTGACAGTGTAAATGACAATTTGAAAAAAGCCGGCTATGCAAATGTATATGACCTTGATATGGACCATAACTATAAATGGGCTAATGATATGCTTCAGACCGGACTCAATAAACGAGCAGATTATTTGAAACATACCGCGGCATATCGACAGCCGATTCCAATTGAAACAGAAAATGGAATCTCCTTATTGTGTGTCAAAGATCTTTTTGTGGATGCCGCTTATCCTTGGCCACGCACTTTTGAAATCGACTTGCAGACAACTTTAATCCTTCAATTGCTTTGCCCAAAATAAAATTATTGACTTATATAAAATTTCATTGTATAATTTTATCTTGTGGTAACGCCTTGTGCGCTAACATTTAAACCATTGGGGTATCGCCAAGTTGGTAAGGCACGGGATTCTGAATCCCGCATTC
>Ga0183099_1001170_pt1 | contig 15865 bp, 13 predicted proteins | sample Biomet1_FD_127788 | JGI IMG/M metagenome (GOLD analysis project Ga0183099, IMG submission 127788) | Microbial communities from bioreactor (seeded with anoxic lake sediment) at LBNL, California, USA - Biofuel metagenome 1 | ecosystem: Engineered > Bioreactor > Anaerobic > Unclassified ... | reverse complement strand
AACCATCATGTTAAACTTATCAAAATAGATTATGCCGCTCTTGAAAATGCTGCAATCGTCGTTTTTTGTTGCAGGAGATATTACTGTTTTGGAAACTGCGACAGACCGATTGGCAGAATTGCGCGTGACATCTAAAATTGTTGAGAGTACTTTAGGTGTTTGTGAAATCCAGTTAAAATCACATTTGAGAGGATATCTGAGTGTTGGAAATAATAGAGAAACAATGATTGAAGCCATTACACAAAGTTTACCTTACATGGGCTTCCCAAGATCTTTGAATGCGCTAAATTGTGTAAATGAGGTAGCGCCAGAAAGCAATAAGTAAACAGTGCGTTTTGTGGATGAAGACCTGTGAGTTATTTATCAATCTCTTCTTATATTTCTTCATTATTGATGAAGCAAATAGTTATATATTATTAAGTATTTGATGATTGATTGATCAGTCAACAACAAAATTCACATTCTATATTAAGCTCGTCTCATAACTCAAATTTACCGAGTATAAAACATAATCAAGAATATGGAAGATAATACAAATGAGTAAAAAAGTATTAGTATTGTCCGCCAGTCCAAGAAAAGGTGGAAACTCCGACCTGTTGTGCGACCAGTTTATTCTTGGAGCAAAAGAAGCCGGACACACTGTAGAGAAAATATTCTTGAGGGACAAAGAAATCAATTACTGCACAGGATGTGGAGCCTGTTATAGCATGGGAAAGGGCTGCCCTCAAGAAGATGATATGCCTGAAGTCTTGGAGAAAATGATTTCAGCAGATGCGATTGTAATGGCAACGCCGGTGTACTTCTACACGATGAATGGCCAAATGAAAACTCTAATTGACCGCACCTGCTCCCGTTACACAGAAATCAACGATAAGGATTTTTATTTTATTGCAACGGCAGCCGACAATAATAAGCAGGCTATGGAGAGAACATTTGAAGGATTCCGGGGATTCACTTCCTGCCTTGAAGGAGCAAAGAAAAAAGGTATTATTTATGGAACTGGCGCCTGGAATATCGGAGACATCAAAGGAAGCAAAGCAATGGAACAGGCACATGAGATGGGAAAAACGATTTGAGTGGAGCAGGACATACAATGAACAGAGTAGAATTATGCGAACAGAAATTTAAAGAATTATCTGGAGATGTCTAACTAAAAACTAATTTTTTCACCCGTTTTTCGAGTGACCAGTCAATCAGGTACAAAAATTAACGGATGATTTCTCGTAAAAATAAGCAGTCAATCAAAGATCAATCAGGATCAAGTTAAACAATTCAATAAATTAGGAGAAATAAAAATGTTGTACAGAAAAATGCCTAAAAATGGAGACGAGCTTTCGATACTTGGGTTTGGATGCATGCGTCTTGCAGTGAAAGAAGACGGTAGTATAGATGAAGAAAGAGCCACTAAGCAGGTACGCTATGCAATCGATCATGGAGTAAACTATGTTGATACGGCCTGGCCCTATCACATGGAACAGAGCGAGCCTTTTTTAGGTCGTGCTCTTGCTGACGGATATCGAGGAAAGGTTAAACTTGCCACAAAGCTTCCCTCCTGGCTTATAGAGAGCCGAGAGGATATGGATAAGTTCTTGAATGCTCAGCTGGGGAAACTGAAAACAGACCACATCGACTATTACCTCATCCACGCTCTCGTTGGTGAACTGTGGGAAAATATTGAAAAGCTAGGTGTAGCTGATTTCCTTGACAAAGCCAAAGCTGACGGCCGAATAATTAACGCAGGTTTTTCCTTCCACGGCTCGGGAGAGGACTTCAATAGGATAGTGGACGCCTATGACTGGGACTTTTGTCAGATCCAGTATAACTTCCTGGACGAAAAGAACCAGGCAGGTACCGAGGGTTTGGAATATGCAGCTTCAAAAGGCCTTGGAGTAATCATTATGGAGCCCCTCCGTGGAGGGAACCTCGCAAGCCCCGTGCCTCATGCTGTGGAAGAGATCTGGGATGAGGCCCCGACGAAGAGGACCGCTGCAGAATGGGCTCTTCGCTGGGTATGGAACCATCCAGAGGTCACGGTTGTCCTCTCCGGGATGAATGAAGAAACACATATTGAAGAGAATCTTACAGTAGCAGACAAAGCATACCCAAATTCTCTGACTGAGGCTGAACTGCAGCTAATAAAGAAAGTAGAGCAGAAGTACCGTGAACTGATGAAAGTAGGCTGTACAGGCTGCAGATATTGTATGTCCTGTCCAGCAGGGGTGAATATTCCACTCTGTTTCGAATTGTACAACAATCTCTACATGTCCAACAATGCAGACGATGTAAAGTTTCTCTATGCTGCACAGTTGAGTGGTGCCATATCCGTTGGAGAAACCGGATTTGCATCTCAGTGCGTACAATGTGGGCAGTGTCTTGAAAAATGTCCCCAGCACCTTGAGATACCAACGATTCTCGAATCCGTTGTAAAAGAACTTGAAGGACCTGATCTGGAGAAGAGAGTTGCCATGGCAAAGCAGCTGTTCAAGAAGCAGACTTAAAAGCGAGAACAATTCTAAGTGCCAAAAAAGCAAAATGAAGATATTGTTTAAGCTGACTTTATTGAAAGATTAAACAACATCTCCATTTTCCGCTGCTTATTTTCAAGTTCAGGTCAATTATACTCATCCAGCTTTAGAATTTTGAATTTTTATCTCAAATTGCAAAGCAATAACCAAATAATTCTTAAATCAAACTTGTATGAGTATAGCGCGAAACTCTAAAGAGCCTCCAAACTAATAAAATTGTTAGGTGACAACTTGGTATTTAAACTATTATTGCTAAAATATCTAATTCTTCTAGGCTAAGGGTAGTACATGGATCTTACTGATATACTTAGGGCTGTTAAGGACGGAAAAATGGATCTTGAGAGTGCAGAGCAGCAGGCTCGAGGTCTGGGTTTTGTCTCCTATATGGATATAGCAAAACTTGATTCTCACAGGAAAAGCAGAACAGGAGTAATCGAGGCTATTCTTGCCGATTGTAAAGATCCTGGCGATGTGGTGGAGATTGCCAGGGTCATGGTTGCGGAGAGCAAAAGAACCCTTATTACACGGGTTTCGCCAGGACATCTTGAAGCCTTAAAACAGGCCTTTGGCCATGATAAAATTGAGTGGAACAGCAGGGCCCGCACAGTTGTCATCCATGATGGCACTCCTGCCTCCAGAACCGGTGGGATCGTAGGGATCGTTTCGGCAGGCACGGCAGATATCCCGGCTGCGGAAGAAGCCAGGGTTGTAGCCTCAGAAATGGGCTGTGAAACGGTTACGGTTTATGATGTGGGGGCTGCAGGAATCCACAGGCTGATCCCGGCACTGCGTAAATTGAAAGCCGTGATGCCCGGAGCAATCGTAGTTGCAGCCGGAAGGGAAGGAACGCTTCCCACAATAGTCTCGGGATTAGTTGACGTACCTGTAATCGGGCTTCCAGTTTCGACAGGCTATGGAGCAGGCGGAGGAGGAAAAGCTGCCCTGCTCGCAATGCTCCAATCCTGTTCCACACTTGCAGTTGTAAATATTGATGCAGGGTTTGTTGCGGGAGCGTATGCTGCAAGGATTGCAAATATGATTGCAGCTGCCTATACTCACGGCAAGGAAGACAGGGCAGATGAGGAAGGAGAGTAACAGGTAATAAAACGGGAATAAAAAAGAAAGAAATCGAAATGCAGGAAGGAATCTTATGAAAGCACTTGTATTCAACCCTTTTTCAGGGGCAGCAGGAGATATGATCCTTGGGTGTACTCTCGATCTAGGGGCTGACCGAAAAACGGTTAAAGAACTGATAGAAGCTTCTGTCAACGTATCCGTGGACATAAGAGAAGTCGTGAAAAACGGAATAAAAGCCCTGGATGTCCGGATAAACGTGCCTGAAAAAGAGTCAGTCCGCACATACCCGGAGCTCATAGATGCGGTAAAGGCTGCAAGATTGTCCCCCAGGGTGGAAGCAAGTACTCTTGATATTTTTTTGAAGCTTGCTGAGGCCGAAGCTTCAGTTCATGGGCAGCCTGACCTTGAGAAACTTCATTTCCACGAGGTTGGGCAGAGTGATGCTCTTGCCGATATAATCGGCTCTTCAGCAGCTATCCACTCCCTTAACTGCGATTCCGTTTACTGCACCCCTATTAACGTGGGCAGTGGAACAATGGAATGCGCACATGGAATTCTGCCTGTACCGTCTCCGGCAACCCTTGAGCTTCTCAGGAGAGGAAAATTCTATTTCAGGGGAGGGACTGAGCAAAAGGAGCTTCTTACTCCAACAGGGGCTGCTATTCTTTCCCATTTTTCAAGACCTCTGGAAGCTTTTCCTCAGGGCAGGGTAATTTCGATAGGTTATGGGGCCGGGGATTCCGATCTTGCCGGGCCCAATGTGCTTCAGGGAATGTTATCAGAACTTGATTCCTGCCTGATTCCGGATATAATTGAGGTGCTCGAAACGAATGCTGACGACGTGAGCGGAGAAGTTCTGGGTAACCTGTTCGAGGAATTGCTTGCTATGGGAGCAAGGGACGTTGCAATTCTCCCGGCAACAATGAAAAAAGGTCGTCCAGCCCATATTATCAAGGTCATTGCAAAACCCGAAGATACTGCAAAACTCGCCCGGAAAATCATTATCGAAACAGGGTCCCTGGGAGTAAGGGTTATCCCTACCCGGCACAGGTTGATGGCTGCCAGAAGAATAGAATCAGTTAAATTTGAGGTAGAGGGGCAGATATATGAAGCTGCGGTCAAGATTGCTAGGGATTCTGAAGGCATCTTGCTCAATATTTCTGCCGAGTTTGAGGACTGCAAAAAAATCGCAAAAACGAGCGGTGTCCCTGTAAAAGAGGTTATTAGAAGGGCAGAGGAAACTGCAAGAAGGCTTTTTTCCTGAAATTCTCGAAAGAACGTGAGATAAATAGAAACCGAAGAATTGTGCGGCTTTAATCCCTATCGGGCGCCGGAGAATTGAAATAGATTCTATTGAGCAGGACAGTAAAATTGAAACGTAAAATTGAAAAGTAAATTGGGAACTAAAGTTGGAAAGCAAAAGCCTGAATCTCTGGGGCTTTTACTTTTGTTTCTGTTATCCTCTCTACTCAGGTCAGAGTTTACCCATGGAATGCAGGAGTTCCGCATTCAGCACACTTGCTCCGGCTGCTCCGCGGATGGTGTTATGTCCCATTGTGATGTAGCGGATTCCTTCTCTTATACGGCCTACTGAAACGCTCATGCCTTTTCCCATATTGCGGTCGAGACGTGGCTGAGGCCTGTCGATTTCATCTCTTACTATTAGAGGTTTTTCAGGTTCGGAAGGAAGTTCTCCCAGCTCTGGGTCAAAGTTCAGAAAAGCTTCTCTTACTTCTTCAGGTGTTGGTTTATCCCTCATTCCGGCCCAGATGGCTTCGGTATGCCCATCTATCACAGGGACTCTGTGGCAGGAAGCGCTGACTCTCATATCTGCAGGCACGATTTCAGAGCCGTTGAACTCCCCAAGGAGCTTTAAAGTCTCAGTCTCCATCTTCTTTTCTTCGCTTCCTATGTATGGAATTACATTGTCATAGATTGCCATTGCGGCAACTCCGGAAAACCCTGCCCCTGAGATCGCTTGCATTGTGGCTACCTGTATGGTTTCGAGCCCAAACTGCATAAGAGGCTTTAAGGTAAGGGTCATGACAATTGTGGAGCAATTGGGGTTTGTAATGATATATCCGTCCCATCCTCTTGCATCCTGCTGGACTTCGAGAAGCTCGAGATGTTCTGGATTTACCTCGGGGATTACGAGAGGAATATCCTTTTCCATCCTGTAGGATGAGGCATTGCTTGCCACTGCAAACCCGGCTTTTGCAAACTCGGGTTCTATTTTCAGAGCAAGGTCTGCAGGAAGCGCCGAGAAGACCACGTCCGCATCTACGGCTTTTGGATCTACCGGGACGACTTTGATATTTTCAACGCTTTCCGGCATAGCTGTATCTAACCTCCAGCCTGCGGCTTCTTTATATGTTTTGCCGGCGCTTCTCTCGGATGCTGCAAGGGCTGTAATCTCAAACCAGGGGTGGTTTGCAAGTGCTTCTACAAATCTCTGCCCGACAGCGCCTGTGGCGCCTAAAATACCCGCTTTAATTGCTACCATCTAAAAAGCTACCTCCGGAAAGATAAAAATGATTGATAAAAATGATTGATAAAAAGGAAAAAGAAAAATGGAATAAAAAGATTATTCCAACTAATTACCGTTTTACTCTTCTACTTTAATTGCCTGGTTCGGGCATGCCTCTTCGCATGCGCCGCACTCTACGCATTCTTCCTGGTCGACAACTGCACAACCCTTTTCTTCATCAAGGGTGATTGCTTCAGAGGGGCATTCATCTACACAGGTTCCGCATCCTGAACATTCATCTGCATTAACTATTGCTGGCATATTTCTTCACACTCCTTTTTGATTGCTCGATATATACTTGGAAATTATATAGGGCGTTTTTGAAACTTCCATAGGATATCGAAAAGTTTGGTCATAACGCCATTAACAAGATTACCATAAAAACTTATCGCTTTTTAGCAAAAGGCAGACTTCAAAAATCAGGATGGAGTTAACCAGCAGGCAACTAAAAAACATATAATTGAAAGTTATAAATAAAGGGAAAATTGAAAAAAGGTTATTCAACACACCGAATCGTGCATAGCAATTCCGGCATCGGTCAGGCGATACATTCCTTCTTCGAATTTCAAGAAGCCTTCCTTTAGCAGGAAATCCATATGGAACTTAAAGAAAAAATCGTTCAATCCGGATTCTTCTTTTAATTGTTTTTCAGTCTTACCAAAGATTCCAACAACGCGGAGAAGCTTTCTTCTTGCAGGATTTACGGAAACTTTTTCCATCATCATATGTTCCAGTTTGACAGCTTCACCTTCAGTAGGCTCACATTTTTTGTCGAAATAAGCATCAAGCTCATCAATTTCCTCGTTCATATCGAAACCCCGTTACTTTTTTATTGATTGAAATCGGAACTTTTTTAAAAAGTTCCGAAAAAGATAAGTGTGATTGTAACTCTCAGGTTTTCATCTTAGCTTTAAGTTGAACTTTACACTATTTTCATTCATCTTTCCTGTATATATTAACCCTGCATATTTGCTCATTTTCGTGCTCACCATGATTTTCAGTATCATGCTCGTGAACTTCTTTTTCAAAAATAACCCCTGATTTCCCTAGATTCTCTTCAAGAGTGCTTTCAATTATCTCTATGAGTTTATTTTTCGGAACCTTTGTAATTGCGGAAAGCAGCCTGAGTTCGGTTTTCTCACTTTCTTGGTCAGGAATAAACTCTACCTGAGGCACTTCTTTAGAAGATGTTACACTGCCCTTAACTGTAGATTCCGGGAATTTCATGGAAAGCTTTACATGCCCTACAAATTCAGGATTAATTTCCCGAACCCTATCCTGAATGATCTGAAGGTTCTCTTCTATAAAACGTACACTTTCTTCAGGACTGAGATCCTGCGATGCGAGGGTATAGAGGGCTGAGTAAGCCGAAACTTCAGAAAGTTCGATGGAATTTTTCTTTTCTTCGGAAGGCTTTTTAAACCCTGGCACAGAGAGATGGAGAAGCAACTTTTCGAATTGCTCATCTTGATGTCTTGCGGAGAATTTCAGGACCCGAGCTTCAGGGTTCATCTCATGGAGCATTTTCTCCGCGGCCAGGACAGTTTCTGCAGGCGTTATATCGATCTTGTTTATGCAGAGAATTTCAGCTTCTTTTATCTGTGTCTCTATAAATCTCGGAATTTCTTTTGCTTCGGTTCCGAAACGACCAGGATCTACAAGGGTTACTATCGGGGCAAAAGTGAGCTCAGAGAGCCCCATTGTTTCGATTTCTTCCCTGATCTGCTCTGGGAAAGCAATTCCTGTCGGTTCGATAATAACAATGTCAGGCACAAACTCCTCTTCAAGGGTCTGAAGAGTATACTGCATGCTTATCCTGAGTGTGCAGCAGATGCAGCCGCTTGTAAGCTCCTCAGTTACAATGCCAGGGCTTGCGAGAATCTCCCCATCAATCCCGATTTCCCCAATTTCATTTACAATGATTGCAGTCTTTTTCCCTGCGTTACTGAGCTGCCTGCTGATCTTCAGTATGGTGGTTGTTTTCCCGCTTCCGAGAAAACCTCCTATGATCATGACTTTCATGTCTCTCTCCTTTTTTCGTATAAATAAACTTGTTTTTTAGGCGATTCGAGGGGTATAATCTATTTTAAGATATATATAAAATTGGCAGTGTCCCCCGAGTCGCAAGCCTTTTTAAAAAAGGCTTGACCACTAACTTTTAAAAAAAGTGTGATCGAAAACGACGTGACGGCGTGATCAAGCGGCGCAACGCTTGTGCTCAAGAGGACTGATTTCTTGGCAAGAGAAATTATTTTTCATTTTCTAATGAGGGCGAATTTAGAAAATTTCAGCTTTTCTTCCCGACCCGTACCTCGACAGTATGCGCCTTGAATCCGAAAGAATTCCAGACGAAATTCAAAAAAGAGCCGGGTCTAGATCCGATTATTTTTCCATAGCAAGAGAAGCCGGTCTGAGAGGTGAGGTAATTCGAAAAGAAGCAATTGATATAATTTAATACTTTTGAAAAATAGATTGCGTTCTCATCCAAGAACCTGGAAGTTCCGAACGGCTTTAAGAGATTCTGTTTATCTGGGAAGAGATGCTGAGGTACTGGACTCATGGTTGCGAGTTTTAATTCTCTTTCCATTTTATCCCTTTAATTGTGGAGTATTTATTAACTAGTGGGGTGTTAAAGGGATGAGAACGCAATTCATACTATGCACTTACAGTATATATTATTTTTAACATTACGTATTATTTTATCTTCTAAATATTAACATATCATTATAATTTTAGTCCATTATTCTAAGCTTATATTATTGCTATAACATTATCTTATACCTATATAAATGAGGCTTTTGCATTTCATTTTTATCCGGTTAAGCTTGAGCTTTGATTGATATTTCTGTGTGAGATTATATTTTCCGGGTCTATGTGTGAAAAAAATCAATTTTACGGAAGAAATAAAATTTCTATCGAGCCTGAATTTCAGGCTTGAGGGGATAAATTTAGGGCACGGCCTGGAAAATTTTTCTTCTGGTTTTGAATTGGCCGGAGACAACCTAAATTATATCAACAGAATGATTTATATATCTCTTAGTAAAAATGAGAGAAAAGACCGGAGCTGCAGAACAATAATCATTTCGTAATCACTTTGTAATCACTCTGAGGAACATTTGCATGCAAAGCAAGCCAATTACGCCGGAAATGAAAGCTTTTCTTATTTCCATAGGTTCGGTTTCTGTAGATTCCTCGCTTATCCCACGGGCTAGGGGTTCGACTGCGGGTCCGGGGGCAGGTACAAGTTCAGTTTTCTTCAAGTCAGGAGAAAAACGGGTAAGGCTCAGCATAAAAAAAGATTCTCAGCTTTCAATTCAAGAGGTTGAAGGCGAAGGAAATGTTGCGCTTTTCTATGAGGGAGAAGAACTTGCGAGGGGAAAACTTGAGCCTGCGCCTGCACACTGCCCTGATCAGGCTTTTATAACCCTTTGTGAAAGGTGCATATTTGACTGTAAATACTGTCCTGTGCCCAAATTGCAGGGGCATGTTAAGAGTGAGGGAGAAGTCCTGAGCATAATCGATGAGGTTTTGCGGGCAGGGAATCTGAAAGCCATTTCCCTTACCTCAGGCGTTGAAACTTCAATAAAAGGAGAGGTTGAGCGTGTGCTCAAATTGCTTCCTGCTCTCAAAAAGTACAATGTTCCTGTTGGAGTCTCGGTGTATCCTACCGAAGGTTGTTCCAGAAAATTCTATGAAGCAGGGGTTTCTGAGGTCAAGTACAATGTTGAAACTATGGACAGAGATATCTTCAAAAAAGTTTGCGGAGATCTTTCCCTTGATTCTATTCTTAATAGACTCAAGGAAGCTGTAGATGTTTTCGGAAAAAACCGGGTTTTCAGTAATTTTATAATCGGGCTTGGAGAAAGTGACGATTCTGTCAGGGGCGGCATCGAAACCCTTGCACAAATGGGAGTGATTCCTGTCCTGCGGCCGGTAAACCCGCATCCTCTGAGGGCCGGAGATTGCTTTACAGAACGTCCGTCCCCTGAGCGCCTATTAAAGCTTGCAAAACTTGAAGCCGAAATTCTCAAGAAATACGGGCTTGATCCAGGGCTTGCAAAAACCATGTGCCTGAGATGTACAGGCTGTGACCTTGTCCCCGTTGTTGATTTTTAATTTCTACCACCGTTTTATTTTCTTTTAAAAGTTTAATTTTTCTCAAAGAGCCCGTCTTAAATAGGACTTCTGCACTTGAATAGTAGAACCAAGCACAAGAGACGTTTTTGTTAAACCAGCATTTTAGGCAATAAAGGTTTAATGCTATTGATTCCCATTTCAGCCACATAAGCCCTACTTTTATTTCGTCTAAGAGGGACCCCATTATTTCTACTGGAAACTTCCACGGGTTAATTTTTTACTACTATTGATTATTTCATTTTTTTCTTTTTTATTTCATTTCTATATGTTTTTTTAATTTGTCCTTCGAGTTTTAATTTTTATGTGAAAACGGTTCTGTTTTCTTTTTTTGATGCGATTTTTAAAAGTTCTGAAGTACTTTTCTATCCAATTCTATCTCTTATAATCATTTACAATTCGCTTACTATGCTCAAATATTTGTTTCCTTACTCGCGTTCACTCTCATCTTTTTATTTTCGTTCCTGATAATTTCAGTACCCCCTCATTTCCACTGGAATCTATGGGTTAACAGCCGGTTTTTCGTGGAATATATACATAACCTTCAGTTTAACTCCAGGTTTTTCCAGCAAGCACACAAAATATCTCGAAAAAGTTCCTGCTGCGTAAAAATACTTTCTCCTATTCTGCATCTTTTTCTTTTATTCTTCTATTTTGCATATCGCGCTTGAAACGATTTACTTTTAATGTGATACTGCGGCTTTAAGGATGATGACTTTAAAAAAGAAGATTGCATTCTGAGAAACTTTAAAGATATTGATTTTAGAAGAGAGGATTACATTTAGGGAGACTTAAGGTTAGTGGCTTTAAAAAGAAAAAAGAAAATAAAGAAAATATCGGCTGAACCTAATTCAAAAACGGGAGTAAAATTCTCATAAATAGCAATGGGATAAGATATTTTAAGTGGATACAGGGCTTGAAATTTAAGGTTTTTAATCCGGGGCTGTTTCTTTTTTGAGACTTATCTTAAGTCTTACTCAGGCTCCTTATTTTATTCTTTATGGTGCCTATTTATTCTTTATATTTCTGAGGTGTCTCTCTATAAGAAAAATTACAACCCTTTCATTTCCACTGGAAAGAGTGAAATTGACTCTCCCTGACCTTCTTTTTTCTGTCCGATTTTAAATTTAGCTTTTAATTTTTTACATCGGGCTTTTTAACCTTCAGGCTTACCTGCTTAATTTCGATAATTCTTCCGCACTTACGCCCCCGTGAACGACTTTTGCAATTCTCCGGACAAGGCCTGTGGGATCCTGGGCCTGGAAAACATTTCTTCCTATGGCAACGCCCTTTCCTCCGGATTTGAGAGATCCTTCAATCATTTCCAGTAGTTCCTGTTCGGATTCCATCTTTGGGCCACCTGCGATGATTACAGGTACAGGGCATCCGTCAACTACTTCTTTAAAAGTTTCAGGACTTCCGGTATAGTTTGTCTTAATTATATCGGCCCCAAGTTCGGCTCCTATTCTGGCTGCATGTTTTACGACATCCACATCATATTCAGAGCGAACCTTTTTTCCGCGTGGGTACATCATCGCAAGGAGTGGCATTCCCCATTCGTCGCACTTTCCTGCCACATACCCTAGTCCCTGCAGCATCTCGTACTCGTCTTCAGCCCCGATATTTACATGAACTGATACTGCATCGGCTCCGACTTTTAAAGCTTCTTCTACGGTCGTTACCAGAACTTTATGGTTCGGATCAGGGGAAAGGGAAGTTGAGGCTGAAAGGTGTATTATAAGGCCCACATCGTGTCCGTATCCTCGGTGTCCGTGTTTTGCAAGCCCCATGTGCCCGAGTACGGCATTTGCCCCCCCTTCTGCGACCTTGTTTACAGCTTCCTGAAGGTTTTTAAGTCCTTCAATCGGGCCTGCACCAACTCCGTGGTCCATAGGAATAATAATAGCATTACCGGTATTTCGATTGAATATACGCTCCATCCGAACGGATTTACCTATAGTGTTCATAGCCTGCATATTACGAATTAGATGATATATACTTTATCGGTATATTTCCTAAGGAATCGAATATCACGTTTTCTTCTGCTTACTCTCCTTACGAACTCGATTTTCATGAACCGGAAGCTAAAAAGCTTAAAAAAGAGCTTAAATAAAACTCAAAAAAAAGCTTAGAAAAAGCTTTAAAAAGTTTTTAAGAACTTATTTCGTATTTTCGTTCTGGTAAATCCCTGAATACCCTTCTTCCACTTCCGCGTCTAAGGTATAGAATAAAAGCTGCATAATTCGGGCATTTTTTTTCAGCCTGAAGCCTGCCGTGTTGTAGACTACCAGCATTGACTCGCTGCGCCCCCTATATCCTGCGTCCCATACGGCGGTTTCAAGAGTAGCCCCACAGCGAATAAGGGTTGATCGAGGCTTTGCAATTGCAGCCAAGTTCATGGGAATATTTACGATCTCATTAAAAAGTACTTTATAAATCCCCTTAGATAAGTGAACCCAACCATCACTCCCGAATTCAAGGGTTTTTCCATCTGGAAGTTTTCTCTCGGAATTATCAAAATCCACAGCTCCAGAGCCTTCTATTGTTTTTATCTCTTTGAGGGTAAGTTCAAGTCCGTTAGGCTGGATCTGGGTTTCTATATCAACGGCGTTTTCAAGCAAAGGGGGCTTTGCCTGTATAAGTTTTCTCAGTTCTGTGCTGGATAGAAGCGTCATCGGAAATGTAATTGCAAAGATTCTTTATTACTGTTTCGGACTCTTCCTTTCTGAAATTTCTAATTTCTTGATTTTATTTTTATTATGCCGACTAATATTATTGTCTTTTTTATTTTAGACAGAAATTTATGAAAAGGTTTATTGTTCTCAGGTAAATAATCACACCTGTCAAGATTTTCATGTCATTAATCAATCGAGTTTAATAAAGGGCTTACTAGAGGCTTCTAATGATGGCAAAAAGATCTACCGTATGCGGAATTGTCTATGTGTTTTTCATATTTCTATTAACAGGCTGTGTCTTGGCTGCCACGGACGACATTAAAGGTATTTCCACAGAAGAGAACTCATGGAATTGCTCCCAGGAATTTTAATATTGAGAACACCGGTAAAACTCTACAAGGGTATCCTGTCCTTGTTAGTTTGAACTCTTCTAACTTTAATTTTTCAAAGGCAAAAAGTGACGGTTCAGACATTCGATTCTCTTCCGAGAATAGAACGCTTAGTTATTGGATCGAGACCTGGAACCCTGAAAATGAGGAAGCTCTTATCTGGGTTAGGCTTTCATCTCTCTCTGCAAACAAAACCGCTAAAATTCTCATGAGGTACGGGAACCCCGGGGCCGAAGCCATGAGTAGTGGAGAGAAAACATTTGACTTTTTTGATAATTTCGAGGGTAGCAGCCTCAATGAGCTTGATTGGAACGTTGAAAGTGAAGGAGGGGGTCTGGTTGAGGTTAAAAATGGGGTATGTAACGTTTCAGCTCCTAGGGTCCATGTTTATGATTACTCTATGATTTACAGCAAAGACAGTTTTAACATCAATTCTATGTTTGTGGTCAAAAGAATGAAAGTTACCATAGGTGCGGATGATAGAGGGCCTGTGCTGCGGCAGGGTTTCATAGACCAGATTGACAGCAGAAAAAACGAAATCAATCATGAGACCGAGCTTGCCAATGAAAGCCGTGTGGACCTGGAAACAACTTACAGTAGGCAAAAGAATACTCTCTATGATCTCACTGATGTCAATGTTCCTGAAGGGAAATGGTACGTCTCAGGAATTGCCTGGTATGAGGAGAACAATACTCGCAGAGTATCCTGGTTTAAAAATGGTGTCCGCGACTCGAGAATGGACTTTGCCTCAAATGATTCCATAACCAATTTACCAATGCATGTTTATCTGTATGCTGCTTCCTACAAGGATTCCTCGAAAAACACAGGATATATGGCAGTAGATTACGTGCTGGTTCGGAAATTTGTAGGAACCGAGCCCACGGTCAAGATTATTTCAGCTCAGGCGGAAAATAGAGTTTCTTCAGAAAACGTTTCTGTAAATAATTCTGAAAACTCTTCTGGAAAGAATTATGAGAGTTACTCTGAAAACATCTCTAAAAATAACTCTGGGAACATTTCCGAGCCTGGGTCCAAGTTGAATTCTGAGGCCTCCATTTCCGAAGGAGTTGTGCAGATACAGAACAACTCGAGCCAGAATGAAACTGGTAGTCTAGGACTCCAATTCCCTAAGTACAGTGTAGAGATTTCCGGAATCAAGCTTTCTTCTCCTTACAATTTCGATTTTTCTACCCTTATAAAGGAGCTTAACTCTTCAGGCATAAATACGATTTTCCTCAGCGTGAACGGCGAAGACGTGTGGCAGTACGAGCGCTTTGTCAAAATGGTTCATGAAAACGGAATCTCCGTACATGCCGTGCTTCTGGAAGACGTAAACTGCACAGAAAAAGGAGCTGAGGACACCTGCCAGAACTCCCTGGATACTGTACTTGGTTATAACGAAAAGTCCCTTGCCCCCTTTGACGGGATCGATATCTACATAAACTCTTCTGCCGGGGAAGACTCCAAAGAAAATGCAATTGATTACAGGACGCTGTTTGAAACAGCCAATAAAAAGGCAGAAAAAAATGTGTCAATCTCAGCAAGCCTCCCGCTTAATTATAACGCATCAAAAATTGAAGAAATCGCTCCTTTTGTCGATTTTTTCGTTATCCGAGCTTACCCTGCAGAGACTGAAGGACTCGATTCCGCGTCAAAAATTGTTGATGCCGTTGCCTTCGAGATGGGAGAGATAAGAGGTGCAGGTTCAAAAGGAATAATAGAAATCTCTGTGGAAGAAGGTTTTAAAGATAAATTTTCAATACAGGAACTTTTTTCCGGCCTTGCAGATTATTATTCAGGCGATTCAGCTTTTCTGGGAGTCTCGATTTTTAATTACGATCCCTATACAGCATTACCTCGGACAGAGCCAGACGAGAAGGAATTTCCGATTTCCGGATTCAAGGCCCTCCCGGTAATTCTTGCAGGGCTTGGAGCCTTCGCCCTTTTAAAAGTAAAGAGAAATTAAATTAAAAAGATTAAATTAAAGAATGTTAAATTGAAGAATGTTAAATTGAAGAAAACTAAATCAGATCAGAGAAAAAGAACAAGAAAAAGCTAAAAGAAGGATAATTCTCTCTTTTCTGTCTCTTTTTAATTCTTTTCTCCTTTTTCTCTTTTTTCCCTTACCTTTTCCTTTTTCTTTTTCCTTATCCTTCCCTTATCCCTTTCTCGTTTTTCTACCGAACTTCCAGGGAAACTTACTTATTTTTTTTAATAAGAGAAACGTTTTTATGTTTATTGGTCATTTATACTTTTGTTATTTTGTTTGAAATTCTAACTTTTTAAACGTTTGAACGGGGGTCCTAACATTAAAATTCTTGGATTGGTGGGTAGTCCTAATATCAATGGAAACACTGCAAAGCTTGTAAACGCAATTCTCGATGGAGCTGCCGAAAACGGTGCAGAAAAAGTAATTTACAATCTAGCTTCTCTAAATATCAAAGGTTGTGATGCCTGCTGCAGATGCCAGGAATCAGGCTGCTGTCTTATAGACGATGATATGCAGGAACTTTATCGAGAAATCGAGACTGCAGATGC
>Ga0183099_1001169_pt1 | contig 15869 bp, 16 predicted proteins | sample Biomet1_FD_127788 | JGI IMG/M metagenome (GOLD analysis project Ga0183099, IMG submission 127788) | Microbial communities from bioreactor (seeded with anoxic lake sediment) at LBNL, California, USA - Biofuel metagenome 1 | ecosystem: Engineered > Bioreactor > Anaerobic > Unclassified ... | reverse complement strand
GGTGCCATCACAGGCGCAATTTCAGGTAAATTGTCCGATTACGGAATAAACGATGAGTTCATCCATGAAGTTGCTGGAACCATCGAGCCCGGTGGATCTGCCCTCTTCCTATTGATCTCAAAATGGACTGAGGATAAGGTTCTTGATGAACTGGGTAAATTTAACCCTAAGGTAGTGCGCACTTCGCTTTCCAAAGAAGAAGAACACAAACTCAAAGCTGCTTTTGGCGCTGGAGAGTAATTAAAAATTTATAGTCAAATGATATAGACTGCCTAGCTAGACAGCCTAGAATAAAATTTTTCTAATATCTTTAGTAAAATTCTCTGTGGGAATTAGTTGCTGAAATTACAAGTAAAACAGTATCTCTTAAACTTGACCAAATAAACTGAATATACTTGCTTTATCAGGTTTAATCAGCAAATTCCCACGATCTATATTTTCTGTCCAATATTTTGTCTAGTTCTTTACCTTTTCTTTAGATTGGAACTACTGTCCTTCCGTAAGCGTCATTGAGCACGATTCCAAGGGCTGTATACAGAGCTGCAATTCCCACGATGAGACCCACATAGCCTGATATGACGAGCAGGCCTGCATTCCCAGTGGCGTTTACGATAGCCAGCAATATGAACAGCAGGAAAAGGGTCACAAATATGAACATTATCGCTTTGCTGCCCAGCTTCAGAGTTGCTATTAACATTACGAAGGTATACACTCCCCAGAGGAAGAGGTACGCTGCAATAGATATTGGAGTCGGGGCTTCGATCAGGCCCGCTGCCGGCAGGAGAAGAAGGCCTGCAAGGGAGAACCAGAAAAGCCCGAACGCACAAAATGCTGTGCCTCCAAAAACGCTCCCCTTTTTCCAGGCCATGATGCCTGCAAAGACCTCGGCAAAACCCCCAAGAAACATCGCCATGGAAACGATCATCGAGTCTACAGGATAAATGCCTATATAGCTCAGACTCAGGAGAACTGCTGACAGGCCGAGGCCAGTAAATCCCAGAGGTGTAGGGTTTGCAGTCATATCCTTTACATGCACATCTGTTATTACTTCCTGTGTTTCTGCCATCAATACCACTCCCCGGACTTCTCCGGATTTTCAAATGAACTTCTTTATAATATCTATTCCCACTCTAGTTACTTCTATAGTCATGCCTGTAATTGTTGCAATAAAAACCATTTTGTGCTCATCGAGTAGTTGCATTATTTGGCCTCGTGACTATACGTTAGCCTTAAACGGGATTAATTCCGAGTATAGTTGATTTTAGCAGTGATTGATTTTCTTGATTACAACAATCAGCAGCAGCACTGACAGGTTCGAAAAGATCTTCTCACGAATATTCTCACAAATATTATGAAAATAAAAAACTAGGGCCAGTGCCCTTAGTTATTTCTCTTGTGTCGAAACCTTCCGGTTTATTTCCACCCCCGTAGACAGATTTTTATTACTAATTATATTTCCCCTTATATATTATTCTTGTTTTTATATTAATCTTTGAATTGTCTCTTTCGGTTTTTCATTCCGTGCAGCCTTTCCATTAATTTTAAATTATCCGGCAACTTATGGGAAAGCTGATGGCCCCAAAAATTCTTGTTACCAATGATGATGGTGTTTACTCCACAGGTTTGAAAGCCGCTTTTGACAGCGTTTCGGACTTGGGGGAAGTTACGATTTCCGCTCCTGCTGTCCAGCAGAGCGGAGTCGGGCGTTCGATTTCTATCTTTGAGCCCCTTCGAATCACGAAAACGAATGCAGGAGGCATACCTGCTTATTCTGTGGGGGGAACTCCTACGGATGCTGTAATTCTGGGCATCTTCACGATCCTCAAAGAACTGCCTGACCTAGTGCTTTCCGGCTTTAACATTGGAGAGAATATAAGCACGGATACAATCACTACCTCAGGGACCATTGGAGGAGCTCTAGAAGCTGCAAGCTACGGCGTGCCTGCAATTGCCGCCTCTTTGCAGGTGCTCGATGAAGGACAAAAATTCGATGATCCCAGGAACTACCATAGAGAGCGCTTCGAAGTCGGGATAAAAGTAGTAAACAGAATTGCTCGAAAAGTCCTCAGGCAAGGCATGCCGGAAAATGTGGATCTTCTGAACATAAATATTCCCTATCACGCTGAAGAGGATACCCCTATAGAGATAACCCGCCTTGCACGAAAAGTCTTTAAAACGGATGTCGAGGAAAGGCGTGACCCCAGGGGCCGGCCCTATTACTGGATTGCAGGCGACCTGATCCGGGAAGAAGAAGAAGGGACCGATGTGCACGCCATCATGCAGAAGGGACACGTCTCAATAACCCCGATTTCCTTGGACTCAACTGCTAGGATAGATTTCTCGGAAATCGAAAAGTATCTCTAAATATCTCCACGTATCTTTGGATTACAAATTACTCCGATTTGAAAAATTATTTTGAATTTCAAAGTTACTAAGAATTCCAAAAGTTACTGAGAATTGTAGAATTACGGAGAACACAAAAATCATTTGAAAAGAAAATTGAAAAGGGAAAATTCCAATACCTGAGAAACGCGGATTCTTTTCGCTGTCCGGAAAACCCTTTTCTTTTTATTCTTTTACTTCATTTTTTTCGATATGAATGGAAATCTCCTCCCACCCACTATCGATAGTATGCAATGTTTCTACCATTGCCTTAATAACGTTTACTACTATTTTCTGGACAAAGTCATTCATCGGGATTTTTCTCCCGTCTACTGAAAGTTCAATCTTCATTTTTTACTCCTATTGTTGTATCGATTTTTGCATCTGCTTTTTTCTTTTTAAGCCTTTTTCCCTTGTTCAAGAATACTGACAGGAACGCAGTACGGTTTCCTTCGGCTTACCGCAAGCTTGAGCAACTTTTCGATCTCTTCGGAGCTTTTTGCTTCCCTGACATCCACAAGGTTGTCGTTTACCAGCAGGCAGGGCTTGAACTTTCCGTCTGCTGTGACCCTGAGCCTGCTACAGTAGGCACAGAACTCCGAGTTGTCCATGGGACGAACGAACTCAACTTCTACCCCATCGATAATGTACTTTCTTCGGTGGTGCAGGTGCCGAACCCTGGTTTCGCTTGCCCTTTCAGCCAGGCTTTTTTCGAGAGCTTTCGAGTCAATCATATACTTAGAAAGCCTGGGGTCAATATCCATAAGCTCGATGAGTTGCAGGATAACCATTCCTTTGTATGGACGGATAAAATCCATCATGGAAGTGACTTCGTTATCGTTTATACCTTTCAGGAGTACCATATTCAGCTTCACAGGAGTCAGTCCGGCTTCAACTGCGCTGTTAATACCCCTGATAACCTTCTCAAGTGAGCCATGGGGCGCTCCGGTAATCGCTTCATATTTTTCAGGAACAAGGGAATCCAGACTTACATTTATCCTGTCTAGGCCCGCAGCTTTCAGAGTTTTTGCGCGTTTTTCAAGCAAGATGCCGTTTGTGGTTGCAGAAATTTCTTTTAATGGAGGAAGGCAGGCAAGGATTTCCTCGAAATCTTTTCGAAAAAGCGGTTCTCCCCCTGAGAATTTTACTTTATTAACCCCGAATTTTGCAGCTTCCCTGACAATCCCGCAGATTAGCTCAGGTTTCATTTGCTCAGGTTTCATTTCGTTTCCTACCGAGCCGCGGGTACAGCAATCTGCACCTTCATTATGGCAGTACATGCATGAAAGGTTGCACTTATCAGTTATGGATATTCGAAGCCCTGTAACCCTTCGTCCGTAAGGGTCCTCAAGAATTCTTATTGTATTTTCTTCTGCAACTTCAGGAGCTTTTCCTGGATTTTTCTTTTTCATGGCTGGTTAAATTCCCCTTAAATATTGATATACAATTCTCTCTTAACTCATATTTCTGAACCTGGCTTTTTTGTACCGTTTTGTAGACAAAATTTCATTTGGAGAGAATTTCACGTGAATTTTCAATCTTCAAATAATCGGTGCTTTTGAGAATGGATCTGGAACGTACATGTTAATATAAATAATGTGATTATTATTGAAATCAGGACGTACTAATATAAAGAAATACTGTACCGGATAAAAAGCTCCTGTCATTCGGACTTTTACTTTGATTCTCCCCTGTTTTCTTGAAAACGATCACAAAGTGCCTGAGCAGCTGGATTAATAGCTTTAATATATTTTAACGGCAACAATATCCAGCAGATGACAAAAGGAATACTTATTGCAGGAACCCATAGTGGGGTCGGAAAAACGACAGTCTCCATGGGTATCATGGCTGCACTTAAACACAGGCAGCTAAAAGTTCAGCCTTATAAAGTAGGGCCTGACTATATCGATCCTTCTCATCACACTGCAATTTGCGGGCGCCCCTCACGGAATCTGGATACATACATGATGGGCACCGACGGGGTTGCGCAGACGGTAGCCCGTACTTCTAAAGATGCGGATATTGTGGTAGTAGAAGGAGTTATGGGACTCTTTGATGGAATTGACTCTACGGAAATTGCAAGTTCCGCATATGTTGCAAAAACCCTTGACCTCCCGGTAATTTTAGTAATCAATGTGCACGGTATGTCCAGAAGCACCGCAGCTCTCTTGAAAGGGTATTCTGAATTTGATCCTGGAGTCAGGGTTGCAGGCATTATTCTGAATCAGGTAGGCAGCCCAAGGCATGCAGAACTCGTAAGAAATTCGCTCCCAGGTAACATTCCTATTGTAGGCACGATTCCGAGAAGGAAAGAAATCGAGGTTCCCTCCAGACATCTCGGGTTGTATATGGCCCATGAAAAGGACTACAATACTGAGGAAATGGCAGCTTTCATTGAGGAAAACGTTGACCTTGATGCAGTGCTTGAACTTGCCGAACCGATTTCGGTTCCGGAGATCAGGGATATCCAGAGACCCGAAGCAGATCTCAGGATCGGAATTGCTAGGGACCCGGCTTTCTGTTTCTATTACCAGGACATGTTCGACGCCTTCAGGGATTACGGAGCTGAAGTCGAATTTTTTAGCCCGATGGCAGGAGAGGTTCCGGATGTCGATGGGATTTATCTTGGAGGGGGGTATCCCGAACTTTACGCAGAAACCCTTGAGAAGTCAGAAACGACCCGAAAACTTAAGGCCCTTGCAGCTGACGGTTTGCCCATCTATGCGGAATGCGGCGGCCTGCTTTACCTCTGCGGGACATATGAGATAGAGAACCGGACCTATAAACTCGCAGATGTTGTGCCTGCAAACACACGCATGACAAATCGGCTTAAAGCCCTTGGATATACCGAAGCTCGCCCTCTGGACAAGAGCTTCTCTTCTCATAATATCAGAGGTCACGAGTTCCATTACTCTTTCACAGAATGTGATCGCGATGCAAAATTCGCATATGAAATGCTCCGTGGAAAAGGTATACAGGACGGTTTTGACGGCCTTGTCGAGCACAACACCCTGGCAGGCTATATGCATTCTCACCCTGCCACTTTCCCGGTAGAAAAATTCGTGGAAAAATGCAGGGAATATAGAAGAAGGTAAATATTTAGGATAAGGTAGATTTCAGGATTAGTGCAGTTGCTTGCTTTGCGAGCAACTTTTTAATTCCCATAATTTGTACTAAAATGTATTTTGGGTTTTTAATTGAAGTTTTTAACTGAGTAACCAGCTATACTATTTCAGATTCTTCTCAAATTTACTATCGGTTTGAAGATTATTTTTGCTTTCTCTCCTTTTTGGAGTCTTTATGAGGGTTCTTTGTGGAGATATTTTTGGAATTCTTTTGAGATTTTCAGCTTCAATAATAATCTAGTTTGGAATTTAACTTAGTTTGGCATTTTTACCTGATACTTTATAACAAACACTTTCAGCCTGTTAGGCTCAAATTAATAAACACTAAATTAATTTTATAAAGAACAGAGTAGTTTTCTGGAATAAAGATGAAACACTGGAAGAGAATAAACTGGAGGATATTCTGAGGAACTGTTGAATGCGTTCAATATTCTGTATACTTATAAAAATAATGTTATGTGAGCAGTTTGGAACAATAACTTGTTCAATATCATATTTACTTACAAAAGGAGGGAATAAAATGAGATTTATATGTCCACTTATTGTTGTTAATAATATACAGACTTCCAGAAGTTTTTACGAAAACGTCCTTAATCAAAAGGTACAATGCGATTTTGGTGAGAATGTATCATTTGAGAGCGGCTTTGCTATACACTTGAAATCACATTTTTCAGATTTAATAGACATAAACAAAAATGATATCGTTCAAAAATCGAATAATTCTGAATTATATTTTGAAGAAGATGATTTAGATAATTTTCTTCAAAAACTGAAAAGTATGGATTCAGTTGAGTACGTACATGGATTAAAAGAGCAGCCGTGGGGACAACGGGTTATCAGATTTTACGATCCTGATATGCATATTGTTGAGGTTGGTGAACCCATGGAGAGTGTAGTAAAAAGGTTCTTAAGTAAAGGATTATCAATTGAAGAAACTGTAAAACGCACTTTAATGCCAGAGGTATTTGTCAGGCAATGTTTATAACTAAAATCAGATAGTGTGTTTATAGACAAAGAGCTTGTGTGACACAAACACACAAACTGAATAATATAATTTTTAAATTTTTTGCTAATTTTTTATTTTATATACAGGTACATAAGTCCTGGGATTGAAAGAATACTGCTTTTTTGTTTGTTCTGGACTTTACATCTCCTTCTCTTTTTTCTCTCCTTCTTCTTTTTCCTTTCCCTTTTCCTTCTCTTTTCCCTTTTTTTCTTCTTTATTTTTCAGGTATATTTTCTTCTCATAATACGCCAGAGGATGATTGATTTTTTCACATAACCTATCTTTTCCTATGCAGTTGCCATAGGTTCTCATGGTATCGCATGCAGGAGGCTTGTATATATTTCCTGTTGCGCCTGCAATATGTTCTATCTGGTAAAGGGTTTTTTCCGCGTCAAAATCAGGAGAGATATTGAAAAGGTTGAGAATTTCGTCCACTGACATTCCGACGTTGAGCAGGAAGGAAGTCATGGCAAACCGCATAGAATGGGCAAGGTTCACTCCACCCTGTACGTTTGCAAGGGCGTGGGATATGCAGGGAGGAAAAAGTTCCGGTTCAACTGCTCCAAAGTCCGTTGCTCCGGATTTTTTCTTCTGGACTTCAAACTGGTCCTTTATCTCGGCAACGTAAGGGGCGCAGAAACTTGAGACTTCAGAAGGAATTCCAGGAATTGGGAAGGACTGCTCAATACGTTCTCTGACCGCTTCTTCAAGAAGCCTTGCAAATTCTTCTCTAGTAATTTTTACTTCTCCAGCTCGAAACTGGCGGTTTGTCAGCTTCCAGGCAGGATCTTTCAGGGAGTTTGAAAAGCGGATATAGTCCGTAAAATGCATACTGAAATAGGAATCTCTGAAGTCGGCTGAGATTCCGAAATCTTCCCCAAATTTAAGCAAAAAAGCCGGGTTTTCATTTTTCAGGAGATTATAGGCAGCTTTAGCTTCTGCCAGAGCATAGCGTCTGGTAAATAGCTGGTCGTCCACACAGGCAACCAGCATCCTCGCAAAAGGATAGGAAAGAAGTTCCGAAAGAACCTGGGCTTCTCCAGAGACTGGGGATTTTTTGATTTCTCCTTCTAGAGCCTCTTTTACTCTTTTTATCCCCCTGACCCTTGCAGCCCGGTAGGCTCGGGAATTCAGCAGACTGTCCAGGGAAATACCCAGATTCTCAACATGGGTAGATGCTTCTGAAATAAATGGGTAATATGCAAGTTCGTCAGCCTGCATAAGATTAGTCCGACTCAATTCTTGGAGCCAAGAGGTAAGAAATCCTTCCTGCACCGTTTGCAATTTCGAAATCTATGAGCATTGGGAAATCTTTTCCAAGGGAAAGTGTAACTTCATTGACTTTATTTGTGGGCTTGACTATATCGGTCAGATAATCCAGAGAGAAAAGAGAACAGGCTTCACCCGCCTTCAGATCGATTAGCTGGTCCCTTCCCATCTCCAGACGAACTTTGTCGGTATCGCCTTTTGCTTCCATATAGAATATATCGTCAGAAACTCCCATGAGCATATGGTCGCTTATTTTTTCTGCAGCCTTCACAGCACGTCTGAGATCTGCACCGTTCAGAACAACTTTTGCAGGCAACTCGAGCTGGGGAACTCTTGGTTCTGCGCGAATCGTGGAAGGATCAAGAAGAGAAAGCGTATAAGACAGTCCTCCGACGTCAATCAGGAGTTTATTGTTCCCTTCTTCAAGTTCCATCTGGACTGTGTCGTTCTTATCCGCAATTCCCAGCAGGTCCATAATCTTGTTCAGGTCAACTCCAATTTCACACTCATCAGCGTTATATTCATCGAAAGCGGATGATCCAAGCTCAAAAATTCCCATTGCAACGTTGGCAGGATCAACTGCTTTTACCGAAATACCTTCCGGTTTTATCTTGAATCTGACCTCATCTACAATTACAGCCAGTGCGGCAATAGCGTCTTTCAGAAGCTCTGCATTAATTGCTGCCTTGAACATGATTCTTCTCCAATAAATAAATTTAAGTCTTAAACTCTTTATTACCCTTGAGATATATAAATTTCTTTACAGATTCGAAAATTCTCACTCTATTTGAAGAATAAACTTTCCGAATAAGGACAAACGGGTTTCTGAAATCGAAAAAATCATTAGATTCAAACTCCCGGCAACTATATAAATCTTGGTCAGAAAACAGGACGGCTTCAGGCTCTACTTGAAGCAGAAAGGAAGCTGTAGCCTGATAAATCTACTTTCCCGGGAAATGTGCTTTTCAAGGGTGGATAGAAGAGCAATTAAATCTCAGTCGTATTCTCTCCAGGTAAATCCGCATTTCGTACATTTAAAGAAACGGGTTTCGGATTCGTCAGCAGACCTGAGCTGTCTGAGCCACCAGACTGCAGTATTATTTCCACACTCTGAACATTTTACACTTGTTGTCGGCAGACCTGAAGTCTGTTCACCTTCCAGAACCACTATTTCATGGTCATCGATCTTGGCTTTGGAGACAAAACTTTTTTCATCACTATTTATAGGTATTATGTTTCCGCATTTTCTACACTCTAAATTACCATTTTTAGGAAACATCATACTTTTACATTTGGGACAGAATTGCATTAATATCACTTTTTGCATCATTTATAATTTTATTGTGGTCAAAAGCTAGTTCAGGAATGGAATCAAGCTCAAAAAGTTCGACGGAATCGGCATCAGACCCAGATTTAAGATATCCAAATCCCTTTGTGAGGTAGCATACTGAAACCGTATGTCCTCTGGGGTCACGGTGAGGATCGGAATAGACCCCTACAAGTTTGATAATCTCTACAGAAAGGCCTGTTTCTTCAAAAGCTTCCCTCACTGCTGCTTTTTCTGTACTTTCCCCGATTTCTACGAAGCCGCCAGGAAGGGCAAATTTTCCCTTATACGGGGGATTTTTTCTCTTCACAAGCACAAGCCCGTTTTTAAAGAGGATTACGGTATCAACGGTTAAACTCGGAGTTTGAGGTTTCATAAAACGCCTTCGCATTTACTTTCCGTGAGATCTCTTTTTCCGCCACCAATCCCTTTCTGAATTAGCTTTTCCAGCAGGAATGCCAGAATAAAATAATATTATTATTGTGCATAACGTAGAAACTCTTTATCGTATTTCAATTTTGACATTGTAAGTCAAGTTTCTGTCAAGCAGAAAAATTCCTTATGCAGGTAGCTTCTCTTAAATGTTTCCCTTTTATCAAAACCAAAAATTTCTTTCCTATTCCTGAAGTTTATTAATCTCTATATTTTTATATAAATACGAGCCTGTTTGTAACGTTATTCTTCTATAATAGGAATCTATTATCTTATTTGCAAGTTCAATTACTCGTATCAGTATCTTAATGGAGGCAATAATTCTACATCCTCGTCAATAAGGAAAGTAAAATCCATAACCTTTGAATTCCTTAATACTAATGGCTATGAACTATTGAACTTATTAGATGCTTCTATAGAAATTTATTAGTCATTTTATATGATTTCATGTATAACTTTCCGGAAACTTTATAACTTGTCCGAGGCCTTTCTGAGCTCTCAGAAACAGGGAAAATAAAATCTAAAACTAAGCTTTACCTCTGGCAAAAAAGGTGCGTGAAAAATGATAGAAAGTATACTCTGGCTCGCAGTCGGGTTAATGGTTGCGTCATCCGCCATCCCCAGAACCTCCAGGGTTCGTAAACTGGTCGGAGGGATTGGATGGGGTGTATTTTCCATCCACTGGAGTTATCAGCCTCTCCATTATCTCGAGGTTCAGGACTATGCCAATGTGCTCCTTACAATAGTAGTAGCTCTGCTTTGTTTACTTGTAGCGTATATTATGTTTAGGGAGTATAGGGAAGGTCCTCTCTATATAAGAAATAATAGAGAGGTGCTGCATTCGAAATTTTCAGCTCAGGGTGAGAGCGATTCCCTTGATATAACCTCGATGCTTACCAGTGCCAGTGCACTCGGAGCTCTCGTTTATTTCCCATTTGCGAATTTCTCCTCTCTAAATACTTGGATTATAGGAGGGGTTACTTCTCAGGTTTTCTGGGTTCTCCAATATTTTGAGATTCCTGCGTACATGAAAGCATGGAATATGATAACGCTTAACGGGTACACAGTGGAGGTCATTCTCGCCTGTACGGCAATTGAAAGCATTGCTCTCTTTATGGGGCTTATAGGTGCGGTGAGAGCTCCCCTTAGCCGTCTGGCTATGGCTTTTATCGTATCAGTGCCAGTCATCTATATACTTAATCTTATCAGGGATATTTTCGTGGTAGTTGCTTATGGAGAGCAATGGTTTGGGGCTGACAGTTTTGTAATTGCGCATAATTATATCGCAAAGGCGGGTTCAGGCATTGCCCTCTTTGTAATTTCATATATAGTGCTCCGGATTCTGCCTGAACTACTCGAAATGATTGATGGTCTCTGGGTCATAATTTCTCAAGAATTGAGATCCCTTCTGCGCAGGCCCGGGGGGGGTTGAGGCCAATGCTTGCAAAGGGCTCGGAACCCTGGCTTTTTACAGCTACATTTGTAACTGCGCTGTTTGCAATTCTCTCCAGGGCAATGAACAGCTCCAATCTAAACCACGTTGCTTACATAGCAATGGCACTGACTTTCTTTATGGTTCTTTTTTTCAGAGATCCCGAAAGAAAGGTGGAAGTTTCGGACACTTATATGATTTCCCCGGCCGATGGCACTATCATAGATATTCGGGGCCGGAAAGTCTGTATTTTCATGTTTCTTCAGAATGTACATGTAAACAGAGCTCCGATTTCGGGAAAGATCAGGGAAATAACTTACAAGAAAGGCGGATATCTTCCTGCTTTCTGTAAAGACTCTGAAAGAAACGAAAGAAACGAGTTTATTATTCACAGCAAATATGGGGACGTCAGTGTCACGCAGATTGCAGGCACAATTGCCAGGCGAATTGTCTCTTATTCTCGAGTAAATGATATCCTCGAGCAGGGACAGCGCATTGGAATGATTCGCTTCGGATCAAGAGTTGACGTAACGATACCTCATGACTTTGAAATTACAGTACGGAAAGGAGAGCGTGTACTTGCAGGCAAGACCGTTATAGCAATAATAAAAAATGACAGGGATTTTTGAACATGAACGTATTTCAAATGTTAAGACTCCCGGACCTGGTCTCTCTTTTGAACCTCATCTGCGGAATTAGTTCAATTGCAGTAGCTGCACAGGCTACAGTCCATGTTGCCACATTTCAAACTGCAGAGGCCCATAATGGGTTTGCCCTGGCTTTGATCTTACTCATAGCTGCAGCAATTGCAGATGGGGCGGATGGATACATTGCCAGGCGATTCAAAGGAGGAGAACTCGGGGAACAACTTGACTCCCTGGCAGATGCGGTTTCTTTCGGGGTGGCCCCTGCTCTTCTCATATATCTGCAGTTTGGGCAAATAAATCCTCTTGTCGGAGAACCAGACCCTCTTGTTGCGGTATTTCCGGCTTTTTATGCTATCTGCGGTGTGCTCAGGCTTGCACGCTTCAATTCCATGGCTTCCAGTAAAACGGGATTTGAAGGCCTTCCCATAACTGCAGGCTGCGTTATGCTTGTTACATACATGTTGCTGAGCGAAAGTCTTGTCAAGATAGACTTCCTTTTAGCGCTTACCCTGGGTCTATCTATTCTTATGGTAAGTTCGGTAAATTATCCGAAGATCAGGAACGTCAGGATTCTCGCTCTTGTAGCTTCCATTTTCGGGATAACTATGCTTCTCTACCTGTATAATGTCGAATCTATGCGGACTTTTTCGATCCTGCCTTTTATCCTCATGTTGACGTATATCTTTTCTCCTTTTTTCAAGGTTCCTCTATTAAGCAACCTTGGTAATAAGGACTATCGAAATAAAGAACTGAGAGCCGGGAAGGAAAAACAGTAAAACCAATTTATTTGAGACATGTACTCGAAAATTTCCAGAAGGGAGAGATTTGTTTGGTTCAAGAAAAAGTAACTGACAGAGATAACGCACTCTTTGAGGCAGGAATAAAACTCGGAGCACTTTATCATCAATTTACGGGCTCTCCCGTAAATTTGAACACAGCTTCAAGCCTTGAGCAGGCTATCCAGGAAAGCATTTCAGTCCAGCCCTACGTGGAAGAAATTTCCGTAAAAATCGACAGGGATATGCTGAAAAGTAAGCTGAACAACGAATTCGGTTATTCTGAACTTCAGGGGCCTATGCTTAAAGTAAAAATAACTGTAAGATACGGCTCTTCAAAGATAAAAGTCGGAATGGAGTATGACCCTGAAATGAATTATCCACTGATGAAAATTCTAAATATCGAATAATAAACTTTTGAAATAAATAACTTTGTAAAATAAACCTTAAAATGAATAAATAACGAGATAAGGCTTAGAGTAAAGAAGTACAGGCGTTTAGCAATCACGAAATAGGTTAAAAGTAAAGAAATAGAGGCTTTTAAACCTCATTCTTTACAGTCTCAAAAGCCCTGACAACTTTTTCGTTCTGCTCTGGAGTCCCGGCTGTTACCCTGATAAGAGTGTCTCCAGCCTCCCTGAAGGAATCACAGGAACGTACAATGATTCCCTTTTTCATAAGGCTCTGTGTAACGGTTTTTGCTTTCAAAGGAGCAACATCCACAAGTACGAAGTTTGCCTGCGAAGGATAAACCTTAAAAGGAATTTTTTCTTTCAGGTATTTTCTGCCTTCTCTTGCGATTTCTATACTCTTTCTACGGTGTTCGGTATCCGAAAGGGCAGCAATTCCTGCCTTTAAAGCCGGAAGGCTTACTGAAAACGGAGTTGCTGCTCTTATATATTCTTTTGCCAGCCATTCGGGCATGATCCCGTAGCCCAGACGCAGGCCTGCAAGTCCGAATACCTTGGAAAAGGTTCTTCCCACAACAAGATTATCGTATTCCCTTACAAGCCCTGCAAGGTTCCTGTCCGCAAACTCAACATATGCTTCGTCAACGAACACAAGAGCCCTGGTATTTTCAAGGATTCTCCTCAGATCATTTTCGGGAAGGAGATTGCCCGAAGGGTTATTGGGAGAGCAGAGGAAGATTATTTTTGTTCTTTTGGACTCGACTTCCAGAAGCTTTTCAGGATCAACTGAAAAGTCCTGGTTTCTCCTGACAAAAACTGGCTTTCCTCCGCATGCCCGTGCCGGAAGCTCATAATAGGCAAAGGTTGGAGTAGGGACTATAACCTCGTCTTCTTTTTCAATAGTCAGCCTGCAAAGCCCGTCAAGAAGCCCGTCCATTCCTGGCCCTGAGGCTATAAGATTTGAAACCGGGAAGCCTGTGTATTTCGAGAGAGCCACCCTGAGGTCTATCGCGTCTGCTGAAGGGTAAATGTTTGCGCAGGGAGCTGTGTCCACCAGAGCTTGAATAGCCTTTGAAGAGGGCCCGAGCGGGTTTTCGTTTGAGCCGAGTTTAATAATTGAGGCCGGGTCAAGCCCGTAGGCAGAAGCTATTTCCTCAATGGATTTCCCTGGAACGTACTCTGCAATATCAAAGATTTCTTTTTTTATCAGTTCAGGCCTGCTCAAGAACATCAACTACCGTATCGATCTGTTCTTTTGTAATTACAAGCGGAGGAACCAGGCGGAGCACCGAATCTGAGGTGCAATTTACAAGCACTCCATATTCCCTTGCAAAATCCACAAATTTGCTGCAAGGATGGTTTGTCTCGACTCCTATCATGAGCCCTTTTCCACGGACTTCTAGAACATCTTCCCTGTCCATGTTCCTGAGCTTTCCCATGAAATAAGCCCCGTTCTCTTTTGAGCGCTTAAGAAGCCCCTCCTCTCGGATTGCCTCAATCGAAGCGAGTGCAGCTGCACAGGCAAGTGGCCCGCCTCCGAAAGTAGAAGCATGCTGTCCACGCCCAAAGCTGAGTCCCTCCCTGGCCGCAATGGCGCCCATTGGGAAGCCTCCTCCTATTGCTTTTGCCATACTCATGATATCGGGTTCCACACCAAACTGGTCTTTACAGAACCATGTGCCTGTTCTTCCAAAACCTGTCTGCACTTCGTCAAAGATAAGGAAAGTCCCGGTTTCGTCACAAATTTCCCTGACCTCTTTGAGGTATTCGGGATCAGGAATATTTACTCCGCCTTCTCCCTGAATGGGCTCAAGGATCACGGCGGCCGTGCTTTCTGAAATAGCCTGCCTGATAGCATCAGCATCGGAGTAAGGGACAAAAGTCGTCTCGGAACTCACAGGAGGCATGAAAGGGTCCCTGTACATGCTCTTGTGGGTTACGCTGAGTGACCCTATTGTCCTGCCGTGAAAGGAATGTTCAGCTGCTACAAAGGCGCTTTTTCCGGAAGCCACACGGGCCAGCTTCATTGCAGCCTCCACGGCTTCAGCTCCGGAGTTACAGAAAAAAACACGTTCCATACCTGTAACCGAGACCAGGGCTTCTGCAAGTTCGGCCTGAATTTCAGTGTAATAGAGGTTGGAGACATGCAGCAGTTTCTCAGCCTGGGCCTGGATTGCCCTGACAACAGTTGGGTGGCAGTGCCCAACATTGTTTACTGCAATTCCTGCTACACAGTCAATATATTCTTTTCCGTAAATATCCCGGACAACCGCCCCTTTCCCTTCTGAGAGTACAAGGGGCTGACGCCCATAGGTCTGCATTACATATTTTGAATCTTTTTCTATAATTGAATCATATTTTGCCTGCAGATTCTCAGACTCTGTAACCTGTAGATTCTCAGGCTCTGTAACATTCTCTGTCAATTGAATTCCTTCCTGAAATTTGTTCCTTTAAACTGATCGGAAAGTTTAACGAATAAAGTCTGGATTATTTTGAATTTATACTCCAATCCGGAAGCCTGAATAGCTCGAAATGAGTGTATTATTAAAATTTTTGAAAATATTCCCATTGATGATTTAAAGAGTTTACAGTTGAAGTTCACAGTTAAATTCTTCTCTGTCTTCTCCGAAATCCAGATAATTCCCTGATTCCCTATGAATGTTACTGCTCCTTCTCAAAAAAGAAATTTTTTCCGCAATTCTTCCTCCCTGAAGCATTAGCTCACACCCTTCAGGGAGAAGATTTGCCTTATCTTGAATGAAAACTCAGAGGAAGGCTCTGGTCAAGAGAAATTCTGGATTTTCCGGGACGTCAAAGGCATGCGAACGGACTTGGGTTGGATAATTACTCTGGTTTACTCTCCAGACTTCTGTTCCTTTCTGTAAGTCCTGGCTCCTGTGAAGCGCCTGGTTCTTTCCAGGGCCCTGGTTCTGGCAGTTTTTCTTTTCTACCAGGCACAAAAACATTTCTGGCTTTCGCACTCGACTTGATAGGTGAATCTACTTCCACAACATTCAGGGTTTTTACGGTCTATCCTGAGGTACATTCTCGGGTAACTCATGA
>Ga0183099_1001168_pt1 | contig 15873 bp, 14 predicted proteins | sample Biomet1_FD_127788 | JGI IMG/M metagenome (GOLD analysis project Ga0183099, IMG submission 127788) | Microbial communities from bioreactor (seeded with anoxic lake sediment) at LBNL, California, USA - Biofuel metagenome 1 | ecosystem: Engineered > Bioreactor > Anaerobic > Unclassified ... | reverse complement strand
GTGAATCGAAAGGTTTTATTGATGCTGCTGGTTTCGCTTTTGTGGTTCACCAGCGTCCCCGTATAGATCTCATTGATCAGGATGTTTTTGACGGTCGTATTAATCCATATATATTTTCGGCTGATCTCCGGACAGGTGTTGGGGATGCTCTTTCCCATTACTTCAAGCTGCGTCTTTGCCGGTGTTTTGGCCCCCAGTTCATTGAGTTTTCGTGCAATCGCTTTTAAGCCATTGCCCCCAACATATAGAGAGAAGATGAGCTTCACCGTCTCCGCAGCCTCCTCGACGATTGTCACCTTATTGGTGTTTCGATCTTTGAAGTATCCAAATGGAGCTACGATCACGATTCCGCTTTTTTGCTTCTGTCGATAACCCGATGTGATTTTCCGCCCGATATCTCTTGCATAAAAATCATTGACTAACCCTTTGAATCCAACGATCAGGTCGTCGTTTTCATCAGAGGTGTCAATGTTTTCCGTCACAGAGAGCACCCTGACATGATGCTCTCGCAGATAATCGATGAACAAAGCTGTTTGGGTTCTATGGCGACCGATACGGGACAGGTCTTTTACCAAAATGGCATCGACAGCTCCTGCCTCCACCACATCGTATATTTTGTCAATGCCGGGGCGGTTAAAATGCATGCCGCTGATGTTGTCATCAAACGATTCCCCAACAATTTCGTATTCCTTGGCAACCGCATATTCATAAACAATTTTTCGCTGGTTGGTCAGGGAATTCAGTTCTTCATCCTCGTCTCTGGAAAGACGAGCATACAGCCAAACTCTCATATTTCCTCCTCCTTCTTTCTTGTTGACAGACTTGTAGGTATGGTGCGCCGCTACCTCACGACACACCATACCCTACAAAAATCCGAATAGCTATCAGAACAACTTATGCCGTGACCGATTCTACCTTATCAACATTTTTCTGCGTGTCGCAGCCGCATTCATTTACCAATGTCAGATAGTTGTGTACCAACGATTGTAGAAATTTTGTAAAATCGTCGCTGGTTCCTACGTAGGAAAACATGACGCTGTTAATCTCCGCTTCTTTTCTTCGTTTTTGCATATTGGTTTTTCCTCCTTGTATCGGGATATAAAAAATAGCAGACCGTTACATGGTCTGCTGCCAGGTTTGTTCGTCCTCATGGTCGTCGGATTTGTGTCCGGCGGCGATTTTTTGCTGCCGCTCTTTTTTCAGTGCCTTGCTGTCCATATGCTGCGGCATGGTGGTGGCGTCCTTTACGGGAGGAGCGAGCTGATCGCGCTCCAGAGCGTGCCCCAGCTTGACCACGCTACCCACAACACCATCGCTATTACCGGGATGAGTAGCAGCGCCGGAGACAGGCGTGGCAGATGCAGCTTGGGCAGGCGGAGCGAAAAGAGCCGCTCTTTCGGCCTCCCAGCCTGTTCGAGCTGTGTGCGGATCGCCGTCAGCTCCTTGGTCATCATATCCGCCTGATTCTTCGTGGCGCAGTTGATTGGGCAAGGCAGGAGCTTCTCCAGCAGCTTGATCTGCTGCTCCCCGCACCAGATTAACTCGTCCAGCATATTCCTGAGTTCCAGCCACTCTGCCTCTGTTGGATGTACCTCCGGCATCGGCACGGGCGGCTCCGTCGCCTGCGGTGCTGTCGGCTCCGGTTCCTGCATCGTTGACGTCGGTGCTGGTTCCTGCGTATTCTGCTCTCTCCGCAAAGACTGCGGCATATTCAGGCTTTTCAAAGCCTCCATCGACAAGTCTCTGCCTGATTCTAAACTCATGCTCCATGGCCTCCTTCAAATAACGCTCATCGTGCAAGCGGTCGTCGCGACACTTGTAGCCGGACGTGGTCGTATAGGTAATGCTCTGCCGGGAATCTTCCCAGCGGACGCCGTAGCCCTCGGATCTCATCAGGGCGATGAACTCGTCCTTGGTGTGGGCGTACTTCATGCAGTTGTCGATGACGTTGATGAGCCGAAACTTCCAGCTCTCGCCCTTGGCAGCGGCACGGTACTCCCGTGAGCTCATACCGTGAGCTTTCTTTTGCCGCTGTTTTGGCAACACGGACAGATGGTGGCTGAGGCAGATCTCGTCCGAGAGAGGGCGCAATGTAGCGAGTGTTCGAGGTCCCTGACGCAGCATCTGGCCGGTGTCAAAACAGACGGCGTTGACGATAAAATGCGAGTGGATGTGCGGAGCATCCATGTGGGTGGCGATCAGTACCTCGCTGTCCGGCCATGCCCTTGCCGCAAATTCCTTTGCCACCTCATGGGCCAGCTCGCCGGTGACGGTTTCGTCCGGGTGGAAGGACTGGACATAGTGATAAAAATAAACCGGACTGTCTTTTCGATACATAGCGCGGGTGGCGAGAAATTCCTGACAGGCCAGCTGCGGATTGCAGTTCTGCCCGCTGATTAACTGTTGCCCGTTCTCCTGCATCGTCTTTTCTTCCTGCAACACATAACCGGCCACGCCCCGTAGCGCCCCGGCAGACTGGCGCTCGTACTTGATAAATGTGACTGTTGCCATCAGCGTTCCTCCTGCTGGGCCAGCGCCTGCACGCTGTTGTAGAGCGCTGCCAGCGCCGCTGTTGCCTCGCCCAGATTGACTTCCTCAACACGATCCATGTTGGCGAGGACGGTTAGTTGATTGAGGTTTCGCCCAATGCCCTTCAACTCGCGGGTGATCTCCGGCAGACCGTTCACGACCGCCACCCTATGCCGCATGGCGGCGGCGCGGACGTAGGTACCCACCGCCATCTGCGCCATATCCGCTCTTGCCGCAATGCTTTCATACTGCTCGGGCGTAAGCCTGAGCGTAATGCGCACATCTTTTTTCTGTTTCATGCGTTCCTCCGTTTCCGTAGTGGGTGTGGGCGGCTACTGCCCACAAACATCATGCGCCAAGTCCGACGAAGTCGGACAGGCGCTCTGCTTGCCCTCCCTAAAGGGAGGATTCTCCGCATCCCAGCAGTTTTTGGAAGGGTCAACAGGGTCGATTTCTCCGGGGGCCTGCGGATCGTCACTATCGGCACGGCGCAGCTCTATAAGCCGCTTTCCGTTGCTGCGGCGAATGGTCGCTGAGATGCCGATTTTACTCAGCGCGTCAAGGCTTTGCAGAATTTGGCGGGAGACCTTTTTGGGCGAGATCCCCTTACTGCGGTCAGGGTCAATCCTATCTGCCAGCTCCGTGGGAGTGCCGATAAATTCATATCGATCTTTCATAAAAGCAGAGAGAAGAAAAATAATGCGGTCACCCAGCAGTTCAGGCTGCACCCGGCTGTCGGAAACCAGCTCCCAGATTTTATCGGCGCTGCGGGTCAATTCAATTTCTCGATACTCAATGTCCCGCCCGATGCAGTGGATCTTTGCCTTGCCGCTGCCGCGCTTATCCTCGATGAGCGTGAAGCTGGAGTCCACCGCGCCGCTGATACCGGTTGTGCCGGAGATACGGTTAAACACATCGTCCGCAAACTCCTTGCGCAGATGGTGGATCAGCAGAATGGCGATGGCGTGCTTGTCTGCAACCTTTTTTAATGCAGAGAGGTCCCGGTAATCGTTGGCGTAGGTGTTGTCGTAGTTGGCACCGCGAATCATTTGTAGGGTATCAATGATAATGAGCGTCGTGTCCGAGTGCTCCGCGATAAAGTTTTCGAGCTGTTCCTCCAAGCCCCTGCCGAGAATAAAGCTCTCGGTGCAGAAGTGGACATTCGCCGGCGCATCCTCCGTGATTTCGAACAATCGGTTTTGAATGCGGAGGGTGGAGTCCTCCAGACAGAGATAGAGCGTCGTGCCCCTCCGAGTACCCATACCCCAGATGGGTTCGCCCTTGGCGATGCTGACCGCCAGCCACAGTGCCAGCCAGCTCTTGCCCACCTTGGGAGAGCCGGCGAGGATGTGGAGCCCTTGGGAGAGCAGCGTGTCCACCACGAAGTTCAGCGGTCGGAGCGGTGTGCTCATCAGCGTCGCGCCGTCGATGGTGTTGAGCTGTGTTTTCATGTTGTTCGTCCTTTCCATAAAAAATAGGAGCGGTTTTACCCGCCCCTCTACTTTTATTGTGTCGAAAAATATGGTAGTCTTATAGAAAGCAAGGACAATTAAAATAACAGGCAGGACAAATAACGGAGGTGGCCATGGACGGTGAGATTGTTTTCTATACCCATGACGATTCCCTCGAGCTGAATGGAACGCTGCTCTCCGCCGGTGAGCTGACGGTGGATATACTCAACCTCACACCGGATGAGTACTCCGTCATGATTGAGACTTTCAAGCGAACGAAGGCGTCGGAGGATGACCGTGAGCTTGATGCGCTGGATGAACTGCTGCGCCGGCATAAGCTGTTTGCGCTCCTTGCGCCGTGGGCGGGGGAAGATTTTCAGCACAGGCTCACCCGCTATGATCGGTATCTCCACGACATCCGCGTGTTCAACACCACCATCCAGAACTTCATTCAGCACGTGATCTCTCGTCTGTTGAAAAATGATCCGGAGAATTACGCCGCCGCGCTGTATGATTTTTACACCGATCCTCGTATGGTCGAGAATCTGATCGTCACGCCTCTGAACCACGGAACGGACTGTTACACCACCCATGACAGCTACGCGCTTTCTTATGTGCCGCGGGAGATGGCGGACAGGCACTTTGCCATCTGTGAGAAGCACAGTACGGACAGCGTGCAGGCCGTATTGAAGGCGGATTACATGCACGCGCTGAACGCGGGGCGCAATATCCTCCGCTGCAAGGTCTGCAGCAAGTACTTCCTCTTGAAGGGTGGAGCGCATGCGCTCTACTGCGAGGGAGCCTGTCCGTACGACAGCAGGTTTACCTGTCGGCAGTTTGGAACGCATGAGGTGCAGAAGGAGCTGGCGCGGGATATTCCCAAACTGCGAATCAAGCTGACGGCGTTTGAGCGCATCACCAAGGATATGCGCCGGGAGGCCATTACCCGAGAGGAGGCCCGCGTAGCCAAGGACGATGTGCGGGACGCGCTCTACGACGCACTGCGCCGGAACGATCTGCCGCTGGAGGCATTTGAACAGGCGGTATCGTCAGAGGCGGTCTACGCCCGCTGTGGGATCGCGCGAAAAGCGAAGCCCCGCGGCAGGCCGAAGAAGGACGGCGCGCCATGAAACTCGACGTAACCAATGAGGAACTGATGGCGCTCTGTGCGGAGGGAGATAGCTCGGCGCTGGACGCTCTGTGCAAACAGAATCGTAGCTTGATCTGCGACCGCGCAAAGAAAATTGCTTTTCTGTATCACTGCTATCGTTTCAATGATCGGGGAGATCCCACAGCCTACACGATAGAGCTGCTCTCCGATTTAGTGAGTGAGGGCATGACCGCGTTCATCGAATGTGTCTGCGGCGGAAAGTATAATCCGGAGTTCATGTTGACCACTTACGCTGTGCCATTTATAGACAGCGCCATGCGGCGATATCTGGAATCCAGCGCGGGCACGCTTGCCATTGACCGGGACAGCATGACACTGGTGCGCAGGGCGCAGGAGCTGTATCATGTCCAGCGAAAAAATGTTGCGGAAATCGCCGCGGAGCTGGGTATTCCCGCAGAGATAGCTTCACGGCACCTCGCTTACCAGACACATTTCTTCTCTGTCTATGACTGCGCTCCGCACAGCAACGAGGAGAATGATGGGGACAATAACGATGTCTACGACTACATCGCGGAGCAGCAGACTTTTGAGGCACCCGATCGGGCCATCTACAAAAAACTGCGGTCTGAGTATTTGCATGAGTTGTTTTTGAAGCTATCAAAGAAGGAGCAGGACATCCTCGGCAAATGCTACGGTGTGTTCGGCTATGCGCAAGCACCGCTGGACGAAATCGCCATGTATCACTTCATGAAAACCGACGCGGTGGAGAAGGCGCGAAACCGAGCGCTTGGAAAACTGCAAAAGCTCATGCGGGAAAATCCTAACCCATGGGCCGCGGCGGAGGCGGCGATCCGCAGGGCACGGCGCGAGAGCGAAGGAGCAGAAGACTACTCCACTCCGCAAGGCACATGGTATGAGGATGAGTGGGAATTGAAGGATCGTTTTCCCGTACTGGTTCGGGCGCTGATCACGACATTCACACTTATGCATGAGACCTTGGAGAAGGACTCGGCTTTGTAGCTCACAGCGGAAGCCGAATCGACCCTTACCCCATAATCGATGTACAGAACCGCCACAAAACCGAATCCGAAAACGGTTTGGCAGAATGAGCAGAAAAAGACACAAGAAATGCCCCGAGGCAGACCGTTCAAGGCCTGTTTCGGGGCATGGCTTTGTACGGGTTGCGGGATGATTTTGGCTTGAGTTTATTCCCCTGCACAGGATGAGGAATCGGGCTTGTCGTCCGGTGGGGTGCTGTTGCGCTCCGGCACCTCGCTGATGGTCTGGTCGATGACCTCGCCGGTGGGTTTCGGGCAGTCCTCCGGCTGCGCTGCGGGCGTGGATGATTTTTCAGACGTTTTATCCTCGCCGCCCATGATGCCGACCTTCACGCCAGACTCATACATCGTGTAGTCCTCCGTGCGTTGACCTGGGCCGCTCCACTCCATCAAGTCAAAGCCGGGGACATCGTAGTAGGCGCGACCGTTGATCCAGATGACATCTGGGCCGAAGGCGGTAGGGATGGTGGTAGTCTTGCCGATGAGATTGCCCTCGGCGTCGTAGAGGTATTCTTCCGAGTAGATATTTTCCGGGTATACGTCGGTGCGGTATGGGTCAGAGCTACCGGTGGTTGTTGCGGCGGGGATCTCGGGCTTAGGTGCTTCTGCCGGTGCTGGGGCATGCGCTGTCTCCGGTGTGATAGCCAGCGCATCGATCTCAAGCTGTTTTTCATTCTCTGCCATTATTATTGACTCAGTTTCCGGCACCGGCGTCGATTCCGTTCCCACGGCGGACACTGCGCTGACAGCAGTCTTCCCCTCGCCTGTCTCACTTGAAGGCCACACGCTGGCGCACGGCGCCCCACAGACGGCAATTATGACGGCGGCTGCAATGAATTTTATGTTGCTTCGTCCCCTTCAGATACAAAATGAGCACTCCGCTCAACCTCGTCAGTCAAAGCGGAACGCTCATGTTCCAAGTGATTCAGTTCGTTCGTCAGCCTCCACGCCAGCTCGAATCCGCAGAGAAAGCTGTCCAGTGACAGTGTGTTTGCAATCATGTTCTCATCGTCGATGAGCCGTAACACCAGCTTCCGTTCCGGCTTGCCCAATCGCTCTCGCAGCAGGTCATGATTGGCCTCCACCGAAGCTTGCAATGCCGCAAGCTTCGGCTTCTCATAAAAATGATCGTACAGTGTCTCCAGTATCTTGTCCATCCGCCTCGCCTCCTTGTAGCAAGACACAATACCAGAACTTTTTGAAAAAAGCTATACCAAAATCACACTTGAGGGAAACGGATTTATTCCCGCCCTCTCAAGGTATGATTTACCTGAGTCGGTGATAGAAGAAAATTGCGATCTGCTTGCGGGCGCAGGTCTTGGCGGCAATAAATATGCTCTCAGTGGTGCCACAGGCAACATCCTATTTCCACTGCACAGAAAGCTGCCTCGCGGTAATAGGCGTTTGGGCTCACTGGTAAAAAACAAACACAGAATTGCTGACCGCAAGTTTTGGTGTCGCATTGTGTTGGAAATGGTAAAAAGTTGTGGTAGAATAATCATGGATTTTTATATCCATTTAATTTGCCGGAAGGAGACTGCGGCTAATGAACAAAAAGCAGATGACGGAGCAGGAAATTCGCACGCAATTTATTACGCCTGCGATAAAGACTTCCGGCTGGACAAATGCGCAAGTTCGGGAGGAGTACGCCATAACAAAGGGGCGTATTATTGCTCGCGGTGGAATATATAAGCGCGACAAAGCAAAATTTGCAGACTATGTTTTGTTTTTTAAGCCGCGCCTTCCCTTAGCTATTGTTGAAGCCAAAGACAATAATCATGCTGTTTCTGACAGAATGCAGCAACACTCGACTATGCTGAGTGGCTACTGATCCCTTTCGTTTTCACTTCTAATGGTGATGGGTTCACCTTTCATAACCGTATGAGCGGATGTGAGGATAAAGAGTCTTTCCTCACATTATGATCGCTTTGATGGCAGCAAGCCACTGACTGTTTCCACGGAGGATTGGCGGCGCTGGCGCAGTAACTGTAACAGGTTGCCCAACCTTCAGCTTTTAGAGGGCAGGAGCAACGGCAGTGAAAATGATATGAACGATAATCAGAAAGCAAACTTCTGCAAGCAGGCAATCATCCCTACAGATGTTTCTCTTGAACTGGAACATTTTAAGGTTTTCTACGATAAGAGAAAGGACATTCTGATTTAGAGAATCAGGGAATTGCTTATATAGGAGTGGGAAAATGGGGCTGTTTGATATTCTATTTGGCAAGAAAGAGAAAAAGCAGATAAATACGATCACCGCTCCCGTAGACGGAGAACTCAAGTCGACCGTGAACCCTGCTATCGGATGCATACCCACGGGGCGCATAGATGTGGAGAAAAATCTCCTTGACGTTCCAACCTCGGATGCGCTGAGAAAAACTTTTATTGCGTTTGATGTTGAAACGACAGGATTAAGCCCGATGTCCGACAGAATCGTTGAACTCGGCGCAGTACTCTTTGTTAATGGCCAACCCACAGAGACATTCTCTTCATTGGTAAATCCGGGGATTAGGATTTCCTCATCCGCAAGCGCAGTAAACCACATAACGAATGATATGTTGCGTACTGCGCCGACCGAGGACATGATTTATCCGGCTTTTGTAGATTTTCTCGGGAATGCCCTGCATGGCGAAGTTGTTATGTGTGCACACAACGCAAGCTTTGATTTTGGCTTTTTGTCAAACACGTTATCAAGATTGGGCTACAATGGAAAAATATGCTATGTAGATACGCTCAGTTTAGCTCGCAGGTACATACCCGGACTCGATAATTACAAGCAGTGTACTTTGGAAAACTATTTTTCCTTAAAAAATGCTGCTTCACACAGAGCAATCTCTGATGCAGAAAACTGCGGGCGTATATTGGTTGAGATAATTTGTCATGCCGCAGATGAAATTGAAGCAGAGAGAAAGCACAGTGAATTAACATTGCCGACGAAAGAAGAACTTGCTGTATGCGCTTTCATACAAAAGGTAATATCAGAGAACGGCAAGGATGTTTCCTGCTTGCGATTTCGAAGAAACAGCAGTAACTATGTAGAGGCCACATGCCTATATTCGTTCGTTAAGTTCAAGTTTGCAAAAAAGGGGCATTACATAATTCTAAAAAAGGCAAACTCGGTGTATGCCGACATGATTTTAGAACCATGCACAGCGAGTGAAGGTGGAACAGATTATACCCGCTTTTATTTCTCGCGGGCATTTGATTTGCAGCCCTTTGCAAAAGATATTATTGCTCTATTTGCAGGAGCCCAGAAGTCCATGAGCGAGTATTCCTCCTATAGTAAGCGTGCGGCTGAAGAAGTCAAAACCATGCTAAATCAAATGAAGGCATTGGCCGATGATGAAGTAGTAGCGTTGCTGCTGGAGGAATCGCAAAAGGATGTTGTTCCTGTAGAAATAGAGATAGAGCCTTCTATTCCACGTGATGCGGTTACAATTAGTGCAACGCATTCCCGTGTACCGTTGAGCGAAATCAAGAACGCTAACAACTGGGAAAAAGGATTTGATGCCGGGTTCAAGTATTACGAAAAAGGCGAAGCGGCCCGGCGAGACAGCCACATTGAAGAAGCGATTGCTTTTTATGATAAGGCTCGATACCTTGGCTATTGCGCCCCGGCCCTATACAATGCCTATGCTGTTGTATACAGGCAAATAAAGGACTACGAGAACGAAATTGTAATACTTGAGGAAGGAATGATTCGAAATCCTCAGCACGCCGGCGGATTTGAAGCCCGGAGAAATAAGGCTTTGAAATTGCTTTTTTCTAAGCAAGATACTGTTCGAAAAGTTAAGGAGAAAGAACAGAAAAAAGCTGAAATGCAAGCAGCAAAAGAAGTCGAAGAAGTTAACAAGCAACCTCGCGGACGACGCATCCTTCAAATGGACGATGCTGGCATTATTATAGCTGAGTTTGAAACAATTGCTGCCGCTACCAGAGAAATAGGTATTAGCTCAAAGAGCATCCGAGATGCAGCGAATGGCGTGCAAAAACATGCTGGTGGGTATTGCTGGGCATATAAAGGATGATTCCGATCAGAGTTGAGGTTTCAGCAAAACGGACCTACACCTTGGTGAGCAAGTCATTAAAGCGTAGCTGAAACAGACAAAAACGTGCACGTCTGTATACGAAAAAACGTAGAGGTACCATAAATGAGTTTGATGTCGTGCGCCAGCGGCGCGTCAATTTGGCGCGGCTATGATTATTACATGGAGCATAAGGTCGCGCATTATGAACGTCTGAGCGAAACTGAGTTCAAGGCTCAGGTCGCCGGCTGTGCAAAGCAGCCTTATGAAACCGTTATCGACATAGCCCATCCGAGAAGATCATCCTGTAACTGCCCGCACGCCGCCGGCAAGCGGATTATCTGCAAGCACATGATCGCGCTTTTCTTCACCGCATTGCCTGATGAAGCCAAGAAGCTCCGAGCGGAATTGGACGCTTGCGAAAAAGAGGAAGAAAAGCGACAGGAAGAGTTGTATGCCAAGCTTCCACGGTATATACACAGCTTGAAGAAGGCGGAGCTCGAGCAGAAGCTATTGGATTTGCTCGATGATTGCCCAGAATGGCTTTGGGATCGTTTTTTGAGGGATAATCTGGAGAACTGATCTTGTGCTGACGGAAATCAATTCATTAGTTTCTGTAGCGACCAAGAGTATTGTATAGGAGCTTGCCTTTTTGAAAACAGCAACTCTTTGGAATATCATTGCATGAGCTTGCGAAATGTTGCAGCCATGGTATACTGAATAACGCTATCATAAAAATGGAAGGATGAGATATGTGTATGGAAGTTCACAGCAAGAAGATATATGCAGAATCAGTTTCCATTCTTAAGCGTATTTATGGGGAGAACGCCATGTTTCGCGCGGGGCAATATGAAGCGATTGAGGCGACAATGACACAAAAGCGAACACTGGTCGTTCAGCGAACAGGTTGGGGTAAAAGTCTGGTTTACTTTGTATGCACAAAACTGATACGGGAACAGGATAAAGGCATAACGCTGGTTGTTAGTCCACTTCTAACTTTAATGCAAAATCAAATAGAAGCAGCAAATGAATTGGGACTCGCATGCGATATGCTCAATAGTCAAACAAAAGAGCGAAGAACTGAAATCCTGCAGGCTATGTCAGCCGGGGCCATAGATCTGGTTCTGGTAACTCCGGAAACCTTGTTCAGTCAGGATGTGCAGGATAAGCTGAAGGATATCAAAATCGGATTGTTTGTCATTGATGAGGCTCACTGCATTTCTGATTGGGGACATGACTTTCGTCTTGAATATAGCCGCCTAAAGGATATTATTTCTCAGCTTCCGTTCAATGTGCCGATCCTCGCAACTACCGCGACCGCCAATGACCGCGTTGTGAACGACCTGAAGACGCAGTTGGGAGATGAGGTGTATGTTTCCCGTGGGCCACTTGCGAGAGATTCTCTGTACATCCAGACACTGCATTTACAGAGCAAAGCAGATCGCTACGCATGGATTGTTGAAAATATCAATCGATTGCCAGGCAACGGCATCATTTACTGTCTGACGCAGCGTGACTGTGACTATTTAGCTGATTTTTTACAGGAAAATGGAATTTCTGCAATGCCATATTACTCCCGTGAAGGCGAGCAGGAAGAAATAAACCGCGCTGCCGAAGATGCTTTTAAGAAAAACAGAATAAAAGCGATTGTAGCCACGATAAAACTGGGTATGGGGTATGATAAGGGAGATATCGCCTTTGTCATCCATTTTCAGATGCCGTCAAACATTGTTTCTTATTATCAGCAGATAGGACGTGCGGGAAGAAATATCGATAAGGCTTTCACATTTCTTATGTGTGGAAGAGAAGACGAGGATATACTCAATTATTTTATCAAAACTGCTTTTCCTACAGAGGAAGAGACGGAGGCCATTGTCGACTTTTTAAGAACAAACGGCGGGGCAAAAAAAGGTCAACTTGACGCGGCGCTGAACATCAGAAAAGCCAGAATAGAAAAAGCACTTACCTTTCTCACCAAGGACGGATTCGTGTATAAAGAACGAACCACATTCTTTTTATCTCCCAAGCCATTTGTATATGCGCGGGAGCATTATCAGGCGATTACGGCGATCAGGCAGAAAGAAATGGAGCAGATGAAAGCTCTGGTTAGCACACGGGAGTGTTACAGCAAATTCACTGTTTCTTGTTTGGATGATGAAACTGCAACGGACTGCGGGCACTGTGCAAATTGCTTGGGCGGAGGCCTTTTCCCTGACGAGCCAAGCTTTGCGAGCAAACAGAAGGCATCCGAATATATAAACGGATTAGTGCTGGCGATTGAGCCTCGAAAAATGTGGGCGCTCTCATCGGTTACACAGCAGCAGAAAATCAAATATATTAACGAGCCCGGAATATGTCTTTCCAAATATGGGGATGCCGGTTTTGGTGAGTTGGTAAAAAGAGACAAGTATTCATCACAGAGTCGTTTTTGTGATGAGCTTGTCGGCAGGAGCGCGCAGCTGCTTAGGCCGCTTATTCGGGAAAAGGGAATTACGCATATAACCTGCGTACCATCCTTGAGAAGCGTGATCGTGGAGGATTTTTCCAAGCGGCTTGCATTAAGTCTCGGGATTCCGTTTGTCTCTACGCTTGAGAAGCAGAGTGCCGAGCAGCAAAAGCAAATGGAAAACAGCTCGCATCAATGTGCAAATGCATTCTGGTCTTTTTCAGTTATTGATCATATTGCGATCCCGTCAAAAGTGCTGCTGGTTGATGACATTGTAGATTCAAAATGGACATTGACCGTCTGCGGATACCGCCTTATGGAAAACGGGTGTAAAGAGGTTTATCCCTATGCGCTTGCAGATAGCAGTCAGAAAGAAGCGTGAACATGAATCAGAATTCAAAAGCAATAACAATATTATGCAGTCACCTCTGCATGGGAGAAAACACAAAACCGCTGGAACCGAAGGAGTGGAGTGAGCTTGCCGGGCAGCTGCTTGCCAATCAGCTTCAGCCTTCGGATATTCTAAATTTCAGTGAAGAAGATTTCAACAGATACTTTCATTACAGCTTTGAGCAATCTGCCCGTATGCAGGAATTGATCGGTCGCAGCGGTAGCATCAGTTTTGAAATAAGCCGGTATGAGAATATGGGAATCGACATTGTCACGCGGGCAGATTCCATGTATCCGAAAAAGGTGAAAAAACGTTTGGGCAACAGCTGCCCGCCGTTATTTTACTCCGCCGGTAATTTGCATTTGCTTGACAGCGATTTCGTTGGGTATGTCGGTTCACGAAGCATCAGCAGCGACGATATGAACTTTACAATTGAGACCGTGCGAAAAACAGTGGAAAAAGGCTACGGCGTTGTCTCGGGCGGTGCAAAAGGTGTTGATACCACTGCGGAAGCAGAGGCGTTACGGTTGGGCGGATCAGCGGTGGCGTTCCTTTCCGATTCCATGCAGAGGAAAATTAAGTCGCCGGAGACAATTCGAGCAATACAGGAAGGCCGACTTTTATTGCTCTCTGTTGTTAAGCCTGACGCAGGTTTTAACTCCGGTGTTGCAATGATGCGTAATAGATACATCTATGCGCAGTCCAGCGGAACGGTCGTCATTAAATCTGATTACAACAAGGGTGGCACATGGAGTGGCGCTGTTGATAATTTGCGCCACGAGTTTTGCAATACTTTCTGTTGGAATCACACGGGTTACAACGGCAATATGGCTCTAATAAAGATGGGTGCAATTCCCATTGATGAAGCGTGGGATGGTGATGCAGCCGATGTAGTCATTGCGAAACGCCCTGCAACAGAACAACTCAGTATGTTTGAGAACTAAATTCTGCTGGACATATACCTTTCACTGAGGTGTCGTTAGCATTAGGTTCCATTGCCGAGAGACGTTGGGGTTCGAGTCCCCATACCCGCACCAGAAACAGAGTCGTCGAATTTGACGGCTCTGCTCTTTTTTTCTTCGGTTTTCCTGCTCATTCTACCTCATCTGATGAATAAATGCTGTAAGAACACTCGTATCTTATGTGCGAGCGATAGAACTTTTTTTGTGCATTGTTTAAACTGAATAAATAAGTAGTCTCTCGATTGTTCTCATTATAATATCTGATCCTTCGTCCATTAAAGCAACATAATAAAAGGGTGGAAATACCTCACAGCGACAGTAATTGAACCGAGGGGCAACCGGCGCGGGGCAAAAGAAAAGCAGACAGTCTTTCACGATTTGAGAGACTGCCTGCTTTTTACGTCTGGCTATCAGCCAACCACGTTTTCAACGAACCTTTGCAGCATAGCCGCAACTTGGGCTCGGGATGCAGGGCCGTTCGGGTTCAGATATCCGTTGTCGCCGTTCATGATCCCCGCTCCGCAGGCCCACTGAAGGGCGGAGTACGCATATTCCGAGATAGAAAGTGCGTCTTTGTACGATAGGATATTAGTGTCCTCACCAACCGAGACGTTATAGCCCTTGTATTTCGCGTAGCGGTACAGAATTACTGCGAGCTGCTCGCGGGTGATACCAGTGTCCGGAGAAAACTTGTTGTCCCCGACGCCGCCCGCGATGCCGTTTTTGGCCGCCCAAGCGACTGCACTTTCATACCATTTACCGGATGGGACATCTGTAAAGCTGCCGATATAGCTTCCGGTATCCTTGCTGAGGCGGTAAAGCACGGTGACAAACATGCCCCGGGTCATGCCGCCGTTCGGGCAAAAGGTATCGGAGGCCGTCCCGTTCATCAGGCCGTTCTCATAGACGTACATGACGCTGTCATAGAACCAGTCGCTGCTGTCCACATCGGTAAACGGATTGACAATTTTCTTTTCGGAAAAGGAAGCCGTTATGGTATGTGCCTTTTTTATGTTCTCAAAGGTATATGAGCTTACCGCACCGACGGAAACACCGTCCACCAGAACATCTTTAATTTCATATCCGTTATTAGCTGTAATCGTATAGGTTTTATCGTCACCGTCAGCGACAGAGACGCTTCCGCTCGGGCTGATACTGCCGCCCGTGCCCGCCGTGGCCTTAATAGTGTAATAGACTTTGTCGTTTCCACCGCCGCTGTACGAAGGTTCATCCATTGTCGTAAAGCCGTGGGTGCTGTCGGCTGCGATCGTAATCCCCGCCGCGCCCTGAAAGCCGGAAACGGCGACGGTATAAGCTGTGCTGTAGGAGAGGCCCGAATATGGGACGGTGTAAACCGTATTCCCAGCCGACCAAACGCCGCCCGTAAGTGCGGCAGCTCCGTTCAGGGAAACTGTGCCTGTTACCGATGGGTCCATCTCCTCGATGAACGTTATGACAATGCTACCGCTAACCGGAGCACTAATCCCTTTCGGCATCACGCTGGAAACGCTGGACAGCGTCAACGTGCCGGATGAAGCAGCAGAATCTGTAGAGGTTGAAACAGAACCCAGATAGCTGTTTCCAGCTGCCTGTGCTGCTGTTGTTGCTGTGTCTTCGGGCAGATAGAGGTACAGCTTCCCGTCCGAGTCAGTCTGCATATCCTTTGTACCGTAGGCATAGGCGGTTTTGTTAAGAATGGATGTAAGAGAGGAGACTGATGTGTCCCCAACGGCCGCGCCTGCTGTGCCCCGCAGGGTCACCGTGGTGAGGCAGACAGGCGTCTGCTCGTTGCTGTTGTTCTGAAGTGTGCCGTCGCTGGAACCGGCGCAGCCCGCCCCAATGGCCTTCCCCCAACAGCTGGACGCAGCATATACGCTGCCGCCGGAAATATATACAGCAC
>Ga0183099_1001167_pt1 | contig 15880 bp, 15 predicted proteins | sample Biomet1_FD_127788 | JGI IMG/M metagenome (GOLD analysis project Ga0183099, IMG submission 127788) | Microbial communities from bioreactor (seeded with anoxic lake sediment) at LBNL, California, USA - Biofuel metagenome 1 | ecosystem: Engineered > Bioreactor > Anaerobic > Unclassified ... | reverse complement strand
AGTTGGTGGCATACAGCTGGGACGACTGAGTCGGTAGACGACCCGGCAGGTCGGTATAACCAATGATCTGCACCGCTGGCGGTGGTAATCAGCTCGCCCGGTTGGGTGTATTCACAGTTACCACCGGCCGCAGAGGCCAGGTCGACGATGACTGAACCCGGCTTCATGCTATCGACCATTTCCTTGGTGATGAGCTTGGGAGCTGGCTTGCCCGGGATCAGGGCTGTGGTGATGATGATGTCCACTTCCTTGGCCTGTTCGGCGAACAGCGCCATCTCGGCAGCGATGAACTCTTCGGACATCACCTTGGCGTAACCATCGGAGGAGCCGCCCTCTTCATTGCTGAAGTCGAGTTTCAGGAACTGGCCGCCCATGGATTCGATCTGCTCGGCCACTTCCAGGCGAGTGTCGAAAGCCCGGACGATAGCACCGAGCGAGCCAGCTGCACCGATGGCAGCCAAACCAGCCACGCCAGCACCGATGACCAGCACTTTGGCGGGCGGAACCTTACCGGCTGCGGTGATTTGGCCGGTAAAGAAACGACCAAAGGCATGGGCCGCTTCGACCACGGCGCGATAACCGCCGATGTTGGCCATGGACGACAGGGCATCCAGCGCCTGGGCGCGTGAAATACGCGGCACCATATCCATCGCCAGGACATTGATCTTCTTGGCAGAGAGTTTAGCCACCAGCTCCGGATTCTGAGCGGGCCAAACGAAACTGACGAGGGTGGTGCCGTCTTGCAACAACGCAATCTCGGCCTCGGATGGCGCATTCACCTTATAGATGAGCGGCGATTGCCACAGGGTGGCAGTGTCGACCACCACAGCACCTGCGGCTTCAAAGGCGGCATCATCAAAGCTGGCCAGAGCACCGGCACCAGACTCGACGGCCACGTCGAAGCCGAGCTTTTTCAGCTGCTCCACGGTGGCAGGGGTGGCAGCCACCCGAGTTTCACCGGCGAGACTCTCTCTCGGTATACCAATCTGCATGTCTATTCCCTGATATTGAATAAAGGTCGCGATTACCTGTAACACCGACTGGGGGGTGCTACAGTCGTGCGTGGAGACAACCAGCATCACCACGACTAACGTATAAGGCAGTACGGGGCATGATTTGTAACAAACTTTACCCTCTTTTGACACCAGACCAGTCACCTGATTCTGGAGTCATCAATGCCGAAAAGCCGGTCTTATTGCCGGTCTTCGAGGGCCTGTGCCGCGCGATCCTACCTTCCCCGATGACCCACAACGGGGCCATCGACAAAATGGGTCTCACACTGTAGCCGGTATATTTGCGAAAAAAAACGCTTCGGCTAGCACCAGTTAGAATAAATTCGCCCTATTTGCTACTTTCTGTTCTATTCATAAAAAATTTTTAGCAAAAAAGATCTAAACCGGCCAATGACACGTCAACAACCCAGCCTTGTTTGAGGAGCTGACTATGCGTCTAGTATCGATCCTGATGTTGTTCCTGTTAACCGGTTGCAGTGGCACCCCCGACGGTTTGACCCCGGTCAGTGGCTTTGATGGCCAACGCTATCTGGGAACCTGGTATGAGATAGCCCGCCTCGACCACTCATTCGAGCGCGGACTGGAGCGGGTCACCGCCCACTACAGCCGGAATCCGGACGGCAGCATCCGGGTCATCAATCGCGGTTATGATCCAGCACAGCAGCAGTGGCGGCAAGCCGAAGGTCTCGCCAAGTTCGTCTCAAGTCCCGATGTCGGTCACCTCAAGGTGAGCTTCTTTGGCCCCTTCTATGGCGGCTACAACGTCCTGCTACTGGATGCCGATTATCAATATGCGCTGGTCAGCGGTCCCAACCGTGACTATCTCTGGCTCCTGGCGCGCACGCCTACCCTGGCCCCCACCACATACGACCAGGTTCTCGAGCAGGCCCGACAGATGGGATTCGATACCCAGCAGCTGATCCGTGTCAAACAATGAGTCGTCACGGCCACCATATGCAACAAAGCCAACCTCGGGGTTGGCTTGTTGTGCTTATCACTTGCAACGAGCAACATCGCCCGATGGTTTCTAGCGATACATGGCCTCGATCTCGGCACCGAACGCCTGCTCGATGGCCTTGCGGCGCAACTTCAGGGTCGGCGTCAGCTCGCCCTTCTCCATAGAGAAGGGGCGCGGCAACAGAGTAAACTTTTTCACCTGCTCGTACTTGGCAAGACCGGATTGCAATCCGTTGATCCGGGCCTCAAAAAAGGCCACCACCTTGCCATGCCGTAACAATTCCATCTGACTTTGATAATTCAAGCCAATCGAACGGGCGTACTCTTCCACCGCCTCGAAGCAGGGCACAATCAGCGCCGAGACAAAGTGCCGGGCATCAGCAATCACCGCGATCTGTTCGATGAAGCGATCCTGGGACAAGGCCCCCTCGACCAACTGCGGCGCCACATATTTGCCATTCGAGGTCTTCATCAACTCTTTGAGTCGCTCGGTAAACAGCAAACGCCCCTGAGCATCCAGATCGCCAGCATCCCCGGTACGGAAATAACCATCCGCGGTGAAGACCTTGGCGGTCTCCTCCGGTTTGTTGTAGTAACCGCGCATCACGGTTGGACCTTTAACCTGGATCTCTTTGTCTTCGCCCAGACGGATCTGCAAACCGTTCAGCGGCGTACCAATGGTGCCGATCGCCAGATCATCGATATTCGGGCAAGAAACCGTGGCACTGGTTTCGGTCAGACCATAGCCGCACTTGATGTTCAGACCGGCGGCGTTGAAGAACAGGTTAATCTCATCTGCCAGGCGCGCACCACCCACGGGTAAAAACCGCACCCGGCCACCGAAGCGTTGGCGCAAGGTCGAAAACAGCAGTTTGTCCGCCAACTTGAATTGCAAGCCTAACCACAACCCGAGCGACTCACCGCTGCGCTTCACCTCGAGAGCCTTAAGCCCAACGCCTTTAGCCCAGTAGAACAGCTGACGACGCACTGGATTGGCGCTATCGGCCTTGCCGTGAATGATGTTGTAGGCTTTCTCGTAGACTCGGGGCACGGCACACATCACGGTTGGGCGCACATCGTGCAACACCGACATCACCGCCTGCGGATCCCGGATGTAGACATTGACCGCCCCCCGATAGAGCACATAGTAACTCCAGTAACGCTCATAGACGTGGCTGAGCGGCAACAGCGCCAGCGAGACATCATCGTGTCCGACTGTCACCCGTTGATCGTGCATCACCAGCACTGCCGCCAGATTGTTGAAGTCCACCATCACCCCTTTGGGCTCGCCTGTGGTACCCGAGGTGTAAACCAGGGTCAACAGATCGTCCATGCGATACTCGGTCGCCCGGTGCGCCAATTCGGCCATGCTCGGCTCATGATTGCCATGCTGCAACAAGGCATCAAAACGCATGGCTTGCGAGCACTGACGCAAGTCCACTTGCTCATCAAAACAGATGATGTGATCCAGTTCTCCGGCCTGGAGTAATTGCAACGCCAGATCAAACTGCGGTTGTTCGCCAACAAACAGAATACGGATCCCGGCATCGCGCACGATATAGCGGGTCTGTTCCAGGGTATTGGTCGGGTAAAGCGGCACCACCACCCCGCGAGCCGCCAGGATGCCGAGATCGGCCTGGGTCCATTCGGGCATGTTGCGGGAGAAGATCCCCACCATCTGCTGGGGTTGTAAACCGAGGCGGATCAACGCCTGGGCCAAGAAGTCGATGCTGTGGCCCAAAGCCTGCCAGCTGATATCGCGCCATTGTCCATCCTGCTGGACCCGTAACGCCGCTTTGTTCTTCAATCCCTCGATTCGCGTACGAAAAACTCGAACCAAATGAAGCTCATGCATCAGGATTCACCTATCTATTTACAGTTGTACGGCCAAACAGACACTCATTATAGGCCTTGGGCTTCAGGATCCCATATTTTAGCGTACAGGTGTTAGCTTTTTGAAAAAGCCCGCCGCGAGGCGCAGAATAAAGAGTCATTAGCGGCCGAGGATAAATCAGACCATGCCGAGTATCTCGCATTCGATGAAGTTGACCATTGTCGGAGCACTTCTGCTGTTGCTGGCCTGTCTTGGTGCTCTGCTTATGCTGGACGGCCAACCTGCACGCACCAGCGCGGGCTGGCTATACAATGCCGCAGGCTACCAACAGGCCGTTTATCGCGGACAACAAAATGGCAAGCCACGACTGCTGTTACTGGAGAGCAACGCCTGTCCGCGCTGCCAGCAACTCGAGCATCAACTGTGGCAGGATCCGGTTTTTATTCGGGAGCTGGGGAGTTGGCAACTGGTCCGCTTGCAACAGGATGCCGATCCGGCCACCGCACAGCTCATCGATCGGTACCGGGGGAAAGCCGAACTTCCGCTGGTGATCCTGGAGCGTGCTGCTGTTTCAAATTACCAGGCGCTCTACTTTAACCGCGATCTGACAGCATTCAGTTTGGCCGCCGACCCGACGACCGCTGCACAACCGCTGGATACCCACCATCTGCAGCAGGCATTGCAGCGCTGGCAGCAACAGAGTCAGTTCCCCAACCAGCTCCCCTGAGTCGGTATCTGTCCCTGGATGTGAAAAGGGATCGACACCAGTCGCTGACCATCATTGCGTTGCACGGCAAAGTGCAGATGTGGCGCCGTGCTATAGCCGGTATTACCCGACTCGGCAATCATCTCTCCGACATGTACGCTCTGACCGGCGCTGACTCGTGCCGTTCCTGTGCGCAGGTGCGCATAAACCGTCATGGTGCCATCGGCATGCAACAGCCGGATGTAATTGGTTTGCGCCCGACTGGCGGGATCCTGACTATTGCCACGAAAGCCCATCTTCATATCCAGCACCACGCCGGGCCGAGCCGCCAGGACTGGGGTTCCCTCCGGCATGGGGACATCGATGGCATAACGGTTCCCGGGTAGATGATGGCTATAACCACCGTTGAAGCCTTGTGAGACCCGAAAACGGCCACGAAAAGGCAGTTGTAGCTCGGAATCCTGAACTGCAGAGGGCATGCCAATAATGAAGCTGTGGGTGATCTCGAGCTGTCCGCTACCGCTATAGCGCAGCGTATCGACAAACTGCTCCGAGCGAGCGGGTACCACTATGGGTTCACGTAAGTCGCGGTGGCTCTGTACGCCGAGCTGCTGACTCAAGAGCAGAGTCACTGTGACTGGGCCATGTAATTCGTTGATGATAAAAAGATTACCGCTGGCCGTGTACCGCAGTTTTACCTTATCCGGATCCGGGTCCAGGTATTCCATCTCTTGCGGTTTAAACGGCGCCGCCAAACCCAGATCATCGGTATAGCTCAACGTGCCCTGGGCATCGACATACTTGTACACGCTGGCCGCGGCCGATGAAGAACCCAGCACCATCAGCAGGCTCCACAGTGGCCAGTTCATCATCCTTGCTGACACATACACCCCATCCACTGCACTCCACACCAGCCGCTACGAAAAACCTTCTGCTCTAATCCAGCCGTTCACCACGGTGCATGACCAGGGCATCCTCTGATCCAGTCGCGGCGCGATAGTAACCTTTTCGGATCCCAACCTGCTGATACCCCTGCTGCAAATAGAGCTGCTGGGCTCGGATATTGCTCCTCCGAACCTCCAACCACCAGCAACGGCATCCCGCCAAGGCAGTTTGCTGTAAGTAGTGCGCTAATAGTGCCCGCCCCCAGCCCCGGCCCTGATATTCCGGAGCAACACACAAATTGTGCAGCGTGCTCTCATCCAATAGGGCATCGGCAACGTAAAAACCGACCAGCTGGCCCTGCCACCAGGCGCCAACGTTCTGATAACGCTCACCAAAACTGGCACTGAGCACAGAATCCGACCAGGGATAGGCATGAGCATCTTGCTCCAATGGCAACATGACGGGTACATCCAGCACGCTCAAAACACGAAATTCAAGCATCGACAGCCTCAGCCAACCGTCCAGAAGCACAGAGTTGTTGCCACAGCTGACGTTTTCCATTTCGGCCATCCAACAACTGAGCCGCAGGTACCTCGGATAAGACCTCTGCAGACGCCGGGGGCGCTAGTACCAACACGGCATCCAAGGCAGCCACAGGAACGCCCGGATCCCATGCCTGACATGAGCATGGAGGCACCCGGAACAGGCGGCAAAGATCGGCCAGCCAGCGCGGTTGATCACCTAGCAGCCAGAGCGTCCAGTCCTCAGCCCCACTATCCTTGGAGTCCACGACCGGCAGTTGTCCCTGCAACACCAATAATTCAGGGCGACGCAGCTGCCACTCTTGCAAGCCCAAGGGTTTGAACAATGCCAAACGTCGGGTATCCATAGCGCTCATCTCCTCTTGTCTGATCATTGACGAATGACCGACGAAGTTTACCATCCCCCGGCGCCGAACTGATGGTACCAACTTCCGAGTGAGTGATTTTGCCGCTATAAATGCAGAATCCCCTTGCGTTTGTGAGACTAATCACAACAATTAGCACCATTGGCTCTGCTTCTGTGAGCCCGAGCAAGGGGCTGTCCTTCCTTACGTTTCCTGGGGCAGCATACTGCAAGCATGTACTATGGGATAACCGCGACATGAGCGGCAAAATACTTCAGGATCGAATTGGCAAACTGATTGATGCACTGTCCATCGGCCTCTATGAGCGTAAAGACACTATTCGCTTGTGCCTGCTTGCCGCTCTCGCCGGTGAGAGCGTGTTCATGCTCGGCCCTCCCGGCATCGCCAAGAGCCTGATCGCCCGACGCTTGATCTGCGCCTTCCGCGACAGTCGGCCGTTTGAATACCTGATGACTCGCTTCTCCACCCCCGAAGAGGTATTCGGGCCGCTCTCAATCCAGGCCCTCAAAGATGAAGGCCGCTATCTGCGATTGACGGAGGGCTATCTACCGGATGCTGAAGTTGTGTTTCTGGATGAAATCTGGAAAGCCGGCCCGGCGATCCTCAATACCTTGCTGACCGTCATTAACGAGCACAGATTCCGTAACGGCGAGAAGGAAGTGGCTGTCCCCATGCGTCTGCTTGTCACCGCCTCCAACGAATTACCGCAAGCCGATAGCGGCCTCGAAGCCCTCTATGATCGCATGTTGCTGCGCTTGTGGCTGGACCGGATCCAGGATAAGCAGAACTTTCGCGCCATGTTGACCAGCCGGCAGGATCCGGCCCAGGACCCGGTGCCAGCCGCCTTGAAAATCGATGATGACGAATATTCGGGCTGGCAACAGGCCCTCTCTCAAGTCGGCTTGAGTGACGCCATGTTCGAGCAACTGTTTCAGTTGCGTGAGCGCCTGAACCTGCTCGATAACGCGGCACACGCCGAGCATCAACAGTCGCTGTATGTCTCCGATCGTCGCTGGAAGAAAGCGTTACGTCTGCTGCAGGCCAGTGCCTTCTTTAATGGCCGTCAGCAAATAGTGCCACTCGATCTCCTGCTGTTGAAGGACTGCCTATGGCACGACCTCTACGCCCGCGAGCAGATCACGCAGCAACTCTCGGACTACGCCCGTCTGCAGGCGTTCGCGCAAGAGCGGCTCGGCTTCATGCAGCAACGGTTGCGCCAGGAGCTACAACACTTTCATGAAGAGTTGGCCCACGAGCTCAGCTGTCAGCTGGAGCCGCGAGATAATCGCCTGTTCAAGCGCGAGACACCGGCCTGGCATATCGACTTCAAGGGCTCGGGGCTGGATCCGCATCTATCGGTCTTCCGGTTACTGTTTTTGACCCCTTGCCAGCTGGACCCCAAACAACCGGAGCGAGCAACACGCTATGCCAGTCTCGGTCGAGCCGAACTGTTGCGCTGGCTCAGCCATGGCGGTGAGGTTCAGGTCCACTTGCATGCTGACCAACACCTGACCGCCCTAACCCTGGATGTCGATCAGAAGCAGCAACTGATGGCTCGTGACGCGGCCCACCGCGCCATTCCAGTGGCGATTGCCCGACCGGGCGGTATCCCGCAATGGCAATCCCAGCGCTGGCTGGAAAAGCTCGAGGCCCTGTATACCCAACGCGCGAGTTACTGCGCGGAGATCCAGCAGCAACGCAACACCTTTACCAGTCAATGCCCACATCTGTTTTTAGGTCAGGAATGGCTGTTGCAGATAGAAGAGAGTCTGCTGCAATTGACACAAAAAGATGATGCCCTGTTGCAACTGCTGGACGAGGCTCGCGAGGCGCTCGACAACTTGTTGCAAAATGCGGGAGGCCAGTAATGGTTGAGCTGCATACCATAGCGACCCTGTTGTCCTTGAATGAGGCGGATATCCTCAAGGATATGGTGAGCAGTTTTATGGCCTCACCCCAGATCAGCGGTTTTTTGCAAGCCAAACCCAAGTTCGAGCAGCAGATCCGCGAGCAGTTGCAGCGCTGGGGACGCGGTCTGAATAGCGAGGTACAACATAGGCCGGCACCGCCCGAGTTGGAAGCCGAATTTTTGCTGTACCAGGAAACGCTGACCCTACCGGCCGAACAGTTCCGCAGTCATGAGTCGCGTCTGCTCTGCCAGTTAGCCAAGACCAGCGCCTTCCACCAAGAGGCCATCAGCCTGCTGGAGAACCTCAAAGAGGCCAATCCACACCTACGCAAGCAACTGTTTTTGCGCAAATGGCGCGATACCCTGGTGAACCGGATCATGTGCATCGAGCTGGAAATGGCCGAACAAGATCGCGATCGGATGCTCAAAGAGCTGGAAAAGCGCATGGAGATCACCAGCGAGGTCGAGGAGGCGCTAGACATGCAGGATCCCGGAACGCTCTGGGATCTGAGTGCGGCAACCATGCTCCAGGGTGATAGCCGCCGCCTACGCCACTATGCCAAGTTCTTGGCCCGCAACCCGGAGCTTCAGCGCATTGCCGCCGAGCTCGGGCGATCCGCGCGCCAGGAGAGTGAAGCCACCAGCCAGTTACAAACCATTGAGACAACCGCCCTGCAATATGAACAGCGGGATCGGATCCCGGATGATCTAGTGGGGATACACCAGAGTAACCAGCTCAATCGCCTACTCCCCAGCGAAGCCATGTTACTGGCCAATCCGGAGCTGGAGACCATCTTCTATAAACATCTGGCCGAGCAGCGCTTGCTGAATTACCACTTCATGGGCCAAAGCCGCAGCCCACAGCGGATCCAGAGCGAGCGTTATGTGCAGGGCGAAAACCAGATCCCCAAAGGCCCGTTTATTGTCTGTATTGATACCTCCGGCTCCATGAGCGGCTATCCGGAAGAGACCGCCAAGGCTTTTTGCTTTGCCTTGCTGCAAATCGCACTCAATGAGGGGCGGGGCTGTATCGTGCAGCTCTTTTCCACCGATGTGGTGAGTTATGAGTTGACCGGGCCAGAGGGGTTACAAGAGGCACTCAACTTTCTTGGCTGCAGCTTCAAGGGGGGAACCGACCTAACGCCTTGTTTTGCCCAGATGCTGAACCGGATGCAGGCAGACGAGTACGCCAATGCCGATGCGATTGTGCTCTCCGACTTTATCGCTCAGCGTCTACCGGTTGAGATGCTGGAACAGGTAAGAGATATCAAGGAGAAGGGAAACAGGTTCAATGCCGTAGCACTCTCCCGTCACGGTAAGCCGGCACTGATGAAGATTTTCGATGCGGTGTGGCGATTTGATACCGGCCTGCAGGGGCGTCTGCTCCGCCGCTTGCATTAAGTCGACGTCAGCAACCCAAGTGTGCCGGCCAGAAATGCAAAAACCCGCCAGAGGCGGGTTTCTACGAATTTGTGTTGGCAGGGGCGGAGGGATTCGAACCCCCAACCATCGGTTTTGGAGACCGCTGTTCTACCAATTGGAACTACGCCCCTGCATTCAACGAGGCGAATTATACAAACTGACCTTCAAAGGTAAAGCCCTTTTTCTGTTGTTCGCGTGCAAGTGCGCAACAAATAAGCAAAAAGTGACCATCCGCGCATTCTCTCGCCATTACCGCATTTTCCCCGCGGGTTGAATTAACATGCCAGCCGCGTTGCTCTATAATCCATGCGCCCTGATTCAAGGATAAGGAAACAGCATGGCACCTCGCGCTATCTTCCCGCCAGCTCACCACGTTTATCTGCGTGGCTGCCATCCATTCCTGATCAGCACAGAACTCATGAAAAAGCCCCGTCTATTGGGGCTTTTTTCTGTCCGTATGACCGATATCTAAGGGAAATCAGACGATGGCCAACCCCCTGTACCAAAAGCACATCATCTCTATCTCCGATCTAACGCGTCCCGAGCTGGAGTTGGTCGTGCAAACCGCCAGCAGACTCAAAGCCGAGCCGCGCCATGATCTGCTGTGCAACAAGCTGGTTGCCAGCTGCTTCTTCGAAGCCTCAACGCGCACTCGTTTGTCGTTCGAGACTGCGGCCCAACGACTGGGCGGCTCTATCATCGGCTTTGCCGATGCCGGGAATACCTCGTTGGCCAAGAAGGGGGAAACGCTGGCCGATTCGGTACGCATTATCACCTCCTACACCGATGCCTTCGTGATTCGACATCCTCAGGAAGGTGCTGCGCGTCTGGCAGCCGAGTTCTCCCGGGTGCCGGTGATCAATGCGGGTGATGGTTCGAACCAGCATCCGACACAGACACTGCTCGATCTGTTCACGCTGTACGAAACCCAGGGCACGCTGGATGGATTGAAAGTTGCCTTCGTCGGTGACTTGAAATATGGCCGCACCGTCCACTCGCTCGCTCAGGCGCTGAGCCTGTTCGGCGCGCGCCTCTACTTTGTCTCTCCGGAAATGCTCGCCATGCCCGATTACATCTGCGAAGAGCTGGAAGAGCGTGGCATCGAGTACAGCATCCATGAGCAGCTCGAGGAGATCATCCCCGAACTAGATATCCTCTATATGACCCGAGTGCAGAAAGAGCGGTTTGACGAAACTGAATATAAACACATAGCGGCCAAATATATTCTGACCACAGACACGCTGCAGGAGGCCAAGCCAAATCTGAAAATCCTGCATCCTCTGCCACGGGTCGATGAAATTCACATCGATGTGGACAGCACTCCGTATGCCTATTACTTCGAACAGGCGGAAAACGGGGTTTATGCCCGCCAGGCTCTGCTGGCTCTGGTTCTCAACGAAATCGTTTAAGGAGCACATCCATGTCCGAGAAAAAACAACTCCAGGTTGAGGCCATTCGTAACGGTTCCGTGATCGATCATATTCCGGCCGGCCAGGGCATCAAGATCCTCAAGCTTTTCCACCTGCTGGATACTCGTGAGCGCATTACCGTTGGTCTAAACCTGCCATCGGCCGCCCTGATCGCCAAGGACCTGATCAAAGTTGAGAACACCCTCCTCACCGAGGGACAAGCAAATCAGCTCGCACTGTTTGCACCCAACGCCACGGTCAACATCATCGAAGATTTCCGGGTCGTAAAGAAACATCAACTGCGTTTGCCCGAGCAGATCAATGGCGTATTCGCCTGTCCTAACTCCAACTGCATCAGCCATAGCGAACCAGTAGCCAGCGGCTTTAGCGTACGCGAGGTGAAAGGTGATGTGCGGATGAAGTGTAAATACTGTGAAAAATCATTTACCAAAGAGATTGTCAGCGCCAATTTCTGAACCGGATCACAAGGCCAATCGTTAGATTGGCCTTCTCTCTCCTCTGCCACAAAAACAGTATTCTTTATCTATACTCAAGCCATCCAGGTTCATGGTTTTTGAATCCATTCGAGGTGGTGCCATATGATTGTTCTGGTCGGCGGCGAAAAAGGTGGCAGCGGCAAGAGCTGTCTGGCACAAAACCTAGCAGTCTATTTCAGAACTCACTATAACGGCGAGGTTCTGCTGGTCGATTGCGATCCTCAACGCACCACATCAGACTGGATCCAGGAGCGAAAAGACAATACCGAACTCCCTTCCATCAATTGTGTGCAACTCTATGGCAACATCCGCGAGGACCTGCTCAGTCTGAAAACCCGTTATGATTTCGTGGTGGTGGATTGTGGCGGGCAAGATAACCGGGCATTGCGCTCATCTATGTCCGTAGCCTCTCATGCCCTTATTCCACTGCGGCCAAAACGGCGTGACCTCAAGACGCTGCCACATATGGAAGACATCATCACCACCTGCAAGATGGTTAACCCGACGCTGAACGCAGCAGTGGTCATGACCCAGTGTCCATCCCTACCGAATCAGGCCAAACGGATCCTAGAGGCCAAAGAGGTTTGCGCCTCCTATTGCGTAAATGTGTTGAATGCCATCATCTACAGTCGCAATGTATATGATGATAGTGAGGAGCGCGGACTTTCAGTCATGGAAATTGAACCGGGCGGAAAAGCAGCGGAAGAGATCCGGGTTATCGCCAAAGAGTTTCTGAATTTATAGGGAATACTATGGGCTTGTCTGACCTGAAGAAGAAATCGCCCCAGACTGATGTTGCCAACACCCCCATCACCCTGGATGAGTTCATCAATGATGCTGAACTCTATGCATTGGGGCACTCCCGGCAGATAGTGCTTCCCGGTACTCCGCGTCAAAATGATAACCAACCCGGCTCAGCAACCTCGGAGCAGGAGACTAACAACGACCTTAAGGCCGTTTTCAAAAAAGCTACCTACTCCATGAGTCTGGAATGCATCGACCACCTGAAATTGATCGCTGAAAACGACGGCATGAACAGATCCCAGCTCTTACGCTTATTCACTCACTATTTTTACCAACTGCCACCGGAAGAGCGCGACCTTATCTACGAGCGTTTCAGCCACCTGTTTGACAACAACAAGAAGTAGTAAACGAGCTATTGAGCCATCCGCGCTTTTGTTACTATTTTGTCCTTTCCTGTTCGCGCGGTATTTTTGCAATGACGATAGGTCTCTTTTACGGCTCCAGTACCTGCTATACCGAGATGGTGGCGGAGAAAATCCAGGCATTGCTGGGGGCCGATCATATTCATTTGCACAATTTGAAACAGACTCCCATTCAACAAATGGCGGACTACCAAATCCTGATGCTCGGGATCTCGACTTGGGATTTCGGCGAAATCCAAGAGGACTGGCTAGCCAACTGGGATGCCATCGATACCATAGATCTTCACGGCAAAGTCGTCGCCTTGTTCGGCTTGGGGGATCAACTCGGGTATGGGGAATGGTTTCTCGATGCCATGGGTTTGTTACATGACAAATTAGTCGTACAAGGCTGCCAGATCGTGGGCTACTGGCCGAATGAGGGGTATGACTTTGAGAGCTCGAAAGCTCTGGTAGATGATGGCCGATTTTTCGTAGGTCTGGCGCTGGATGAAACCAGCCAATATGAACTAACCGATCAGCGCTTAGCCGCTTGGTTACCGCAGGTGTTGGCTGAAATCGCCAGCCTCTAAGCTTCAAGCCTTCATTAAATCACAAGCTCTTGATACAGGACTGCAATAAAAAGGGCGACCGAAGTCGCCCTTTTTCTGCATGCGCAGTTAATCGATATTATTCGATAACCTTGGCAACAACGCCGGCGCCTACAGTACGGCCACCTTCACGGATGGCGAAACGCAGACCTTCGTCCATCGCGATCGGGCAGATCAGGGTGACAACCATCTTGATGTTGTCGCCTGGCATGACCATTTCTACGCCTTCCGGCAGTTCGATGGTGCCAGTCACGTCGGTGGTACGGAAGTAGAACTGCGGACGGTAGCCCTTGAAGAACGGAGTATGACGACCGCCTTCTTCCTTGGACAACACGTACACTTCAGATTCAAACTTGGTGTGCGGAGTGATGGTGTTCGGCTTGGCCAGTACTTGACCACGCTCTACATCTTCACGCTTGATACCACGCAGCAGAACACCAACGTTCTCACCAGCACGGCCTTCGTCCAGCAGCTTGCGGAACATTTCAACGCCAGTACAGGTGGTCTTGGTGGTTTCCTTGATGCCGATGATGGCAACTTCTTCACCTACCTTCACCACGCCGCGCTCTACACGACCGGTTACTACGGTACCACGGCCAGCGATAGAGAATACGTCTTCGATTGGCAGCAGGAACGGCAGGTCGATAGCACGCTCTGGCTCAGGAATGTAAGAATCCAGGGCTGCAGCCAGTTCGATGATCTTGCCTTCCCATGCCGCGTCGCCTTCCAGCGCCTTCAGCGCAGAGCCACGGATGATCGGGGTATCGTCGCCTGGGAAGTTGTACTCGGACAGCAGTTCACGAACTTCCATCTCCACCAGATCCAGCAGCTCTTCGTCATCAACCATGTCGCACTTGTTCAGGAACACGATGATGTACGGTACGCCTACTTGGCGACCCAGCAGGATGTGCTCACGAGTTTGCGGCATCGGGCCGTCAGTCGCAGCAACAACCAGGATAGCGCCGTCCATTTGAGCAGCACCGGTGATCATGTTCTTCACGTAGTCGGCGTGGCCTGGGCAGTCAACGTGTGCGTAGTGACGTGCCGGGGTGTCGTACTCAACGTGAGAGGTGTTGATGGTGATACCACGAGCCTTTTCTTCCGGTGCCTTGTCGATTTGGTCGAAAGCGAAGGCCTTACCGCCGTAGGTCTTGGCCAGCACTGCGGTGATGGCGGCAGTCAGGGTGGTCTTACCGTGGTCAACGTGGCCGATAGTACCTACGTTAACGTGGGGTTTTGTACGTTCAAATTTTTCTTTAGACACGACGTTGTCCTTCCTATGTTAGAGCCGCTCACCTCGACGGTGAGCGGTGATTACTTACGTAAATTACTTAGAGTGACGCGCTTCGATCACCGCTTGAGCGATGTTGTTTGGTGTTTCGGCATACTTGCCGAACTCCATAGCGTAGGAAGCACGACCTTGGGTGGCGGAACGCAGATCGGTCGCATAACCGAACATTTCAGCCAGCGGCACCAGAGCGCGAACGATCTTGCCGGACGGGCCGTCTTCCATGCCTTCGATGATACCGCGACGACGGTTCAAGTCACCGATGACATCACCCATGTAGTCTTCAGGAGTCTCAACTTCAACCTTCATAACCGGCTCAAGCAGAACAGGTTGAGCTTGCATGAAGCCAGACTTGAACGCCATAGAAGCAGCGATCTTAAACGCCAGTTCAGAGGAGTCAACATCATGGTATGAACCGAAGTGCAAACGAACACCGACGTCCACAACTGGGTAACCAGCCAGAGGACCAGATTTCAACTGCTCACGGATACCCTTGTCAACGCCAGGGATGAATTCACCAGGAATCACGCCACCCTTGATGTCGTTAACAAACTCGTAGCCCTTGCCTTCTGCCAGCGGGTACATATCGATCACCACATGACCGAACTGACCACGACCACCAGATTGCTTGGCATGCTTACCAGTGATATCGGCGGCCTTGGCACGCACGGTTTCACGATAGGCAACCTGCGGCTTACCAACGTTGGCTTCAACCTTGAACTCGCGACGCATACGGTCAACGATGATTTCCAAGTGCAGTTCACCCATACCCGCGATGATGGTCTGACTGGATTCTTCGTCGGTCCATACACGGAATGACGGATCTTCCTGAGCCAGACGACCCAGAGCCAGACCCATCTTTTCCTGGTCAGCCTTAGTCTTCGGCTCAACGGCTACAGAGATAACCGGTTCCGGGAATTCCATACGCTCGAGGATGATCGGGGCGTTTTCAGCACACAGGGTATCACCCGTGGTGACGTCCTTCAGACCGATAGCGGCCGCGATGTCACCTGCGCGAACTTCCTTGATCTCTTCACGCTTGTTGGCGTGCATCTGTACGATACGACCAATACGATCACGCTTGCCCTTCACGGAGTTCAGAACGCTGTCACCAGAGTTCACAACACCGGAGTAGCAACGGAAGAAGGTCAGGTTACCAACAAACGGGTCGGTCGCGATCTTGAATGCCAAAGCAGAGAACGGCTCGCTGTCATCAGCATGACGCTCAGCCGGGGTACCGTCTTCCAGTTGACCCGCGATAGCCGCGATGTCGGTCGGAGCCGGCAGGTATTCAACTACG
>Ga0183099_1001166_pt1 | contig 15892 bp, 10 predicted proteins | sample Biomet1_FD_127788 | JGI IMG/M metagenome (GOLD analysis project Ga0183099, IMG submission 127788) | Microbial communities from bioreactor (seeded with anoxic lake sediment) at LBNL, California, USA - Biofuel metagenome 1 | ecosystem: Engineered > Bioreactor > Anaerobic > Unclassified ... | reverse complement strand
GTGTATGGCCCGACACAAGCCATACGTGAGCAAGCTGCATTACAGATCCGGGATACTTTTAAAAACACCGCCGATATCGTGGATATTGATGTTGATGTGCCCGCGCAACAGCAACATTGGCAAATCATGATTGATCGTGCCCGTGCAGCCCGCCTTGGTATTCTAGAGGTGGCGATTAGACAGACACTGGCCGGTGCATTAAATGGCGAGGATGTCAGTTATCTGCATGCGCCGGATCAGAAATATGCCAAACCGATCCGCCTGCGTTTGGAGGATGGCGAAAAAGTCGATCTGCTCGGTGTGTTAAGCCTGACGCTACCCTCTTCCACCGGCAAAGCCATTGCCTTGAGTGAATTGGTACAGGTGAATAAAACCAGTAAACCGCACAGCATCATGCACAAAAACATGCAACCGATGGTGATGGTGACCGCCGATATGGCTGGCAAACTCGACAGCCCACTTTATGGTATGGCGGAAATCGCCAGTACATTGCGCGATCAACATCCAGCATGGAAACAGTCGTTAATCGGGCAACCGGACGGGCTTTCCGGTGTCGCTATCAAGTGGGATGGTGAGTGGAAAATCACCTACGAAACGTTCCGTGACATGGGCATCGCCTATTCCGTCGGGATATTGCTGATCTACTTTCTGGTGGTCGCGCAGTTTAATTCGTATAGCGTGCCGCTGATCATCATGGCTCCTATTCCGCTGACGTTAGTCGGCGTCATGCCAGGGCATGCCATTATGGGAGCACCTTTCACTGCCACGTCGATGATAGGCATGATTGCGCTGGCAGGCATTATCGTGCGCAACTCCATCCTGTTGGTTGATTTTGTTAATCAGCAACGCGCGGCGGGGGTGGAACTGGCTGAAGCGGTAATCAATAGTGGCGTGGTGCGGGCGAAGCCGATCATTCTAACGGCACTCGCAGCCATGATTGGGGCGATGTTTATTCTCGACGACCCGATCTTTAATGGGCTGGCAATCAGTCTAGTATTTGGGTTGTTTGCCTCAACCGTGCTGACGCTGGTGGTGATCCCGGTGCTCTATTTTCTCTATCTGAGAAATAAAGGCTAAAACAGCAGATCACCAGCTATCACAATAAGGCGAGCAGTCCGCCACCAGCACCACAGCCGAGTACGACTAACCAAGGTGGTAGGCGCCAAATCATCAATGCAACGAGAGCCAACAGTGCCAGCACCAAATCGGCAACATGATGGATCGCATTCAACCAGACTGGTTGATACAACGCCGCTAGTAAAATGCCAACAACGGCGGCATTGATACCACTTAGTGCTGCTTGAACCGGCGTAAAACGACGCAGCTGCTCCCAAAACGGTAACACGCCAGCCACCAGTAAAAACGACGGCAGGAAGATCGCAATAAGCGCCAGCAGACCACCGAACCACCCCGTTGCTGCGCCTTGTACCGATGCACCGAGAAATGCCGCAAAGGTAAACAACGGCCCCGGGACAGCTTGTGCGGCACCATATCCCGCCAGAAAGGTTTCGTTATTTACCCAACCGGTAGGAACGACCGCCGATTGCAACAGTGGCAACACCACATGCCCACCGCCAAAAACTAAAGCACCGGTACGATAGAAAATATCAAACAACTGTATTGCTGGTGCTGACGATAACTGTGCCATCACGGGTAAACCAAACAGCAACACGACAAATATCACCAGCCAGACGATAGCCATGCGCCAGCGATAAACACGATCGACGGGTTCTTCTGTTATTGCGTTTGGGGTTATGGCACATTTATTTTTAAACAAAAAATATCCGCTTACAGCGGCCACTAAAATGATGCTCATTTGCCCTGAAATAGCAGGCCAAAGTAGTGATACCACCGTTGCCAGTAGCATCAAAGTGATATGCTGTTTATCACGACAAAACTGTTTAGCCATACCCCAAACTGCTTGTGCAACAACCGCAACCGCCACCACTTTTAAGCCATGTAATACCCCAGCTGGCATAAAGTGCTGCCATTGAGAAAGACCCAACGCAAATAAGATCAACGCTATCGCTGATGGCAACGTGAAGCCGCACCAAGCGACCAGAGCGCCGGCATATCCTGCCCGAGATAAACCGATTGCCATGCCAACCTGACTACTGGCTGGCCCCGGTAAAAACTGACACAAAGCCACTAAATCAGCATAGCGTTGCTGACTTAACCACCCTCGCCGCGCGACAAATTCCTCACGAAAATATCCCAGATGCGCAATTGGCCCACCAAAAGATGTCAGTCCCAAGCGCAGGAAAATAATAAAAATCATCCAGATACTGGTGTTTTTATCTTCTTGTTCATTCGTTGATGCCAATGCCATCACCACTCTCTAAAGCTTCACACTCACAAAGTTGAGTAAAAAATCATCTAAAATATCTGTTTAGCTATACTGAATATAAGCACCCAAAAATAGTAAGGATGCATGATGTTGCCAACCCTACTTTATGAGGCATTGCCTCTTATTTACCTTTCCAGCGGTTCTGTGATGCTGACCATTGGTCAAAGTACATTAACCTTAGCTGCGGCCGTGCTGTTATTTTTTGCTGGTGCCTTTATCTGGATCATGCGCTCAGAAAACCGACGAACAGATCACCGTGTGGGGCCTGCCCATAAGTTTATTTTTCTGCCGGAAACATTGTATGAATTTAAACCTTTTTTCTATTTGTTTATTGGTCTGTTGTTACTAAGAAACGAAGAGTTTCTTATTGCTGGCTCTCTTATTATTTTCTGGGCGTTGGTTTGTGAAGTCAGACGTTCACGTCACCGGCAACACCAGAACAGACACGAGCATAAAAATCCGAAACTGAAAACGCGTATGTTCTGACGTTTTTATTAGCTCAAGCCAGCAACGATAAAACAGGCTCTTGTGATAGAGCCGGTTTTGTTATCAGCAATGCGCATAATCAAAACGGGCATCACGCCGTAATAACTCGGCTAATTGCGTTAACGTAGCAATAAACACCTGTTCATCTTCAATCGCCATCAGTGACAGCCGGATCGCATTCGGCGTTACAGCCAGCGGATCGGCTTTGAAATAAGAGGCGCTGCTGACCAGAATACCGCGATTTTTCGCGACCAGCGTAAAGGCATCCGCTTGCCAATGCTCCGGCAACACCAACCACAGGTGGTAACTATCAGGCTGACGAAATAGCGTAAATTCAGCTAAATATTCTGCTGCTAACCGCTGGCGATTGATCGCGATCTGGCGTTGTTCTTTGGCGATTTGAAATGCTTCACCGGTATAAATCAGCACAGCAGCCGCAGCAAACGTGATCGGCGATGGCAACCAAAGTGTCGAACGAATAAATGCGGCTAATCGTTCACTTTCCGCCGATGGTGCTTTGATATAACCGCAACGCAGACCGGGACTGATGGCTTTTGACAGGCTGGTGATATGAAAACCATGTAATGGTACAAAATTACAGATCGCCGCTATCGGGGTCGGATTTAAAAACCCATAAATATCATCTTCAACTAACCACAGCTGATGCTGATTTACGACAGCGGCCAGTTGCTGTCGACGTTCGACCGGCATTGTCGTTGCAGTTGGGTTTTGATGTGATGGCACGACAATCACCATCGCGATTTGAGTATTCTGACATAGGTCATTTAATGCCGTTGGCACCATGCCCTGCTCATCCATCGTGACGGAAACCACTTTTCGCCCTAACAAATTTGCGATCGACAAAATGCCCGGATACGTCAATGCTTCGACTGCGATAGTGTCATCCGGTTGAGTGTATAACTGGATCAACGTAGTCAGTGCATGTTGCGCACCACTGGCTAACACCACATCATTTTCGTTATCAACGTTCAGACCATACTGACGCGCCCACTTTGCCCCCATCACCCGATGTTGCGCTAAGCCGGTGTGCTCGACATAGCCATATAACACATCGTTGCCGTGTGTCAGGATCTGTGAAAACACCTGATTTAACCGGTCAGCATGCTGATGAATACAGGGTTGCAGGATAGACAGATTACGCTCTTGCTCGCTGGTTTCGGCACGAATGACATCTGACAGCTGGCTGTGATTACTGACAAAACTGCCCCGCCCGACAAACGATTCAATCAGCTTTTTTTCCGCCAGTTCTTTATAGGCTTTCGCTACCGTGATCGGCGTAGTCGCCCATTGTTGTGCTAATTCACGATGCGTCGGCAGCTGGCTGCCTTCCAGAAACTGGCCGGAACGGATTAACTCTTCTATCTTTTTAACAATGGCTAAATATTTTGGCGCGCTCATTTTATCTTACCGGATACAGGCATTGACTAAAGATAACATATATCAATTTGTCGCTATAACCTCTATTCCTGCAAGATAAATGGCGCTTTATCACCAAATAAACGGAGATTTGCCGATCCCTAGATCGACAAATTGACATATGTCATTAACAGATCAATTATCTGGTCATAGTCACTGACAGAGAGGGATCATGATGAACATAAGCAACGTAGCCTTTATTGGTTTAGGCGTAATGGGCTCCCCGATGGCGGGATACCTGCAAAATAAAGGCTTTAACACCACGGTTTACAATCGCACACACAGCAAAGCCGAAGCCTGGCAAGCAACCTATCATGGCGCCATTGCCGAAACACCCAAACAAGCGGCAACCGATGCTGACATCGTCTTTATCTGTGTCGGCAACGATAACGATGTGCGCAGTATCTGTTACGGCGAAGATGGTATTTTGGCTGGCTTGAAACCCGGAGCCATTGTCATTGACCACACCACCGCCTCAGCCACCTTAGCGCATGAATTGGAAAATGCCTGTCACAAACAAGGTAATCATTTTATGGATTGCCCGGTTTCTGGCGGGCAGAGCGGTGCGGAAAAAGGCTGCCTGACCATCATGTGTGGTGGCGATGAACAAACCTTTGCCTTGGCTAAACCGGTAATGGCCGCCTATGCCCGCCAGATCCAACTCGTAGGCCGTTGTGGTGCCGGACAACGCTGCAAAATGGTTAACCAGATCTGCATCGCTGGTGTGTTACAAGGTTTAAGTGAAGGTTTGTTACTGGCGGAAACGGTAGGGCTCGATATTCACCAAGTGGTCGAAACACTGAAATTCGGCGCTGCGGGTTCGTGGCAGATGGAAAACCGCGCCGAAACCATGGCGCAAAACAAATTCAGTTTTGGTTTTGCCATCGACTGGATGCGCAAAGATTTAGGCATCTGTCTGGAGGAAGCTGCACGCCAGCATATTGAACTGCCACTGACCAAACAAGTGGATGAGCGCTATGCCAAATTGCAGGAAGAAGGTTGTGGTCGGCTAGATACTTCAGCTTTGATCTTATCGCTGAAAAAATAACCCCGGTAATGTCTCGACAGCATGAGCCTCACAATCTGAGGCTCGTCTGTTAGACCACATTCCACCTCAATGACTGCTCGCTTTGAAAATGGTGCTGAACACCACTCAACGGATCGATAAACGTCAGCTCTTTCGCCAGCAGTTGCAGTGGTTTTGCATAATCATCTACCGCGTCATTATTCACTTCCGGATAAAACGGATCATGACAAATTGGTGCCCCCAGCTTTGCCATATGCAATCGCAACTGATGCTTTTTGCCCGAAACCGGATTTAACTGATAGCGACACCACTCACCACGTCGTTCTATCACATCAATAATGGTGTGCGAGTTAGGCGTGCCCGCCACTTCCTGCGACAGAAAAAACGGCTCGCCCTGCACAATGCGCGTCGAACGGCGGTGCGGAAACTTCAACTGCGGTAATGCCGGTGCTATCGCCTCATAACGTTTGCTCATTTGCTGCTCACGAAAAAGAGCCTGGTAAAGCGCGCGCGTTTTCTTTTGTACCGAAAACAACACCAGACCGGCGGTATGGCGATCGATGCGATGCAACGGTTGTAGTTCCACATTCTTCAGACGGGCTATCAGGCGAGCTTGCAGGGTTTGTGCAACGTAATCACCGGTTGGCGTCACCGGCAAGAAATGCGGTTTATCGGCCACCAAAATGTGCTCATCTTGATACAAAATGGCTTCCTGAAACGGAATAGGTTTTTCGTTCGCAATCTCGCGATAGTAATAAACGCGCAACCCGGCACGATAAAGATGATCGTGACGAATAGGCTTTTGATGACTATCTAACACGAGTTCTCGCTCGAAACGACCAAGCCAGTTTTCGCGGCTAATATTAGGGAAGTTCTCACACAAGCAATCTAAAACTGTTTGCCATGTGCCTTGATAAGGCAGCACAAACGTACTCGGTGGAATAAGCGGTGTAGTGAAATGTGATCGGGTCTGCATGCTCTCGAATCAGGCCAACATGTGCCTTTACTCTGTTTCCGCTCCTGCGGATTGTCTGATTCGGACTATTTTACAATGAAGATAAATCGCTGTAAAAAAATAGCCCCTGAGCGATGAACTCAAGGGCTAAGTATTTATTTTAGAAACGCGTGTTATCAGCGTATCTTCTTATCAATCAACGCTTTTTGGCTTTCGCGTTTGGCAGGTCGGTAATCGAACCTTCATACACTTCAGCCGCCAGACCCACAGATTCGTGCAGCGTTGGGTGAGCATGAATGGTCAATGCGATATCTTCCGCATCAGCACCCATCTCAATGGCCAGACCGATTTCGCCCAACAGTTCACCACCGTTAGTGCCGACAATCGCACCACCGATCACACGGTGAGTTGCCTTGTCGAAAATCAGTTTAGTCATACCATCCGCGCAGTCAGACGCAATCGCACGACCTGATGCCGCCCATGGGAACACCGCTGTTTCGTAGTTGATGCCCTTGGCTTTCGCTTCTTTCTCGGTCAAACCAACCCATGCGATTTCAGGTTCGGTGTAAGCGATAGAAGGGATCACTTTCGGATCAAAGTAGTGTTTCTTGCCGGCAATAACTTCAGCAGCCACGTGGCCTTCATGCACACCTTTGTGTGCCAGCATTGGCTGACCCACGATATCGCCGATAGCGAAAATGTGCGGCACGTTGGTACGCAGTTGTTTATCAACTTCGATGAAACCACGGTCAGATACGGTAATACCGGCTTTTTCAGCATCCAGCGCTTTACCGTTTGGCACACGGCCTACGGCAACCAGAATGCTGTCGTAACGAACCGGTTCAGCCGGTGCTTGTTTGCCTTCAAAGGAAACGTAAATACCGTCTTCTTTGGCTTCAACTGCCGTCACTTTGGTTTCCAGCATCACGTTGAATTTCTTCTCAACACGTTTTGCGTAAACCTTCACCACGTCTTTATCGGCAACCGGAACCAGCTGATCAGCGAACTCGACGACGTCGATTTCCGCACCCAGCGCAGAGTACACGGTGCCCATTTCCAGACCGATGATACCGCCACCCAGCACCAGCAATTTACCCGGTACTTCTTTCAGCTCCAGCGCGTCGGTAGAGTCCCATACGCGTGGGTCATCATGTGGAATAAACGGCAGTTTCACCGGACGGGAACCCGCGGCAATGATAGCGTTATCAAATTTAACGGTAGTCACAGAACCATCCGCCGCAGTGACGTCGATGCTGTTCGGGCCGGTAAATTTAGCCACACCATTCACAACCGGCACTTTACGCTGCTTGGCCATGCCAGACAGACCGCCAGTCAGTTTGGTAACTACTTTTTCTTTCCACAGACGGATCTTGTTAATGTCAGTTTGTGGTTCGCCAAATACGATGCCGTGTTCAGCCAGCGCTTTGGCTTCTTCGATAACTTTTGCTACGTGCAGCAGTGCCTTAGATGGAATACAACCGACGTTCAGACATACACCACCCAGTGTACCGTAACGTTCGATCAAAACGGTTTCTAAGCCCAGGTCGGCAGAACGGAAAGCAGCAGAGTAACCGGCTGGACCGGCACCAATTACCACCACCTGAGTTTTGATTTCATTACTCATCATGACCTCTTTTGATTATTCAGTTGCTTCCGGAAACACACTAAACCTAGCATGCTTCCGGTAAGACATACAAAATTACAGTACCAGACGACGAATGTCGGACAGCACATCAGTCAGTGTCGTAATGAAACGCGCACCTGCAGCACCGTCGATGACGCGATGGTCATAAGACAAGGCCAGTGGCAGCGTCAGGCATGGCACAAACTCTTTACCGTTCCACTTCGGCTTCATATCTGATTTTGAAACACCCAGGATCGCCACTTCCGGCGCATTGACGATAGGGGTGAACTGCGTGCCACCGATACCGCCCAGGCTGGAAATAGTGAAGCAACCGCCCTGCATATCTGAACCAGTCAGCTTACCAGCGCGTGCTTTCTTCGAGATCTCAGCCAGATCTTTCGACAGTTCATAGATGCCTTTCTTATTCACATCACGAACTACCGGCACAACCAGACCGTTTGGTGTATCGACCGCTACACCGATATGAATGTATTTTTTCATGATCAGTTTAGAGCCGTCTTCTGACAGTGAACTGCAGAAACGTGGGTGTGCTTCCAGCGCTTTCGCAGCCGCTTTCAGGATGAACACCAGCGGGGTGATCTTGAAGCCCAGTTGTTGCTTCTCAGCCACAATGTTCTGTTCTTTACGGAACGCTTCCAGCTCACCGATATCCGCTTCGTCGAACTGCGTAACATGCGGGATCATCACCCAGTTACGATGCAGGTTCGGACCAGAAATTTTCTGGATACGGCTCAGTTCAACTTCTTCGATATCACCGAATTTCGCGAAGTCCACTTTCGGCCATGGCAACACGCCCAGACCCGCACCTACGCCGCCCGCTGCCGGAGCAGACTCAGCACGTTTCAGCGCATCTTTCACGTAAGCCTGAATGTCTTCTTTCTGGATACGACCCTTACGGCCTGATCCTTTGACTTTCGCCAGATTCACACCGAACTCACGCGCCAGACGACGGATCGCTGGTGATGCGTGAACATAGGCTTCGTTCGCAACGAATTCACCTTTGTCTTCGGCTTTCGCGGCAGCAACCGGTGCTGGCGCAGCAGCAGGAGTCGCTTGCGCTGGCGCTGATGCCGCTGCTACAGGCGCGGCAACCGGAGCTGCAGGTGCAGCGCCCGCCACTTCAAATTCCATGATCAGCGAACCGGTTTGCACCTTGTCACCGACGGCAATTTTCAGCGCTTTAACCACACCCGCAAACGGGGCTGGCACTTCCATAGAGGCTTTATCGCCTTCCACGGTGATCAGTGATTGATCAGCATCAACGCTGTCACCCACTTTGACCAGAATTTCAGTCACAGCAACTTCGTCACCGCCGATATCCGGTACGTTGACTTCTTTTACTGCAGCAACAGCCGGTGCCGCCGCAACAGGAGCCGGAGCAGCAGCAACTGGTGCAGCTGCAGACGCAGCGCCCGCTACTTCAAACACCATGATCAGAGAGCCGGTAGAAACTTTGTCACCCAGCGCCACTTTGATCTCTTTCACCACACCAGCAAACGGTGCAGGTACTTCCATAGAGGCTTTGTCGCCTTCCACAGTCAGCAGAGATTGATCCGCTGTAACGGTGTCGCCGACTTTAACCAGAATTTCGGTCACAGCCACTTCGTCACCGCCGATATCCGGCACGTTGACTTCCTGCTGTGCTGCTGCCGCTGGTGCGGCAACCGGTGCAGGCGCTGCAGCGACCGGAGCTGGTGCAGCAGCAACTGCTGCACCTTCCACTTCGAATACCATGATCAGGGAACCGGTAGAAACCTTGTCACCTAATGCAATTTTGATCTCTTTAACGATACCCGCTTCTGGTGCAGGTACTTCCATAGAGGCTTTGTCGCCTTCTACAGTCAGCAGGGATTGGTCAGCTTCAACCTTGTCACCTACTTTGACCAGAATTTCGGTCACGGCAACTTCATCACCACCGATATCCGGTACAAAAATGTCTTTAGACATGAAATTTCCCCTTACGCGTACAGCGGATTCATCTTGTCAGCATCGATACCGAATTTCGCAATGGCTTCTGCCACCACTTTCTTCTCAACGGTACCTTGCTTAGCCAATTCAGTCAGTGCAGCTACAACGATGTAGGCTTCGTTCACTTCGAAGTGACGACGCAGGTTTTCGCGGCTGTCTGAACGACCGAAACCATCTGTACCCAGAACACGATAGCTGCTGGCAGGAACAAAACTACGCACCTGATCAGCGTAAGACTTCATGTAGTCGGTGGCAGCGATAGCGGGTGCAGAACCCATCACCTGAGCGATGTAAGGAACCAGCTGTTCACCTTCCGGATGCAGCATGTTGTAACGATCCGCGTTCTGACCATCACGCGCCAGTTCGTTGAAGCTGGTTACGCTGAACACATCAGAACCGATACCGTATTCGTCAGCCAAGATCTTACCGGCACGACGCACATAGTTCAGAATCGAACCACAACCCAACAACTGAACCTGACCTTTCGCACCGGCGTTAGATTCCAGTTTGTAGATACCTTTACGGATACCTTCTTCAGCGCCAGCAGGCATTGCCGGGTGCTGATAGTTTTCGTTCAGGGTGGTGATGTAGTAGTAGATGTTCTCTGGTTGGTCGCCGTACATACGACGCATACCGTCCTGAATAATCACCGCTACTTCATACACGAATGATGGGTCATAGCTCACGCAGTTCGGAACAGTGCCAGCCAGAATATGGCTGTGACCGTCTTCGTGCTGCAGACCTTCACCGTTCAGTGTGGTACGGCCAGAGGTCGCGCCCAACAGGAAGCCACGTGCTTGCTGGTCACCAGCCGCCCATGCCATGTCACCGATACGTTGGAAACCGAACATCGAGTAGTAGATGTAGAACGGGATCATCGGGCAATCGTTAGTGCTGTATGAAGTTGCAGCCGCTAACCAAGAAGACATTGCACCCAGCTCGTTGATACCGTCTTGCAGGATCTGACCTTTCTGGTCTTCCTTGTAGTAAGAGACGATCTCTTTATCTTGCGGGGTGTATTGCTGACCGTGCGGGCTGTAGATACCGATCTGACGGAACAGACCTTCCATACCGAAAGTACGCGCTTCGTCAGCCAAAATTGGCACAATACGCTGACCAACAGACTTGTCTTTCAGCAGCACGTTCAAGCTACGCACGAATGCCATGGTGGTTGACACTTCACGTGCCTGTTCACCCAGCAATGCATCAAACGCAGACAGCTCTGGAATATCCAGTTTCACTGTGGTTTGTGGCTGACGCGTTGGCACATAGCCTTTCAGTGCCTGACGGTGTTCGTGCAGGTATTTGTATTCTTCAGAGCCTTCTTTCAAGGTCAGATATGGCAGATCGTCGATCTGTTCATCGGAAACCGGCACAAAGAAACGATCGCGCATATGACGAACTGAATCCAGTTCCATCTTCTTAACCTGATGCGCGATGTTCTTACCTTCCGCCGCTTCACCCATGCCGTAACCTTTAACGGTTTTCGCCAGGATCACGGTTGGTTTACCGGTAGTTTGTGTCGCTTTCTGGAACGCAGCAAACAGTTTAACTGGGTCATGACCACCGCGTTTCAGCGCGAAGATCTGCTCATCAGTCCAGTCAGCAACCAGTGCAGCAGTTTCTGGGTATTTACCAAAGAAGTATTTACGAACATAAGCACCGTCTTTGGATTTGAATGTCTGGTAATCACCATCCAGTGTTTCGTTCATCAGTTGGATCAGCTTGCCAGAAGTGTCTTTCTGCAGCAGTTCATCCCACTTAGAACCCCACAGGGTTTTGATCACGTTCCAGCCAGCACCGCCGAAGATACCTTCCAGTTCATTGATAACTTTACCGTTACCGATAACTGGGCCATCCAGACGTTGCAGGTTACAGTTGATCACGAAGATCAGGTTGTCCAGCTTCTCACGCACGGCAATGGTGATAGCGCCTTTAGATTCTGGCTCATCCATCTCACCGTCGCCCAGGAAAGCGTACACTTTCTGCTCAGAGCAATCTTTGATGCCACGGTTGGTCAGATATTTCAGGAAACGTGCCTGATAGATCGCACCGATTGGGCCTAAACCCATCGATACGGTCGGGAACTGCCAGAATTCCGGCATCAGTTTCGGATGCGGATAAGAAGGGATACCTTTGCCATCCACTTCCTGACGGAAATTATCCAGCTGATCAGCAGTCAAACGGCCTTCAACAAACGCACGGGCATATACGCCCGGAGAGATGTGACCTTGGAAGTAAACTAAATCGCCACCGTCTTTCTCGTTACGCGCACGGAAGAAATGGTTGAAGCACACATCGTAAATAGTGGCAGAAGAGGCAAAAGAGGACATATGTCCGCCCAGATCCAAGCCTTTCTTCGATGCACGCAATACGATCATCACTGCGTTCCAGCGAATAATCGCACGGATACGTTGTTCCAGATCCAGTTTACCCGGATAAGCTGGCTGATCGCTGGTAGCGATGGTGTTGATGTAATCAGTAAGCACTGAACCACCAGCAGAGGCTGCAGCAGTTAAACCTGCTTTGCTCGCGGCTGATGATAGCTGATCCAAAATGTATTGAGCACGTTCCGGACCTTCTTCCCGCAGCAGAGAGTTCAGAGCAGCAAGCCACTCTTGAGTTTCTACCGGGTCCACATCATGTTTAAGGAGTTCAGACGACATGGCTGTTTCCTGTGTTTGTTGACGGCAATGAGTTGGTTGTAAGGCTATCCCTGATGGATCTGCCGCGAGGGGCGTTGTGCACGCTCATCCTCTCGCTGTATATCCAGCAGGGTATCCTCGATAAAAGCCAGATGCTCATGGCAAGCATCTCTGGCCTGTTCTGGGTGGCCCGCCAGGATCGCCGCGATCAATTCTGATCGGTGACGGCGGATCCGGTTAACCACCCCCGGACGCTGATTCAGTACTTCCAGATTTCCGAGAATGTTACGTTCCAGTAACTCTCGAATAGCGCGCATCAGGTGCAACAGCACTACGTTGTGCGACGCTTCAGTCATGGCGAGATAAAAAGCGGAGACAGCTTTGGCTTCAGCGGCAACGTTACCGCCGGTCTGAGCTGCTTCAATATCACTTTGTATCGCACGCATTTGGGCAAAATCGTTTTCGTCACCACGGAGTGCGGCGTAATACGCGGCAACCCCTTCCAAGACATGGCGAAACTCAAGCAGATCAAATTGGGAACCAGGGTGATTGGCTAATAACTCAAAGAATGGGTCAGACAGGCCGCGGTTCAGTTCACTTTTGACATACGTACCACCACCCTGTCGGCGATAGAGCAGCCCTTTGGCCTCTAACCGCTGGATCGCTTCCCGTAATGACGGACGCGATACCCCGAACTGCACCGCTAATTCGCGTTCCGGCAGCAGCTTCTGCCCCGGTTGCAAGGTGCCATCGACAATCATCTGTTCCAGTTCGGCAACGATGCTGTCGGAGAGTTTCGGCGTGGTTGGTTTGTATTCAGTCATGTGAAATTTGTTAACTTGGTATTACCAATGTGCTATTTGTTAAATAAATTAGCAAAAGCATTAACAATTGTCCACGTAAGATCTGATTAAAATCAAAAAATGCAGCAATATTTCACTGGGGGTATGACCATGACTCAACACGTGGTTAACAAATGGTTTACTTAAGTCGTTTCATCCAGCTGCAATGCGATATACAGCAACAGGCGATCATCAAAACTATCTTTCAGATCCAGCCCGGTAAGCTCGGCAATGCGATTTAAGCGGTATTCGAGTGTATTCCTATGAATATAAAGGGATTTTGCTGTGGCAATGGGTTGCACATTGTGTTTAAACCATGCCATCAATGTGCGTCGTAACAGGCCATTACTGTCCATCACTTTGAGTTTTTGCATTGGTCTGACCAACTCACTGGTTTGCCAGCCACCGCGCAGACTGTCGAGCAGAACGGGTAGCATCAGATCTTGATAATTGTAACTACGTTGTTCGGGATAATAGAGTTTGCCGATTTGTAAGGTGGTGCAGGCGGTGCGGTAGGAACGCGCGATGCTGCCGCTGCCGGTGAAATAGTTACCTAATGCGATGCGCAGCTTCAGACCGCCGGACATACTCATATTCGACAGTAACGTGTCGATCTGTTTTTTCAGTCGGGCAGAATCCCACTGGCCGGCATTGGTGATCGCTGGTTTCAGTACCACGATCTCCGTCAGTGACACCGTCGCCACCAGATTTTGTTTTTCAGGGGTATTCAACAGATTTTGCAATTGTTGCAGTTCGGCAATCGCGGTGTTCACCCCTAACTGACCACTGTCGATTTCAATCACCGCCGCCACGCGCGGCACGGTCAGATCAATGCCCAGCCGTTGCGCCCATTCGCTTTGTTCTGACGATAGCGTTTCCGAACGAATGAGATTGAGCACCAGCTCTTCTCGCAAACGGCTGTCTTGCGCCAGCATCGACAGCAGTCGCGCTTGTTCCAGCATCATTTCCGCCGTCATGCAGACCAGTTTACCGAATTGCTGCAGCTGGGAAGGTTCGCCAGTTAAGCCGATGATGCCGACAATCTGACCGTCGATCCGCATCGGCAAGTTGATGCCCGGCTTCACCCCTTGCAGGTGACGCACCAGATCATCGTTAATTTCTACCATGCGGCCATGTGACAATGCCAACAAGGCACCTTCGTGCAGTTCACCAATACGCTCCGGATCGCCACTACCGATGATGTACCCTTTGGAATCCATGATATTGACGTTACATTCAATGATCTGCATGGTGCGGGCCACGATTTCCTGCGCCAGCCGGGAATCCAAAAAATTATGAAACATGGGTAACACCTTCGTAAGCGGGTAAGCAAAAGAATTGCCTACGATAGTGGATTGGTCAAATGCACAAAATCGAGTAGATCACAATTGTGACAGCGCCTCTGCAGCGGCGCTCTATCACAATCATTTTTTAACGCGTTTCACCGCTGCAACAGGCGCAACGTAGCCGCGATATTGCGTGCTGTAAAACGCACATTGGTTGCGGCTTCGGCTAAGGCATCGTCCAGTGAGCAGACTTTATTCAGCACGCTAAATACGCAATCGAGACCATGATCATACACCACCGCCACATCTGCACTCAGGCTACCCGCAATGCCAATTACCGGTTTGTGGTAACGCTTGGCTAATTTCGCCACGCCAACCGGCACTTTACCTTTAATGCTTTGGCTGTCGATGCGCCCTTCGCCAGTGATCACCAGATCGGCATCCATGATGGCGGTTTCCAGCCCGACAGCTTCCATTACGATATCAATGCCGGAACGCAACTCAGCATTCAGAAACGCCAGTAATGCCGCTCCTAGCCCACCCGCTGCACCGGCACCAGGTGCAAATTCAACGTCTTTACCGGTCTGACGCGCGATCACTTCCGCATAGTGTTTCAGATTTTCATCCAGAAAACGCACCATGGCCGGATTAGCCCCTTTTTGCGGGCCAAAAATCGCGGAAGCGCCCTGTGGACCCGTCAACGGATTTGTCACATCGCAGGCCACCGTGATCCGACAGTGTTGCAGACGAGGGTCGAGCGCAGAAACATCGATAAATTCGAGTTCCGATAAACACTGCCCGCCACTGCCAATATCATTACCCGCTTTATCGACCAGACGGATACCCAGTGCCTGCAACATACCGGCACCACCATCGTTGGTGGCACTGCCGCCCAGGCCGATAATAAAATCTGTCACGCCCAGATCTAACGCAGCAATGATCAGTTCACCGGTGCCATAACTGGTGGTGATCAACGGGTTACGTTCCGCCGCAGTAATACACTCCAGCCCACTGGCGGATGCCATCTCAATCACCGCACATTGCTGATTGCCGGTCAGACCAAACTGCGCCATTTGCGGTTTGCCGGTCGGACCAGTCACACTGACATTGATCTTGCGGCCACCGGTTGCTGCAACCATCGCTTCAACGGTGCCCTCGCCGCCATCCGCGACAGGCAGTTTGACATATTCCGCGTCAGGATAAATTTCGCGAAATCCGGCTTCAATCTGAGTCGCCACATCCATAGCACTCAGA
>Ga0183099_1001165_pt1 | contig 15894 bp, 13 predicted proteins | sample Biomet1_FD_127788 | JGI IMG/M metagenome (GOLD analysis project Ga0183099, IMG submission 127788) | Microbial communities from bioreactor (seeded with anoxic lake sediment) at LBNL, California, USA - Biofuel metagenome 1 | ecosystem: Engineered > Bioreactor > Anaerobic > Unclassified ... | reverse complement strand
TATCCTGATCGGATAATAGCAAAGAGGAGCGTATCTAAATATGAGTAAATTGGTTGGAATTTTGGGGCTTGGTATTTTCGGATCGACGATTGCAAAAACATTGAGCGAATTCGATTCGGATGTTATCGCTGTCGACAAGGATCCTGAGAACGTTAATCGTCTGGAACCATTCATCACAAAGGGAATCATAGGCGACGTAACCGACCTGGCTTTGCTTGAATCGATCGGTCTTTCAGACTGTGATGTGGTCGTGATCGCTACCGGTACGGTGTTGGAAGCCAGCGTGTTGGCTGTCATGAACTGCAAGAAACTCGGCATCAAGCATATCATCGCCAAAGCCAAAAACAAGAATTACCGTGAAGTTCTCGAAGCGATCGGTGCTGACACAGTCATCCTGCCTGAGAAAGAAACCGGGATGCGCGTCGCCAAGAACATTCTGCGCACAAATATTGAAGATGTAGTGAACCTGGATGAACAGACTTCCATCATCGAGTTCTACCCTCCTGCTAAGTGGGTAGGCCGAACACTCGGAGATTTGGACCTGCGTAATAAGTACGACATCAACATTATCGGTCTCCGCAAACACCGTGGTGAGCACCTGAACGTATCGTTCTCGGGCGATTATATTGTGGATAAAGACATCGTGCTTGTGGGTATCACTGAATCGGATGTTTTTGAACGTTACGACTATTTGAATCAACTGACTTAACTTACTGCAGCATCCCATTATTGGGGTGCTGCTTTTTGTTTGATAATCAGAATCGGATTCAGATTCCCATTTTTTAGTTTCCAGCTGCTGTTGTACCCACTTCACACACTCAAATCACACCTTATCCACATTAGTTATCCACATGTACACACGTTCCCCCGTTATTTAGTGGTAGCATTATTTTATGGCACATCATCTTGATTATCTTTAAAACGAATTATTTCCCTATACACGTAGTTATGCACACCGCCTATTGAGCAATCTTATAGATCTGAACTCGCCATTTAACAACGTTTAAAAACATAATTTCACATGCAGACATAATTTTATGCACAGGTTTATCCATTTTCTGTGGATAACTTCCGTTTTCAGAAAGCACTGTTCCCATAAGCATTTACGCGTTTTGCACACAAAAACTTTTTTTCCACAGAATTTATCCACATCCATGTGGATTTCTGCGCTTTTTATGCTTTATTTTCTGGTTGGAAGATGGATAACTTGGATTTATTCATCTTTTCGACCGAATTTCAGCCCAAGAGCATGGATTCCTCCGACTTATTCATCTTTCCGGATCCAATCCCCTTCCCAGCCCCCTGTCACCAACAACTACAGACCACAAATCCAAAACACCCCGCACGACTGCTCTCAAGAGCCGCCATACGGGGTGTTCGATATTGCTGTTTATTCAGTTTATTCGGCTGAAGTCTGTCCTTCCGTCAGAGTGACAGTCGTTGACTGCAGCGTGCCTTCACGGTAATAGGAGATTTCCACATCGGTTCCCACTTCCAGTGCATACAGGATCTTGCGCAGGTCGACGATGCTCGTTATGGATTCGCCGTTCATTTCCGTGATGACGTCGTATTGTTTTAAGCCTCCCAATTCAGCTGCGGATAAGGCTTGGACTTCTGCAATGACGACACCTTCCGTGACATCTTCTGGCAATTTGAGCACGGAGCTTTGTTGGGACGCTGAAATCTGGGAAAGATCCAGCATGGAAACTCCCAGGATCGGACGGACGATTTCACCGTTCCGTTCCAGTTCATTGATGATGGTCAAGACATCGTTGCTTGGGATTGCAAAGCCCATTCCCTCAACATTCGAATCGGATATTTTCATTGAATTGATGCCGATGACCTGGCCGGCGATGTTGATCAAGGCACCACCGGAATTGCCCGGGTTGATCGCCGCATCCGTCTGCAGTGCCGTCACATCCCAGTCAATGATGCCGTCGCTGTCCACATCCGTCGAGACGGAACGGTTTTTGGCTGAAATGATGCCTTGCGTGACCGAGGTTGCGAACTCGGTTCCGAGTGGAGAGCCGATTGCGATGGCCGGTTCACCCACATTGACAGCGTCCGAATCCCCAAAGGAAGCCACTGCCGTGACATTCGCCGCCGGAATCGTCAAGACAGCCAAGTCGGTCCAGATATCGCTGCCGACGACACTCGCTACTTCTTTCGTGCCGTCCTTCATCAGGATTTCCAGTTCGTCGGCTCCGTCGATGACGTGATTGTTGGTAACGATATAGGCCAGGTCACCCTCGATCTTATAGATGACGCCGCTGCCCTCACTGGATGTTTCCAGAGTACCGTTTGTGGTGTCTGAGGAGCTCTGCGGCAAATCAAAACCGAACATATTCGTGTTGCCCGCCTGCATATTGATGATGGAGACGACCGCATCCTGCACCTTTTCCACAGCGGCAGTCGTGTCGGTCGTTACATTGACAGCGATGTCCTTCACGGTTTCGTTAATGGCTGGATTTCCGGCATCGTCCGTTCCGGATCCGTTGCCAAGGATACCCGAGCCAAAAAGCAAGCCCGCACCGATCAGGGCGACCATCCCACCACCGATCAACCCGCCGACAATGCCATTCTTGATCGGTGAATTTTTACGGTCTTTCGGACGTCTGGAGCTTTCTTCGGTTTCGCTGACGTTGTTGTATACGCGCGCACGTTCCTCTTTGTTCATCGTCGCTCTTGCGGCTGGTTCCACAATTGGTTCTTCTTCTTCGCTGGCCGTTTCTTCGATTTCAGTGTATTCTGCCTCTATTTCCTTTTCTTCGGATAAGTCTTCTTGAATGTGATCAGCAGATGCAGCGTCGGCGGCAGTCGATTCAATTTCAGTTTCCGTTTCATTATGCGCATCTTGTTCGAACGGATTGTTTTTCTTTTCTTCGTCCCTGTCCATATTGATTCCTCCTTATCGTTCTACAGGCTCAGTATAGTTCCTTATTTTGAATAAATTATGAAGATAGTGAGAGATATTTCAGAAAATCGCTCTTCAGTAAGCTTATTGTATCATATCCGCGTACGCAAAAAGGAGCGGAATCACTCGATCCGCCCCTCCTGCACTTGCCATCCCGCCTGTCGCCTACACTCTGAAAAGTTCAGTCGGCTCGTCCGGATCGGTATCATATACAAAAAAATCTTCATTGACACCCAGGCCTTTTTGCATCAAAATGCTTTCGGCAGTATGGTGTGCCAGGGTCTTGATGTTGTTGTCCCGGCTCAAATGCCCAAGGTAGATGCGTTTCGTCCGGTCGCCCAACATTTCGGCGACGGCAGCAGCTCCGTCCTCATTGGAAAGATGGCCTTCATCCCCCAAAATACGCTGTTTCAGTGACCATGGATATCCGCCCATGCGCAGTAATTCAAGATCATGGTTGCTTTCAATCAGGTATGCATCCGCATCCCGCAAAAGGCCGCGCAAACGATCACTGACATAGCCGGTATCGGTCAACATGACCATCTGTTTGCCTTCATGATGGAAGGAGTAGAACTGCGGCTCGGCCGCATCATGCGAAACGCCGTAGCTTTGGATATCGACATCGCCCAAAGTCAGCACCTGGCCCATCTCGAAAATGTGCTTCTGCTCGGTCTTGACGTTGCCGATGATGTGGTCCATCGCTTTCCAGGTCGCTTCGTTGGCATAAAGATCCATGTGGTACTTGCGCGCCAGGACGCCCAGGCCGTGCACGTGATCGCGGTGTTCATGCGTGACGAGGATCGAATCCACATCCGCAAGGTTCCGGCCAATTTTTTCCATCAGACCAGCTATCTTCTTGCCGCTCAACCCGCAGTCGACCAATATTTTCCGTTTCGGCGTCTCGATGTAGGTGCAGTTGCCGGAACTGCCGCTCGCCAGATAGCTGACGTGCATGCCCTCTTTTTCTATTGTTTCAATCACACTTAGCGCCTCCAATACATCCATAAGTTTAACTTATTTTTTGGAAAATGCCAGTAATTTTTCTCAGTGTTAAGAAAAGTTAATCTTCAGGCGCTGCATGGGGAACATTCTTAATTTAAGGACATTGACAAACAGGAGTCGAGGGGAAGCGGTGCTAAATTTGTCGGATAGGTGCGGCAGATTCGACAATTTGGTACCAGTTTGAGCCGAGATAGTCGAATGTCGAGAAACTTTCGACAATTTGACGTATTTTCGGATTGAAATTGTCGAATACCTGAGGAACATTCAACAATTTGGCCCCTGTAGTCAAAAAAAGCGAGAATGCATGATGCATCCTCACTTATTTCTTGGTTTTGCGCCAGGCTTTCTTGGCGATTTTGAGCGCGCGCAGTTTGGCGGTCTTCTTCGATCGGTTCTGCTGGCTCTGTACGAGGATCGCATCCAACAAGGCGATCCCTTCTTCCACGAAATCGCCCTTGTTCAGCATGACGCACTCCGCCTGCCCGGCCATCGTCGCATCCGACATCTCCGCCCGCGTCGGCACGCCATTCTTCACCATGTTCTCGAGTACTTGTGTGCTCCAGATGACGGGAATGTGGGCAGCTTCACAGATCCAGAGTATTTCCTCCTGCAGTTCCGACAGCCTCAAGAAGCCGGCCTCCGCAGCCAGGTCTCCACGTGCGATCATGATCGCCAACGGATTTTTGCTGGCTGCAGCCACGATCAACTCCGGCAGATGGTTCACGGCTTCTACCGTTTCGATCTTGATTACAAGTGGGATGGCCAGCGCTGCTTCGCTTCCTACTTGTTCTGCCAATGTGTTTTGGATGGCCACGATGTCCTTGCTTCCGCGGACAAAGGAGAAGCCCAGGATATCGGCCTCGATTTCGGCAACCAATAAGTCTTCGCGGTCCTTATCCGTCAATATCGGCATCCTAAAGGTCGACTCCGGGAAATTGAGCCCTTTCTGCGGCTTTATTCTGATCCCTTTAGCTTTTGCAGTCTTCCCTACCTGCACGACGACGCCTTGCGATTTTTGCTCCACAACACGGCCTTCCAGGACGCCATCATCCAAAATGACCGGACTGTCGACCTTCAGCTCATCAAAGAGGTTCAGGCTTTCGCTGAACACAATGGCCGGATAGTGCTTCAGATCTTTGAAGGAAGCATCCGCCGTCAGGAAGAACAAGTCCCCAACTTTGAGGCGTGGCTTCTCCTTTTCACTGCTGACGGCATCCACCCGGATTTTCGGACCTGCGATATCAAAATAGATGCGGCAACTCTTGCCGGCAGTCTTTTGGGCTTCCTTCAGATTTTCGATCATCTTCAGCCAGACGGCACTGTCGTCATGGGCGCAGTTGATACGGGCGATGTCCATGCCGCGCTCCAGCAGGCGGACGAGGAAGTCTTTGTCGGTTGCGGCCTGCTCCGGAAGGGTGACCATGATCCGGGTCGTCCGGTGCTTCGGCGCATCGCCCAATAAGGCGGTCGCCTCGGTCGCCAGTTTTTTCCGGCCCGGGAATTTCTCGGGCGTCTTCGGATAGTCGGACAGCTGCTTGATCGCCCCTGACATCAGCGCCAAGTTGCGCACAATCGCATCCAGTTGTTGGAGTACTTTCGATTCCGTCCTTCCCAATGAGGACAAGCCCCATTTCGACAGTCGGTTCTGCAACGGGCGGATATCCCTTCTGCGCAGCGCCAGATAGTAGGCCAAGTTTTTGGCGCTCAACTCAAACGCTGTCCGGGAAATACCCGACTTCCATTCCGCATAAAGGCCATTGCCTTCCTCATAGACCGCCTGACGGAGCGCCTTCATCTCCTCGTATAATGACAGCAATTCATTCCGTTCTTTTTCTTTCATTCCGCACCCACCTCGGCCTTTCAGCATCTTTAAAACAAAGGATTGCCTGCTGAAATATAACTCGGTATCTGAAACAAAAACACCCTGCTCTGCTTCAGAATAGGATGTTTTTGAAAGTATGGATGACGCTCGTCAGAACGCCCCTCCGCCTGAACCGCCACCGGAACCGCCGGATGAACCACCGCTGAAACCGCCGCCGAAGCCGCTGCTGTTCGAGGAAGTCGGCATCGATTTGGTTACACCTGTGTTGATGCTGTTGTTCAGCGAAGACAGGAAGATGGCGTTGTTCATGTAATAATAGCTGCCGAATGCGGAAGCCTGGATTTCATTCACCGGGAATTCGACCTGCATCTGTTTCATGACTTTGTCGGCCACGCCCAGAGAAACAGCATAAACCAAGAAATGATCCCATAAAGCGATGGATCCGACTTCACGCATCGGGAAATCACCCACGTCCTTCAGCATATTGCGGAAGCCGTTCCATTCCTGCTTCGTCCGTTCACCTTCCGCAGTCATGATCGGCTTGACCGCCACTGCCATAAGCTGGATGAAGCTGAAAGCCGCACCCAAAACGGCGAGAACGATTGCCCAAGCGGTAAAATTGCCGCTCATGGCGCCGAAGAACACAACAGCGATCACAAGGAAGATATTTGCCACCAAAGCCAGTGCTGCAAAGGCAACGGCTTTCTTATTATCCTTCGAACGATAGGTTTTACGTTTTGGCGTGGCAACGTCCATTACGCGTTCTTGCCATTTTTCCCGATTTTCATTGAATCGTTTTGCTTCAGCCGAGTTATCGGCGATGTTCTCGATATCATCGAGGGTGACGCTTTCCCCATTGCCGACATCGCTGATGAACCACTCCAAAAGTTGTTTTTCGTGGCTCAGGAGCGGAGCATTTTTTGTGTCCTTGATCTGCGTCAGCAGGAAGGAGTCTTCCGGCGCTTTTTCCCGCCCAAAGATGCCTTTTTGGGGAATCTGCACCGGTGAAATCGTCAGATAGCCTTTGCGCACAAGATCCAATATAGTCGCCGAAATATCGGCAGCCTGCACATTACCGCTGAAGACAGCACCATTCATGACGGCCGGTGTCATGTCTTCTGGCAATTCATAGATATGGTCCGGCAGATGGATTTCCTGCGGTATCTCTCTTTTTCTTGCTCTCCTTACCCAGAGGAACACCAGAATCGGCAAAATCGGCGCGAACGCGGCAAAAACAGCACTGAGGACGCCGAAAAGTAGCGCATTGCGTTCTTCTTCTTCGGCCAAGGCGGCTTCCTGCGCCAAGATTTCATCGAATTTATCCTCGTTCACTACATTCGGATTGTCTGCAGTAATGCGTGTCGGGAAGATCACATGCGCCTCAACGAACTGATTGGCCGGATTCTGTGGAACGTAAAGCAAGGCTTTTTGGTTGTCTTCCAGCGTCACGGTACTGTTTTCACCGCCACCATGGCCCCAAGCGCGTAATTCCTCTTCAGCTGTCGCTTCCGGCAACAGGATGGTGACATCCACATCGTTCAATGGATCCTCCCAAGCGGAACCGATGACTTTGCGGTTGAATTCGGCGATATCGTTGTAATTCGTGATGATTTCGGGAATGCGGTATTGGTAGATGACTGTCTGGATCTCATCCGTCATTTTGTTGTATACGGTAAAATTCAGGTAATCTCCCGTATTATCCAGTTCGAACGTCCCTGATTCCTCCGTGTCGCTCAAAGCGAACGGAAAAGGATTTTCCGAAAGATAGCCTTGCATCGAAACCTTCACGTCTGTCGGGTCCGCCACCTCCGAAATATCCAATTCATACAGTACCCCATTGAATTCCCCTTCAAAATCGTACGTGATGCTCTCTGTAAAAAAAGCGCTGCCATCCCGCTGTATTTCGACCAACACATCATAATTTGTAATCTCATAGGAACGGGCCTGTACTTCCTTCTGGCCAAATCCGATCAAAAAAAAGAACATAACCAGCACAATCGAGCCTATCCGTTTCATCGTTACCTTCCCCTTCCGATACCCTCCATCAAGCTTGTCGCTTCTGATACCCCCATTTTAACAAACTTAACCAAGTTAAAAAAGGAAGAACCTCAATTTAAGGTTCTTCCTTTTGTTTATATTGGTTTAAACAGCAGTTTTCTATTCAGTCCCCGTTTTCGGTTTGTGAAGAGTCTTGTTCTTCCATCAACAAGGCACTATTGGTGGCTGTCTTCGCCTTGACTTGCGCTTCGACTGACGGTAGCGTGACGGAAGGCGTCGTGATGATACTGCCGGTCAACGCATCCACCCGTCTGATTTCTACAGGTGCATTTTTTATTTCAAGCTCTATGTACCACATTGGGCTGTAGATATCCATATCCGATAGACTCAGCGTACGGTAATACGTCAATTGTACCGTCCGGACAGTCGCATTCGCTGGAATCTGATTATTGAGGTACAAGGCTTCAACCGCGCGCTTCTGTGAAATCACAGTCCGGCTGTTGCCTTGTACTTCTGCCGTTCCCGCAAATGTCTGTTCATAGGAAATGACTTCATAATCGGGATCTAAGTTGAAAATGATGCTGCCCGTGCTGTCGCCGATAGGAATATTGTTTGCGACTTGGGCGTACACAAGTTGTCTCCTGAGCGGCAAATACGTAAGAAAAGAATATTCAGTTCCGTGGAGTACATTCCCTTGCAATATAAAATCCGTGATTGGTGTTCTGTCGACAATCGTCAAATTTTGATCGTCAACCTCCAGAGGAATCGTCTCAGATAAGGTACTGAACAACACACCATCTTCAAAGACTGTCGTCTGATTCTCCAATTTTGACTGATCGGACTCCAAAATGCGGCTCTTGTCCGTCTTCAACAAAGGAATTTTCTCTTGATTGGTCGATAAAGTCGGGAAACTGATATCATCGGCCTTCATTGCCTCTTCGATGTTCAGCGTGTTGCTCTCGCTTCCGAAGCTCAATGTTGTCTCGTTTTTCTCCAACAGGACACTGAGCAAATAGATGTTCAAGGCTGCAAAGGTGAGGATAAAGATGATTTTGATACGTCTAAAATCCACTATCATCCGCCTCCGTTTCCGTTCCGCCGATCCATTGATCCAGCGCTTTCCATACGCCGTCGATCTTGATAAACCATTTAGGCGTCAGATTGACGAGCCGGTTGGATTCTTCACTGAAAGTCCAATCATAGCCCAAAGCGATCATCTGAATTTCTTGGCTACTGTAGCCACCGGCATTCAGCGCGGCCAAAAGGTCTTGCCCGCTCAACAGCGTGACATCCTCTCCACGATCCGTCAGCGGTGTCTGGATGACTTGCGTCAGGAATTGCAATTCCGTCATGGATGATCCGGACATACGGATCCGCGTCAATCCATAATCGACTTCACCGAAAATCGGATAGCCATTCACATATCTGCGATAATAAACATTGTCGTTTTCCTTGTCAAACCCATAGAAATAAAAAGGATTCGTCCAGTTGTCCAACATCTTGATTTCATGGAAACTGTCGCGGATCAAACGATAATCAGGCAGATCTTCGGCATCCAGGATGTTGCGGTAATAACTCAACTGCCCGGTTTCCTTGTCGATGCTCAATTCGGAGATATTATCGCTGTAGCTCACAAATTCATCGCTTCCGTTATCCTTCAGATCGGTTGTATCATCAAAAAGCAAGTCAATGAAATAACTGTTGGAAGGCTTCTCAACCAGATAGACCAACTTTTGGATCGTAATCGCCTCTATCGGAAGATAGGAGATGGCTAATTCGGTTTCATACGATTCGACTTCTGCGTAGGCTTCCTTTTGGCTCTCGTAAAGTTCCGCCAACGACTGCAGCAGATTAGCCGGACGTGCCACTGTGAACACTTGCTTTGTTTCATCATTCAAAAGATAGACGGGATCTTCTTCCTTGGAATTAAAGATGATCCGGCCGATACTTTCGCCGTAATAATCTTCCTGTAGATTCGTGAAGTACCGCGAAAGCAGCTCCAACGGCACCTCTTCGGCAAAACGGATTTCCAATTGCGTCGGTGAGAGAATGAGCGCATCATACTCCTCCTTCGTATAGGTGGAAACGCCCTCGATTCCGTTAAACACACTTTCACTCAGCAATTCATTCACACTTCGCATGATTTCGGGCATTTGCGTCAAATACATGCGCTTATCCGTGTGAACGATCATCCTGATCGGTGCAAAGACATCCTCTACCTTCTTCGTATTGGTCAGATTGGCAGAGACCGAGGTCGCTGAATTTTGGCTCAAACCGACCGTACTCGGAGTGGAAAGGATCCTTACCGTAAGGAATAGACTGATTGCAACCAAGGTGTACAAAAGCGCGCTCAGCATCGGTGATTCTTTATGTTTCATCCCCACTCATCCTCCTCATCCATCGGAATGTAAGGCAAGGAAATAAAGAAAGTCGATCCTTTATTTTCCACACTGGTCACCCAGATTTTTCCGCCATGCAATTGAACAACCTCTTTTGAAATGGCCAACCCGAGCCCGGTGCCGCCCATCGAACGCGCGCGGGCCTTGTCCACCCGATAAAATCGGTCAAAGACATGGCCGATATCTTTGCGCGGGATGCCCAAACCTTCATCGGTGATACTGATGACGACACTGTTATGCGTCTCCATCAATTTGCAGGTGATTTTCCCACCGTCCGGAGAATATTTGATGGCATTGTTCATGATATTGTCGATCACCTGGATAAATTTATCCTGATCGATTTCGACCCACAGCGTGCGCTGCGTAAAGTCCCGTTCGATCGTGTATTTTTTATTGCGGTACTGTTCCGACTTCAGCACCATCTCGAAGCGATCGATGATATGTGCAACCAATTCGTTGATGCTGACGAACTCCCGATTGAGATCTTGTTTCCCTTGGTCCATCCGGGATAAGTTCAGCAGATCGGTGATCATCCGGATCATCCGATCTGTCTCCGTTGAAATGACCTTCAGGAATTCGGGAGCGATTTCTTCATCTTCCCAGGCACCGTCAATCAGTGATTCCGTGTAACTTTTCACGCTCGTCAACGGTGTCCGCAGTTCATGGGAAACATTCGAAACGAAGCTGCGGCGTTCCTGTTCGACCTTTTCCTGCTCCGTAATATCGGAAAGCACACACACCAACCCGCTGATGAATCCGGATTCCCGCTGGATGACAGAAAATTCCCCGCGCAGGATTGTGTCCTGATCATCTGTCGGGATGTTCAGGATCAATTCATCCTGTGTCTCCAACAACTGGCGGAAAGTGAATTTCTCGCCCAGTTTCAGCACCTTCATGATCGATTGTCCGATCGCTTTATCTTGTGAAATCGAGAGCAGATCCATCGCCCGGCTGTTGATGATGATGATTTTACCGCGGCGATCGGTGGCCAACACGCCATCCGTCATGTGCCGCAGAACGCTGTCCAACCTTTGACGCTCCGATTCTGTTGTTTCCTGGGCGTCCTTTACTTTATAAGACAGATCATTGATGGTTTCGGCCAATTCGCCCAATTCATCCGCTCCATAGACGGTCACTTTGCCGGAATAATCCCCATCGGCAATATTCGCCGTCTGCCGGCGCATTTCGGATATCGGACGCGTGATCCCCCGGGAGATGATAACAGCCAACACAATCGTAATGATGATCGCCACGACCGATGCATTCAAAAAGATGCTTACCGTCTGGCTCATCTGCGAATAGACCGATTCGATGTTAGACTCCATCACCAACACGCCGATGAGGGTACCTGTATTGTCCATCGAATAGATCGGGCTGATGTTCTTCAGCACACGACTATTCGTGTCTTCCTTCACATATTGATAGGAAGAGGGGGCATCCAGAAGAATGACTTGTTGGACATCCCGATCAGTCGACTTCGTTCCGATCAAGGATTGTAACGTTTGGTCATTGATTCCGAGAATATAACCCTGTTCATCCATGACCTGCGTTTCCAGGATGTTGGCGCCCGTAAAATCGCTGAGGATGGTCTGTACGGACTCTTCCAGCTTTTCCGTATCATCAGCCATCAGGATCGGTTGCAGCGTTTTCTCCAGAAAGCCTGCATTCAAGCTCATCTGGCTATCGAAGTTGCTGATCATTTTCGTTTCCAGTTCACGGATAAAATAAGCCCCGATCAGTTGCAGGGATACCAACAGGAGGAGAATGAACAGCATCGGTATCTTGAAATGAATGGAGTGAACCAAACGTATCTTTTTGTTCATATGATGTTACTCCTGATCCGGATTCTTCAAGAAGTAGCCTACTCCTCTTCGCGTGATCAACCAAGTCGGATGGCTCGGTGTATCTTCAATTTTTTCACGCAGTCTGCGGACTGTCACATCAACAGTGCGGACATCACCGAAATAATCATATCCCCATACGGTCTGCAGCAAATGTTCCCGCGTCATCACTTGACCGATGTGTTTCGCCAAATAATGCAATAATTCGAATTCACGGTGAGTCAACTCGATCTCTACTCCACGCTTCGACACGATGTACGCATCTTCATGGATGATCAAAGCGCCGATTTTGATTTCATTCGTATCGTCTTCTTCAGGCGGTGCAACGACCGGAGAGGCTTGTCTCCTCAAGTTTGCTTTTACACGTGCGACTAATTCCCGGTTCGAAAATGGCTTCGTGACATAGTCATCCGCACCCAATTCAAGTCCGAGCACTTTGTCGATTTCAGAGTCTTTTGCCGTCAACATGATGATCGGGACATCGCTCGTCTTGCGGATTTCCCGGCAGACTTCCAAACCGTCCATCTTCGGCAGCATCAGATCCAGCAGGATGATATCAGGGCCCACTTTTGCAAACTGCGCCAAGGCTTCTTCACCATCAAATGCAGTGAAGACATCATAACCTTCTTTGGTCAGATTAAACTTGATTATATCTGAAATTGGCTTTTCATCGTCTACCACTAGTACCTTTTTCATCTTCAAACCTCCTTGTTTCTTGAAACTCTCTGTCCCGTTCGGAACGTCTACTCTTTATTATACAATTGCAGCCGGTTATGTGCAAAGCGTTCCTGAATTACTATCCGTCAGAATCCAGGCGGTTGTACCAAAAAGGACAAGCCATCAATCCTTTTGCTGACTGATGGCTTATCTCCTATTCGACATTATGGCATGCATATATTGATTTATCAGCTGTGGATGACGACCGGAACCCCGATACCGATCATCCCAAACAGTTCAGCCATGACCCCCGGTGGCGTATTGACACAGCCATTCGATCCGGCAGTAAGCCAATATTCACCGCCGTAAGCCGGCTGCCAAGAAGAATCGTGGATACCGATGCCCGTCCAATCGACTGGCATCCAGTATTCGACAGGCGATTCGTAGTCCTTTTCCGTTCTAGGATTGTAGCCTTTCAAAACGGCATCCTCTTCTTTGTTCCAGATGTAGAAGACCCCAGTCGGAGTTGGTGACATCGGATGACCGGAAACGATATCCGTTTCGAGCACAACGGCGCCATCTTTGTAATACCACATATGTTGGCTTGAAAGATCCACTTCGACATAGGTAGTGCCGATGTCCGCGCCATCAGCATGATAGCCGGTACCGTTATAGTTTGGTGTTACCGTAACATCTTCTCCTGCCAAAACATAGTTGACCAGTTTATCCGTTTCGGCTGCGACAGCTAGTGTCCATCCGTAGGTACCGGATGGAACCTGGACCGTTTCGCCGTCGGTTGCCAAGAAATCGCGCGTACGGGAATACGTGCTGTATCTGTCGCTCAGCCCCTGAAGATAGGCTGCAACGCCTTCACGATTGACCGACACATCACCGTTCTCGTCTACGCCCAACCATTCGGTGATGGCTGTTTGCGGAACGGTTTCTGTCTGTCCGGAAATGGAATATTGGATGACCGTATCAGTCAAATCATTCAATTTCTGCAATGTTTCCGTCAAAACTGGATCGTCCGCGGTCAAGGTTGGTTGCTGATAGGTCTGCGCGAGATCGATTTCTGTTTCCCCGGCAATGATCGCTTCCAGCATTTCTTGCTTCAACAATTCCAGATCGACTTTGTTTCCGGTAGTTTCAGGCGAAATTTCATAACCTTCCGTTGCTTTGACGACAGTGGCGTTCACGGGCGGAGTACGTACTTCGTTCTCCAACGGCATAGCCGCCAAAATGTCGGCCAAAGCTGTCTCATCGACAACTACGCCGCTCAGATCGGTTTCTGCCTGCTTTTCTTGGAAAAGCAGGATTGGCCAATTCCAAACGTTTTGTTCTGCCTTCATCGTTTCCAACTTCTCAGTGTTGTCGATGGACACCCCCAAATCAGCGGGTGAGAATGCATAGATATTTTCTCCATTTTCGACAATTTGGATCTGTGTTTGTGCGATTGCTGCTGTTGTCTCTGCTTTTGCTTGGGCTACGGTATCATTCGATATATCAATGCCATCCAGCATCGTATTCGGTAAGAATTTATCCTTATAATAGCTACCTGCACCAAAGTATCCGGCCACGACCAATAAAATCGCTGTAGCACCAATGATGATGGGTTTCTTTTTCACTTTCAGACCACCTTTTCGTTTCATTACAATCAGATTACGTTTTTGTTACAAATAATCGAAGCTTACTTTTTATTACTTTACCATGTTTTCTTGAAAAATCAACCTATTTTACCTTAATTTTTTGATAATAGGATGGATCTCAGGCATTCATCATAATACCAATACGGAAGAAATGCAAACAGACACACTCCGCTTTCACTAGCTCCGCAATATTCCGGGCGAGCTGAAATGGGCGGCACCTCAATGTTTTCCTCCGGTGAACGCAGGCTTCGCCGGAGTTTGACTACCTTTTGCGTGCGTTCTCCGATAAAGACCGCTTCCTCGGAGTTGCGGTCGATTGTTACATTGTCTGCTCCGGCGGGCGGCCGCTTGCCGGAGTTAGGGCCGTTTTCTTTCACTGGCTCTCCTCCGGCAACCAAGCAGCACGCACATCAAAAAGAGCCTACCTCAATTCGAGGCAAGCCCTAAATTCCTATGCTTGATTCTGTTTCTCTACTTTGATTTCATCCAAAATATAGCCGAAATCAAAGTCTTCTTTTTTGACGATCAGCAAGAGGCCATCACCGAGAGGCACGAGGGAGGTTTCCAATGCCGGATGGTCCAGCACAGTATCCATCAGCTTGTTCAGACGGCGGTGGATCTTGCGGACCCTTTTGGGAACGTCTTTTTCATCATCCAAGATGGTGCCGCCTTGGAAAACATCATCGATGACCAGCATGCCTTCTTTTTTCAGAAGTCGGATGCAGTGGGGCAAAAATTCATAATATTTGGATTTCGCGCTGTCCATAAAGATGAAATCATACGGTCCTTCCAAAGTAGGCAGGACTTCCGCCGCATCGCCTTCCAAAAGCGTCACCTTGTCCGTGATGCCCAGTTTTTCAAAGTTTGCTTTGGCGTGGTTGATCATGACCTCAAAACGATCAATGGTCGTGACATGACCTTCCGCTCCGACGTGCTGCGCCATCAGACTGCCCGAGAAGCCGATTGCCGCTCCGATTTCCAGTATCTGCTTAGGTTTGATCTGTCCCAGCAGCATATTCAGGAAAACCGCTGTTTCATGCGGGATGATCGGCACGCCTCTTTCATTCGCTGTCTTTTCCAGTTCTCCTAATTCTCCAGGGAAACGTTTCAGTCTGTCGCGCATAAAAGCGACCAGTTCTTTCTTTACGACGGGTCTGTCCATCATTTCATTCAATGCCATACTTTTTTCTCCTTATCGCATACTCTTTTATCTAATGGCAACAAGGCTGGGAATGGATCCCAGCCTTGCGCTTATTCATCTTCAACAACGACTGCTTGGACGGGCTCTCTCGTGACACGGATGCCGCGGATCCGTCCGCTTTCGACCTGAGTAGTCGTCAACAGGTACTCTTCAGCCTGGATCGTCGCCTGCTCATCATCTTTCGGAAAATAACCGAGTTCCTCGATCATATACCCGGCGATCGTATCCACTTCTTCGGAAGCGATCGCCGTCTTGAACAATTGATTGAACTTATCCAACGGCATGCGCCCATTCACGACATAATGGTTGTCATCGATTTTTTTCGATAATCGGTAAATTTCATCATATTCATCCTCGATGTCCCCAACGATTTCCTCCAGAAGGTCCTCGAGGGTGATGATCCCCTCCACGCCA
>Ga0183099_1001164_pt1 | contig 15921 bp, 12 predicted proteins | sample Biomet1_FD_127788 | JGI IMG/M metagenome (GOLD analysis project Ga0183099, IMG submission 127788) | Microbial communities from bioreactor (seeded with anoxic lake sediment) at LBNL, California, USA - Biofuel metagenome 1 | ecosystem: Engineered > Bioreactor > Anaerobic > Unclassified ... | reverse complement strand
CCCAGCTCATCGCAGCGATCTAAAAACGCCGGCGATTGAGGATAATGCGAGGTTCTGACCAGATTAAATTTAAACTCGTTTTTGATGAGATCAGCATCGGCTTTTTGCGCGTGATCACCCATCGCATAACCGACATACGGGTAAGACTGATGACGATTAATACCGCGCAGTTTCAGCATTCTGCCGTTCAGCAGAAAACCTTCGACGGTAAATTCCGCGTGTCGAAACCCAACTCGGGTGGAAAACTGATGACTGAAGTTTGTGCCACAGATACTAACGTTCAACTGGTAGAGCACGGGGTTATCTACGTCCCACAGGCTAATATTCGTCAGGTTGGAAAGAGAGAAATCAACGCGCTGTTGTGAGCCGGAAATAGGCAGCGCATGCGAAGCAACCAACTCACCTGCTGACGTGGTCAATTGTGCGACTAACTCGCCATGATGATCACCGGCAGTCACCTGTTCCAAGAAAACGGCAACATTCAGCGTCTTCTCATCGGCCAATACATGCTCTGCAATTGCCTGCACATTCTTAATGCGCAGATCATCAGTCGTTTTCAGCCAGACATGCCGATAAATACCGGCATACGTCAGGTAATCGATCTGGCCTCCAAACGGCGCTATTTCGGGGTTTTCACTGCCATCAATGACCACAGTGATCTGGTTTTCACCACGCAGCAGATGCGGCGTCAGTAACACGTCGAATGGCGTGTATCCATCACGATGACCCGTAATAAATTGGCCGTTCACATAAACTTTGGCATCAGCCATGGCACCGTCAAATTGCAACCAAACCTGCTTGCCGTCAAATTCCGGCTGCCACAATAAGGTTTTTTGATAGCTAAATGGCCGTTGATAGCTGGTTTCATCGAAGTAGTTGTAATCCAACTCCACCGCGGTATGTGGTAAATCGACTTGTTCTGCTGCCGCCAATTCCGCCGCAGAAAATAGTGGATAATTACCAGCAATAAACTGCCACTGGTTGTTGAATTTTTTAAAGAAATTCATCATTTCACTGACCCCACCATGCCTTGCACAAACTGTTTTTGCATCGCAAAGAACACGGCAATCGTTGGTAACGTCGCCACCACAGTGCCCACCATCACGACGCCAAAATCAGGGAAGTACGCGGAAGATAACGACGACAACACCAGATTGATGGTTTTGGTTTCCGGCGATTGCAAGACGATCAATGGCCACAGAAAGTTATTCCAGTTCGCCATGAAGGTAATGATGAACGCCGCCGCATAGGTCGAACGCATCACAGGGAAAAAGACATACACGAAGATGCGCCACTCACTGACACCATCGACACGTGCTGCATCCAACAGCTCTTTAGGAAACGCCTTGGTGCACTGACGGAAGTAGAAAATGATGTAAACCGACGCAATCGAAGGCAGCACCACCGCCCAGTGGGTATCCAGCAAATTGGCTTTCGCCATCATGGTAAACAGCGGGATCATCAACGCCGCAAACGGGATCATCATGGTCAGCAGCAACAGGTTATAAACCTTATCGCGCAGCTTAGACTGATAGATCTCAAAGCCATAACCTGCCAGCGACGCAATCGCCAGTGTCAGGAACGTACCCAGCAGCGAGACTTTAGTGGTGTTCCAGAAAATCAGCGGCAGATCCACGGCCTGACTGAGCTTGGCTAAATTATCAAACAACGCAGTGCCGAATGATAATTTGCCTTGGTTGATATCCGCCGTGGTATTAGTGCTACTTACCACCATCCAGAAAAACGGAAACAGTGAGACAAACGCAATCAACACCAGAAACAGATACATCAGACCTTGATAGACCTTCTGCTTAGAGACATTAGTCGCCATCATTTTTTGTCCTGTACAAATTTAAACTGCACCAACGCCAACGCCGCAGCAAAAAAGACAATCACATACGAGACCGTGGCCGCATAACCGAAGTTCGGCACAAATTTGAATGACAAGTTGTAGATATACATCGACAGCGTCAGCGTGGAATTCGCTGGCCCACCGTTGGTGATGTTCATGGCTTCATCGAACAACTGCAACGTACCGATGGTCGACATCACCGAAGTAAACAAAATCACCGGTTTCAGCAGTGGTACCGTGATATTAAAAAAGGTTTGTACCGGCGTAACGCCTTCCAACTTGGCCGCTTCATAAATCGACTTGTCGATGTTCTGCATCGCCGCCAGATAGAAAATCATGTTGTAGCCAGTCCAGCGCCAGGTAATCGCCAGAATAATGGTCACTTTGGCCCAAAACGGATCAGTCAGCCATGCGATCGGATGTTCAATCAGCCCAATCGTCATCAGTGCTGAATTCACAATACCGTCGTAACCAAACATACTTTTGAACAAGATCGAATAGGCCACCAGCGAGGTCACACACGGCAGGAAAATCGCCATGCGGAACAGACTGCGGAATTTAACGTTCGGTGAGTTCAGACAAGATGCTGTCGCCAGTGACAATAAAATCATCAACGGCACCTGAACAATCAGAAAAATCAGCGTGTTGGTTAATGCGGTAATAAAAACCGGGTCGTGCATCAGGCGGGTAATGTTACCGAACCCGACAAACTGCACGATAACCCCTTTGCCGGAATGCAGTGATAACCAAAGCGAGTTAATGATCGGGTAAATCATGAACAGCATCACCAGCGTGAGTGAGCCAAGCACGAAACACCAACCGTTGATATCGTAAAACCGATGAAAACTGCGACTACGAACCGGAGTCATAGGCATAACACCTGTATGTGACATGATGAAAACCTCAGCGGGAGGATCGACTGGCACATCAGTCGATCCTCAGTGTTTGGCTATTGAATTTGAGCCGCTAACTGGCTGTCGATCTGTTCCAGAACTTGTTCCAGTGGCATTCCTTGAAAATAAGCAGGTAACTGAGCAGCAAGAGCAGCATCAGCTTCATAGGTGTAGTAACCGTAATTCACTTTCGGCACCTTACCCAACCAGTTGGCAAAATCACTGTAGATGGCCTGACCACCAAAGAACGCATCCGGTTGCTGATAGGCTGTACCAGTACGCGCTGGCAGATAAGAACCTACCGCACCGCGATCAGTCAGGATCTGCTGATAGAACGCACTGTCTTTACCAAAGGTGCTATTCAGGAACTCGATGGCTTGATCGCTATTGTCAGAGGTAGAGATAACATACCAGCTGGAACCACCCAGATTCGATTGATTGGTACCGCCTTTGATGTTCAGACGCGGTGTTGGTGCAACCGCCCATTTACCAGCCTGGTCCGCACCCGCTTTCACTGATGCAGTGATCCACACACCGGTGGTGATAGTCGCTACATCGCCATGGTTCACTGCCCCTACCCATTCAGACCAACCCATGGTTGGGCGCACAATACCGGCATCGGTCATACTTTTTTCAATACGCAACGCTTCTTTCAGCGCTTCGTTATTTTTGATGTTTAACGCGCCTTTCTCATCAAAATACCAGCTACCCGCTGATTGCATCATGACGCGCACCAAACCCGGATCATTCGGGTCATTGCCTAACATCGCTTTGCCGGTTTTCGCTTTCACGACTTTGCCGATCTCAATAAAGCGATCCCAGGTAATGTTCTGCATATCTTCTGGTTTAAAACCCGCCTGAGCCAGCAGGTCTTTGCGGTAATACATCCCCGTGACACCGGAATCGAATGGCATACCATAGGTTTTGCCATTCATGGTCATCAGTTCAACTTTGTAGGGTGCAAATTTGGTGTAATCGACTTTGCCATCCATCGCCGAAAATGCGCCCGGATAAGAACTCAGGAATTTAGGAGCGTTGTAATCTTCCACCAGCACGATATCTGGCAATGATTTAGTCATTCCGGAAGCCAGCATGGTGTGCATCTTCTGCTCAAGATCGGCTTTCGCAAAATCAACCACTTTGATCGTAACGTCAGGGTGCGCTTTCTGATAAGTCGCTTTTGCCTGTTCCATAATGGCGATATTGAAGTTAGGGTCCCACGCCCAAACAGTCAGTTCATTCTTTTTAGCCAGCGCAGACATGCTACAGGTTGCCACAACGACACCCAAAGTCAGGTTACGAACGAGGTTGTTTTTTTCAAAACTCATAGTGATGTTCTCCATGAACGCTTCCGGTTTGAAGCAAACTCAACAGATACTTAAAGTCACTCAGCGACGCTGACACCGCGCCAACAAATTTCCACAGAGATGGCCGCCGAACCTGTTTACACCACTTCCGTGTAAACGATTACCCAATCCTAGCGAGGTATAGAGCTGAATAGATATCCGCGTTGATTCGAAACGTGACAATCATCAAATTCAGAGGCAAAACAAGTTAGCAAACGTGATGGACATCAAAATAAGCAGGAATTTGAAGATTTTGCTTTATCGGGAAGAAGATAAAATCTCAATTTATTGATTTATATGTATTTATTTTAATTTCTGGGTAATTAAAAGCTAAAAACACACCGATAACCATATAGAAAATAGTCTTATTTCTATATGGCATCGTTTCCAAATCACACTCATTCAGTTGTGTAATGATAGGTAATAGTTAGGCGGGAACCACCGGTGTTACAGAATAGCGGCGCACCAGTGTCGGTATGAACAAATTAGTCACATCAGGGGCCGGTTCACCGTGCGCCAAGGCAATCGCTAAACGCGCTGCTTGGGTCGCCATATCGATAACCGGATAGCGAATTGTCGTTAAATGCGGCTGCAAATAGTTGGCAATCAACACGTCATCAAAGCCGATAACCGAGATCTGGGTTGGAATTTTAATACCATTATCCGTCAATGCGGACAACGCCCCTGCTGCCATCGGGTCGTTATAACACACAATTCCCGTGACTTTTCGGCCTTGATTTAGCAGTTCCACCACCGCCCGTTCACCACCGATTTCATCGGGCGTTCCCTGAATAATCAATCGCTCATCGACCGGAATGCCATGCTGCGTTAATGCATCGATATAGCCTTGCTGACGCTCAAAAGCATCCGCGATGCGATAGGATGATGACAGAAAGGCAATCGACCTATGCCCTTGTTGAATAAGGTGATTTGTTGCCAATTCAGCACCGAAACGATTATCTAAATTGATGCAGCGCGACTCATAACCAGGCACAGTCCGGTTGATCATCACCATCCCCGGCACATGTGCCATAAAATGCTGTAACTCTTCATCTGACAGCATCATGGCATGCACAACGATACCGGCACATTGATGCCGCAGCAGTTGCTCGATGGCTTTCCGTTCCCGCTTGGCATCATGATAGCTGTTCCCTACCAGCAAAAAATTGCCAGTGGCATAAGCAACCTGATCAACCGCTTTGACCATAATGCCGAAAAAAGGAGATGACACATCGCCCACGACAATCCCCAGCGTTTCATTGCCCTGATGAGAGAGTGCGCGCGCGTTAGCATTGGGATGATATTTCAGCTCATCCATGGCTTTTTTCACCGCTTCCCGCGATTCAGGGCTCGTTTTCGGTGAACTATTCAGCACGCGGGAAACAGTCGCCACCGACACGCCCGCCAGACGGGCAACATCTTTGATGGTCGCCATAAATTGTGTGTCTCCACCTGATATCGATTAATTCAATCTGGAAGCCATACTTCCATTATTCATGCGGCTATTTTCCTGTTTCACAACAACAAAGCTATAGTTTTGACTGCTTTTCTTGTCACAACATTGAATTATCACGCTTATCCGCATTGGTTTTTGCCAGGCAAACGCCGTTAATGACAAAAGAAATGTAGCACGCCAACCAACTTAAATGTAATCGATTACACAAACTAAGGGCATCTTGTTTCGTAAAAATCCCCGACACCTGATTTGAAGTGATATCATTCCGCTCTATTTGTTATGTAATTTTGTCGAAGAGAACAACACTATGATCCAACTTGGCCGCATGAATTCCCTCCCAATAATTAAAATCGATGAAAAAGGCGCCTGGTTGGATGCAGATGATTTAGGTCATGTGTTTGTGCCACAAAGTCAGTTGCCGGAAGCAATTAAAGAAGGCAGTACACTGGCTGTATTTCCCTATCTCGATGGCGACAGCGAACTCGTCATCAGCGCCGATAAACCGTTAGCCCAAGTTGGCGAATTTGCCGGTCTGAAGGTGATCTCTGCCAGTCGCATTGGTGCCTTCCTTGATTGGGGTTTGAAGAAAGACCTGTTTGTGCCCGCCAATGAACAAGCCAAACCAATGCAAACCGGCCATACCTACGTAGTCTATGTTTACTTGGATCGCGAAAGCCGCCCGACCGCTACCAGCCGCCTCGATCATTACCTCAGCATTGAAATGCCGCAGTATGAACCGTGGGAAGAGGTTGATTTGCTGATCTGCGAACAGACCGATCTCGGCTATAAAGTGATCGTGAATAAAAAATTCTGGGGCCTGATTTTCTACAACGAAATTTTCACGACCGTTAAAATTGGTCAGCGCACCAAAGGTTATATCAAGAAAATTCATGAAGATGGCAAGCTGGACGTTACCCTGAATAAACCGGGTTTAGCGCGTAAAGATGAAGCGGGTGAAAAAATTCTGGCGCGTCTGCAAAAACAAGGCGGCTTCCTGCCTGTGGGCGACAAGAGTTCACCTGAGCTGATTTACTCTCAGTTCAGCATGAGTAAAGGCACCTTTAAGAAAGCCATTGGCGGTCTGTTTAAGCAAGGGCTGATCACCATTGAAGATGGTGGCATCCGGTTGGTTTAACCCCACCTTAGAAATAGATATTAAAAAGCCCGGATGAAATCAATCATCCGGGCTTTTTGCATAATGCATGACCGGTTATTCAGCTAATGCTTCAGCAATCGCATTAGCTGCAACACCTGTTGGAGATTTAGCTCTCTGAGGCGCAATCAGTTTTGCCGGCGTCGCTGATGACTGAACCAGATGTTCTTCAAGAATAGTTAAAATATCCTGATCAACGGTTTCGTCAAACTTGCGGGCAAATAAGTCGTCACTATTCTTCAAGAATTCAGCATCGTCAGCCGTAAAATCGCGCGGGCGCAGCTTGATGGTGCCCATCGGTATCCAGTCGATCGCTCGTTTATCGTCATTAACCAGTGTCGCTTTATAGCTGGTGTTCATGATAACGGTTTGGAAGAAACCTTCGTCGGCAATGAGGGTGTTGCGATAAAAATCGCGGAAACGATCCACTTCCGGGCTACGAGAGATAAACTCACAAAATTTACGGCTCAGGATCATCCACTGATTACCGATGTAAGGCGTCACACCTTTAAGAAATGCCCGTTTTTGAACGGGTTCGCTGATGATTTCATTATCGGTTTCCGTCACAAACTCTTCTAAGCGATGCATGGTATCCGGTCGAATTTCTGCCTGATTAGCCACCTTCAAAAAGTCTTTACCAATATGCTGATTCAGATAATTATGGATGTATGTCTGCGACTTGAGCGGGAAATCTTGCGCACTGAGATTGATAAAGAATTTCCATTCCAACCCCATATTTAATAACTCGTTCATCCCACGTAATTCAGCATCAACCAGACTGTATCCACCCCACAGTGCTTTTTCACTTTTTAACATCGACGCATTCGGATATTCCGCCAGAAAGTCGCTTATCTCTGTCTGCAATTCGGTGCCTGAACGCTTATCAACATGGATCATGTAATGATTGGATGGATGATAAATCGCTTTAAAGAGTCGTTTGAATTGGTTCGGATAACGGTGTACTAAAATAAGATATGCGATCATGTTGTTAGACCTCAGATGATCGACATCGTTTCAAACACCAAAAGGAAACCGCGCCCAACTGAAAATACAGCTGAGACAATAAAACCTTCAATGATCGATCGAACGTCAGAAAATCAATAGATTATGGAGGGATCGCCACAGATGCGCGGCAATAAGAGATGGAGATAACACAAGGAGAATCCGCCAGCAGAATTGCTTACCCCAAAGATTCAGGGTGGGTGGCCGACATACAAATTAACGGTATGATCTTGGAGGGCTATTATAACACATTAGCCCTGATTAAACTGGCGCTACTTTCCTCTTCGCGCTTTAGCTGCTAATGAGGCCGCATTCGATATACTTTTTCTTCCAGCATTCTGGCCGCTTCATGCGGATATTCCGGGTCGATCTTCATACACTGATTACCATGCAATAACTCAATGCTATAGCGAGACGCATAAAGGCTGGCAACTTCACTATCTATCGCCAATGGCAGCACCGTGGTTATTTCGTCTGCAGATTCCGTCGTCAGCAATAAAATCTGACTGGCACTCGGTAACAACGCGCCAAGGTGACGCACATATTGGCTGCGTGTTGCTTCTGGCAGTGCGGTCAGTGCCGCACAGTCATAGATGGCGCTGATATCAAGTAGATCAGCAGCACAAAGATCGAACAGATCGCCACACCAGATTTCCACATTGCCATGTGACCAACGGATAAAACGGCCATGCCGTTGCCGGTTAGGCACCAAACCACGCCCGGCAAAAAAAGCCTGAATAGCAATATTGCTAAGTTCAATGCCGAAAACTTTGTAACCGGCATCCAGCAACCAGTCCATATCCAGACTTTTGCCGCATAAAGGAACCAGCACGGTATCACCAACAGTTAAGCCGAGAGTTGGCCAGAATTGCGGTAACAGCGGGTTAATTTGTAACTGATGAAACGCGATATCATCACGCTTCCATTTTGCCTTCCATTGCTGGTTGCTCATCAACTGATCTCCTGATTTATATGAACCAGAATTCAGTTCAGCGGAATGCGAACGGACCATGCGAACATAAGGCGGCTATTTCAAACTAGCATGATCTCAATACAGATAGCGAATGATTCGGCTACCCTCTGGCTCCGAATCGGTATTTGTCTGATACCACATCCGATTCAACACTTGATGATTTATTCATCGATCTGATTAAAAACGAGTGTTTCACATTAAAATACGTTAACAACTCCTGCACTAATTGCTTATTGTCGGGGTCAACGGCCACAGAAATACTGCTGGCAATGCATTCAATCATACTTGGTGCCAGCCATGGGTCGGCAATCTGAGTGACCAGTGCATTCTCTTTTATTACTGTTGAAATACGCTCACTTTTACTGAGCATTTCAATCAGTTGTTCGGTCGTATAATTTTTTGAAGAGACAACATGATCAGCCACTGCTGATGCCTTCAACGCCAGATAAGACAAAAAATGTGCTGATAATTGATATTCTTCCGCATATTCAAGGAAGTAATTGATTTGCGTCTCTTTATCCCATAAACGGGCTGAGACTAACTCATCATATTGCTGTTTTGCTCCGTTCATGTGCATCACTCCCCTCTTTTGCGCATTAAAAACACCTTCATTGGTCTCAATGAACTACTGAGAAGGTTAAATGCAAATCCAGTGCCGGAGCGCACGCTTTTGGTGAAAGAGATGTTTAAAGCAGGAATTTGCTATTCCTGCTATTTTTTGGAGCAGAATCAACAGGTAAAAAGTTCGCTGGCTTGTAGATTATATTTTGGTCGATTATCCGAAATTAGCATAGCGACTGAAGATGTTTTCAAAATACGCATCACCATCAGTTGGCTGAGATTTCGCGGTTTTCTTTTTTTGCGACGGTTGAATAAACGAGGCGTGACGCAGATTAAAGTAAGTCAGCAATTCCTTTTCTAACACCCCGTCTTCAGGTTCTAACGCCACAGAAAGCGATTCTCTGACACATTTGGCAATGCTCGGCGTAGTCCACGGGCTTTCATCTTTAGACACTAACGAGTTTTCTTTGATAATCTCAGAAATCCGCTCATTTTTAACTATTATTTCAATGAGTTGCTCAGTTGAATACTCTTTAGAGGAAATAATTGCGCTTGGCGTCGCAATCGGTTTTAAGCCTAAATAGGACAAGAAATGATCAGCGAGTTTATATTCTTCAATATACTCAAGGAAAAAACTGATTTGTGTATCTTTATCCCAGGCACGCTCCACTAATAGCGCATCATATGACTGCTTTGTACTACTCACAAACATCCCCTTAATATTTGGCACATCAATAGGTTAGCTGAACCAATGCATCAGTATGCTTTTCCGCAATAATATTACGATTGATTCATCTGTAGCTATTGGGGATATCAAAAAATGAGAACGGCAGTCAGTTTGTGATAAATATCTTGCTGAGATTTCAATTGTTTCCCTGCAAAAAGCGTCAAATAACTCTCTTTTGTTTGTTATCAAAAAGAAAGGAAAACGTTGTGAATAGTGTTGCATCGAAGTGATTCTGCTACAATTCAGCCCTTCCCATCAGCCTATATCTATAGAAAGGAACTCTATGAGCCTTGCAGATAAAGTTCTTGCGGTAAACGACGATTTACCAATTCGCACTGATAAACCAGTCCACTCCGGTAAAGTACGTAGCGTGTACTGGTTGACTGCTGAAGACAGTGCCCGTTTGATCCGTGAAAAAGGTTACGATGTGCCTGCTGATGCGCCGCTGGCCATCATGGTGATCAGTGACCGTATCTCTGCTTTCGATTGCATTTGGCAAGGTGAAGACGGCCTAAACGGTGTGCCAGGTAAAGGTGCTGCGCTGAACGCCATTTCTAATCACTGGTTCAAGCTATTCAAACAAAAAGGTTTGGCTGACAGCCACATTCTGGATATCCCGCATCCGTTTGTTTGGATCGTGCAAAAAGCACGTCCGGTGATGGTTGAAGCCATTGCCCGTCAGTACATCACTGGCTCCATGTGGCGTGCATACAGCAAAGGTGAACGTGAATTCTGTGGCATTACCCTGCCAGAAGGGCTGCAGAAAGAGCAAAGACTGCCAGAAACACTGATCACTCCGTCCACCAAAGGCATTCTGCGTGGCTTGGAAGGCGTACCAGAAGCGGATGACGTTAACGTTTCCCGTGCCGATCTGGAGCGTCATTATAAGGCCTTCAATTTCTTAAGCATTGCCGATATCAATCAGTATGAAAAATTACTGAAAGAAGGCTTTAATGTGATCAGCGATGCCTTAGCCGCACTGGATGAAGTCTTTGTCGATACCAAATTTGAATTTGGTTACGTCAAAGATGCCGCCGGCAACGACAAGATGATCTACATGGACGAAGTTGGCACACCAGATAGCTCTCGAATTTGGGATGGTGCTGCTTACCGTGAAGGCAAAATTATTGAGCAATCCAAAGAAGGTTTCCGTCAGTGGTTGCTGAACCACTTCCCTGATCCGGACATTCTGCTCAATAAAGACCGTATGCCTGAACGTGCCGCACTGGCGCGCGACAACAAGTTGCCGGAAGCCGTTATGATGGATATTTCCCGCACTTATGTTGGCATCGCGGAAAAAATCATCGGCCAGAAGCTGCATTTAAGCGAAAATCCGAAACAGGAAATCATCGATATTCTGCGCGAACAGTATCAACTGATTGCTGAGTAAGTCGATTTCATCAAGGGGAGTTTCAAACTCCCCTTTTTTACATCAATGCCTTTCATGAAACACTCTATCTGCATCTGAACAAACGATCCCTTACTCTATATTTCATTAAATCCATTTACAGACGTAAAACTCAGTGCGCTAAATCCCAATAATACACATTACATATACCTTACTAACTAAATTTTAACATTCTTCTGCTACTATAAATTGAATACAAAGGTCGCGTTTGCGTCTTTAAAAAAGAATGAATCTGTCGAAATTTAGTTGTACAAAGGAGTTGTAATGGCGCGAACTGTTCCCGTATTTCATAAAAAATTAGCACTTTCGCTCAGCATCGCTCTGATTTTAAGTGGTTGCTCGGTAAAACCGCAGCAACTAACGCATCAGGAAACGCTGACTCAAGCCAAAACTGATATGACCACATTGCTGCTGCAGGCTGAGCCCGTCCTGACACCGGTCGATCTGGATCAAGCCATTGCACGCGCCATAAAACACAACCGAGAGCGCAAATTACAAACGCTGGAAGCCGTATTGGAACAAGGGCAGCTCGATCTCGGTAACTTTGATATGCTGCCAAAATTAACCGCCAATGCAGGTTATAGTCAGCGCAGTAACTACGCAGCTTCCGCGAGTACAACCTTTGAAAATGGCGAACCCGCCCCATTAAGCAGCTCACCAAGCTATTCCGTTTCTCAAGATAAATCGCAAACCAGCGGCAACATTGCATTTACCTGGGATGTACTGGATTTCGGGCTGTCTTATGTCAGAGCTAAACAGCAAGCCGACCGCTATTTAGTCGCCAAAGAACGTGAACGAAAAGTAATTCACAATATCGTTCAAGATGTGCGTAATTCCTATTATCGTGCCGTTTCTTCCGAACGTTTGCTAGGCAAAATCGAGCCGTTAATCGAACAGGCACAAGCGGCATTGAATGATGCTCAAAAGATCGAATTAGCTCAGGCTAAATCGCCAATCGACGCGCTCAATTATCAACGTGAACTCTTGGAAATATTGCGCACTCTGCAAGCGTTACGACAAGATTTAATCACGGCCAAAACTGAATTATCTGTTTTGATGGGCTTGAAACCAGGCCAAAAATTCACCTTGGCTGATGTTAATAATGCCAACTTTAAAGTGCCTGAACTGAAAATTGATATTGATACGATGGAACGCACCGCACTGGTTAAACGACCAGAATTGCTTGAATCACAATATCAAAAACGAATTTCGGTGGAAGAAACCCGCGCAGCCATGCTGAGCCTGTTACCCGGTATTTCCTTGAATGCTGGCGCTTATTACGACGATACCAAATACCTCAAAAACAATGAATGGACTGGCTTTGGCACACAAGTCAGCTGGAATTTGCTGAATGTATTCCGAATCGGTTCCATCAATAAAATTACGCAGCTAAAGAAAGATTTTGCTGAAGAACAAGCATTGGCGACATCAATGGCCGTGCTGTCACAAGTGCATATCGCAGATATTCGCTATGAAGAAGCGGGAAAAAGTTATGAACTGGCCGATCGCTATTTGACTGTATCCAAACGCATTAGTGAACAGATGAGAGCGTCACATCAGCTACAACAAACCGGTGAGCTGGAGTTGATCCGAGAAAATTTGAATACTCTGCTCGCAGAATTACGCCGTGATGTTGCTTACGCTGATCTACAAAATAGCTTTGGCCGTATATTCGTTTCTATGGGATTGGATTTAGTCCCTGAAGGTTTTGGTCAAAAATCGGTTGATGAATTATCAAAAGATATCGGCCAGTCATTCAATCGTTGGGAAGACGGAAAACTAGATCTGGTAACGCTCCAATCACCAGCTACAGCACCACAACCTGACGTAAACAAGGTTAGCAGCAAGACTGGCAAAGAGTAATTATCTATGCGGAAAACAGCTTTATTTACTGCGTTATCACTGTGCCTGATCTATTCAGAAGCAGGGTTTAGTGAAGAGTTGGAAGCTCGATCGGTGATCAAAACCATCGATCGGGCAACGCTATCTGGTGAATTAGTCGCGAAGATCATCAAGATCCCCAAACGCATGGGCGAAAGCTTCAAAAAGGGCGATAACTTGCTTGTGCTTGATTGCTCTATTTTTGAAGCTCAAAAACAAAAAGTCAGTGCAGAGCGGGATCTCGCCAAAACCAAAGTAAAAAATGCCCGTGAATTGAATAAATTGCGCTCTATCGGCGCAATTGATGTCGCTCTGGCAGAAGCTGATGTTAGAAAAAATGAAGCAGAGTTGCGCATTGCCACACTGAACACTGACCGCTGTGCGATCAAAGCACCTTACGATGGCAAGGTTGTTAACCTGATGGTTAACGAACATGAAATTGTCGGTCAACAACCACTGATAGAAATCGTGGGAACCACGCGTCTAGAAGCAGAAATTATTGTTCCTGCTAAATGGATTAGCTGGTTAACCATTGGCACTAAATTGACACTCACCGTAGATGAAACAGGCAAGCAGATTGCCAGCCAGGTTTCTTATATCAGCCCCGCCATTGACCCTGTCAGCCAGACTCTGCAATTAAGAGCAAGTTTGAACAATGTGCAGAGCGTTATGCCAGGTATGAGTGCAAGCGCCAAATTTGAGCCAGCGAACTAATAGTTATATTTCGTTTAATTCCTGACATTTGCCAGAGAAAACACCATGAATAAATCAAGTAAACATCCTTATAACGGCATGAAACTGACCTCCCGCAAGCCGTTGATTACCGCGCTTGAGCCTCGGATTTTGCTTGACGGTGCAGCACTGGCAACCACGTTGGAAATGACCACAGATCTGGATCATCAGCAGACAACCACGGATGTGGCAAAAGATACGATCTCGCCAACCATGCCCGATGCGCCAGCACCGACGCAAGTTAAAGCGGTTGATCCGCTGTTGAATAATGGCCGCAAGGAAGTGGTATTTATTGATACCAGTGTGACAGATTATCAATCACTGATTAATGGTGTCAGTGCCGGCGTTGAAATTGAGCTTATTGACAGCAGCAAAGACGGTTTAGCGCAGCTGACATCATGGGCACAATCGAATCAAGATTACGATGCCATTTATCTGCTTTCTCATGGCAGTTCAGGTCAAATTTCTTTAGGTACGGTTTCCATTGATAACACCAACATCAATGATTATGCCGACTCGTTGGCAACCATTGGTCAATCGTTAACTACAGACGGTGATTTACTGGTTTATGGTTGCGATGTCGCTAAAAGCGATAGTGGTAAATTATTAATCAATTCATTGGCCCAACTGACTCAAGCTGATGTTGCTGCGTCAACCAATCTCACCGGCAGCGCGGCGTTGGGTGGCGATTGGTCGTTAGAATATACACAAGGGCAAATTGATTTTGGCGTCTTACCCGACAGCGCACTGGAAGCGTATGACTATACCCTCGCCACTGCCGTAGATTTATCCGGCAAAGATGGTTGGACGGCCATCATGTATGGCGTCGGTAAAGATCCGCAGGGCGATAGTCAGGCCGGCGCAGCCGATACTGATATTATTGGTGATGCCACTCACGGCTCACTTTATACCGCATACAGTGATGGCGGCACGCCAAATGATACATCCGACGATTATCTATACTTCCGGATGCGAATTGATAACCCGACCAGTACAACGAACTTTAATGGCGTCGCGATTGTTGGTTTAGATGCTAACGGCGATGGACGTGTCGATCTGTTCATCTCTGTCGATGCCAGAAATAACACGCAAGCAGTACGCTTACTTGATCCCGGTACCGGATTAAACAACTCGCCGAATACAACCACGACTTCCGCCCTACCGACAGGTTGGCTGGCCAATAATGGTATGTATGATTTCACCAATAGTAATTTCTCGGTGGTCGCTGTTTCTGCAGCAACCGATCCAAACTGGGATGGCGACACTGATGTTGGTAATAATGGCGATAATGATGCATTTATCAGCTGGCGCGTGCCACTCGCAGACCTGACCACGGTTTTAGCTAAAGCGTCCCCAACTGATCGTTATGGTAACTACGGCCCGCGTGGCTCAACGGGCATTGCTGGCTTCTCGCAGGATACCACCGTCAGTTATGTCTCGTTTACACAAACCCAGCCCGGCCCAATCAATGGCGATTTAAACGGTGTGGGCAAAAGTTACGATAAAAATGCGACGTTTGCTCAATTAGGTGCATTCACTGCTCCGATGACGGCCAGTGACCCAGTCAGCGCCAGCGATTTTGTCCGGATCAACAGCCCGATTAGCTCTGATGGTCTGATCAATGCAACCGAAGACAACTCGGTAGCCATTTCCGGAACTGCATCGGCGAATCAGTGGGTCATGTTAACCGTCAAAGATAGCACGCATACTGACACAGTATGGGTTCAGGCTGGATCGACTGGAACATGGAACTTAGCTACCCATGATCTTAGTGGTTTTGATGAAGGTACGTTGACTTTTGACGCCAAACTGGTTGATGCCAATAATAGTAGTACCGCTATCGCGAACGCCAGCAGCGACTCCGCGACTGCCACCCATGATACTCTCGCACCAAGCATCGAAATAACGCCGCTCGCCACCGTTGGCAAACCCACGAT
>Ga0183099_1001163_pt1 | contig 15936 bp, 11 predicted proteins | sample Biomet1_FD_127788 | JGI IMG/M metagenome (GOLD analysis project Ga0183099, IMG submission 127788) | Microbial communities from bioreactor (seeded with anoxic lake sediment) at LBNL, California, USA - Biofuel metagenome 1 | ecosystem: Engineered > Bioreactor > Anaerobic > Unclassified ... | reverse complement strand
TTGCTGATAAATTTCGGCAGCAAGAGTCTGGAGATAAAACGGCTGGTAAACAAAAGATATCAATCAGTGTCTTAACCGGGATTTACTCAGATTAAGGGATTACGCAGAGCAAAACGTCTTAACCTGGATTATCTCAGATTAAAGGATTACGCAGAAAGAAAATAAAGCGGGAAGTGAAAATATAGAACAGTCAGTATCTGAGGAATCATGTTCTCTGCTTAAATCGTGGTTAAGACAGTGTTTGGAAATGACAACATCCCGTTCCGGTGGATTTGTCGGTGCAATGACGCAATAATAGTATTAATGAGTAAAGAGCGTAAGTTATGATATTAGAAGAATGGACGATTATTAAAGAGTTTGAAAAGGAAGTGGTGGGATGTCCGCATCCGATTAGAGCCCGGGTGCTTCAATTGAAATCGCGGAATCCGAATAAGACTTATTACGGTACGGTGAGCCACTATTACAAACCAAGTGAGCATGCACCTGAAGTTGCAATACCGCAGGGGCAGAGCAATAGTCTTGCCGTGGTAGAAAGAGATCTGCATGCCTATCTGAAGTCATTTACGTCGATAGGGGTGGTGGAGAATGACGATTTCGATTGCCTGATATATTGAGCCGAATCCGATCCGGGATGTGGCCGTATGAATGGGCGTGGCAAGTGCATGTTTTTGTTCGAGAGTACTATATGTTCGTAAATTAACCAACTAAAAAAGAATGCGATGGAAAAGAAACGAATTTTTCTCAGCGATTTGCACATGAACGACGAGCGAAGCTTGTGTTACCCCGATGCGGAACACTATTACGGATGGCTTACAGCCGAAGAAGCTGCCGCTATTGCCTCTTTCTTGTTGTATGTGGGCAACTGCAACGATGTGGACGAAGTTGTTTTGTTGGGTGATGTGGTCGATACCTGGGTTTGCCCGGTGCAACTACAGCCTCAAACATTCGAAGGCATCTTCACAGCCAAACAGAATCTTGGCGTGGTGGAACAACTGAACCGACTGATCGGTAAAGGCATCAAACTGACCTATGTGATCGGTAATCACGATTTGCTGCTGACCGATGAGATTCTGCAGCAATACATTCCGGGTATCAATTTCATTCGCGACAAGGAGACGCTGCTGGGGTATTACGAGGAGGAAAAATTGCGCGGAGAACATGGGAACCGATATGCCATGTTTAATGCGCCCGATGCTGACAACGGAATGCCCACCAAACTGCCGCTCGGTTATTTCATAAGCAGAATTGCTGCCACGAAAGTTACGAAACCGAAAGAGAATATTCATGGGTTTTTCGATTCGCTGAACGATCTGTTGACACTGGACGACCGGACATCGTTGCCCGAAAGTGTGGTCGATCTGGTGTTACTCTACAGTGGAGTGGACGAAAATGCGCCGATCATTATGCCCGATGGTTCGTCTGTTACAGCCAAACAGGTAAAAGAAAAATATTCGGCTCTCTACAAGCAATGGGTAGAGAAATATGGGGCAGACAAAGCATTTCAGGCTGCATGGGCCGAATTGGGGCATCTGGGACATGCTGCCGATGATCTTGCAAAAGAGACTGGTATGAAGGTGGTCTTGTTTGGACACACGCATATCGAAAAAATAGAGGAGCATCCGTTGCTTTTGCCCCAACATATTTATGCAAATACCGGTACCTGGTGCGAGTCGCCCAAGCATCCTTTTTCGTATGTGGAGACGCAATACGACGAAAAGAAAAAGTGTCAGCATGTCCGCCTAATGAACTGGGAAAACAATATGCCGGTACAAATAGGAGAAAAGAAAATAAGCGTGTAATCTGTCTGGAGTGCTTTTGGTTTGAAAGGCCTAAAAGTGCTGGGTAGATCCGATTCTCGGAAACAGTACGATGGGGAAAACGAAGTGAAGTTTTCCTCCTCTCTTTTAACATAAAGGCGATTGCAAAAAGTCGTTTTTGTGCGTATCTTTTCACCCGGATTTATAACGTGTGTATAAATGTAACGAAAGGAGGAAATGATGATGTCACTCAACATGCCTTTTATCATAACCATTAGCCGCCAGTTAGGCTGTGGGGGCGCTTTTATCGGCGAAGCGCTTGCTAAACATTTCGGCATCTCGTATGCCGATCGCGAAATTATTTCGGCAACGGCGCAAAAATTCTCGATGCACGAGAGGGATCTCTATCAGCGCGATGAGAAGATTATCACCGCCTGGCAATCGTTTCTGCAATCGATCACCCGTGGTCCCGACCGGGTTGAACACCGTCCGTTACCGCCGACGGATAAAGAGTTGTTTAAGGCTGAAAACGAAGTGATAGAGCGTCTGGCTACAGAGCGTTCTGCCGTTATCATGGGGCGTTGCGGCTCGTATATTCTGCGTCACCATCCGTTGCATGTTAGTCTTTTCTTGCATGCCGGTATGGAGTTCCGAATAAAGAGGGTCTGTGCCGATTGTGGCGTGTCGGAAACCCGGGCACAAAAAATGATAGAAGAGAGCGACAAGAAACGTTCGGGCTATATTCATCAGTTTACGGGCAAGTTGTGGACTGATGCTACGCAATACGATTTGTGTATCCGAACCGATATTCTGGGGCCGGGACGAACGGTAGAGCGTTTGATTACACTTGCCGAAGAGGTGTTGGCACAGAAAGAGGCCAAAATTATCGTGTGACTAAGAAATTGCCCATAAGCAGAATGGTGTCATAAACGCCGTCGAGTTTACGGCTATTTTGTCGTCTGCCTTCTACCGTGAATCCCATTTTTGTATAAAGGGCGATTGCCGCTTTATTCGATTCGAATACGTCCAGTTCTACTTTCTCAAGATGATTGATGGTGCGGGCGTGTTCGATGGTCTTTTGCAGTAGTAATTTGCCCAGACCTTTTCCTCTGTATGCGGGCAAAATTCCCATGCCCAATATTCCTACATGGCGCAAGCCTTCGTAACTTTTCGGGATGATATCGCACCAACCGATCACCTGGTTTTGCTCGATGACGAAGTATTGCGCCTGATTGTTCTCGATCACCGACTGAATAAACGCAAAGGTGCTCTCGAGCGGAAATCCTTCAGTCGATCCAAGGAACCTGCGCTCTTTGGCTACGGCATCAACTGCTTCGCAGTACGACTGGGCAAACGAAATTGTAGCATATTGAATGTTCATGGTCGTATCAGGCTTTTTCCATCACACAGGTCCAGGTATTCACCAATCCATTGTCGTCGTACAAGGCACCTTCTGCATAGCAGCAATTGCCTCGGCGAACAATCACTTCAAAACCGTTGAAAGCGCTGTTTTCGATGACGAATTTTGAATAGATACGGTTGCGATCGATATTGAAAGTCCCTTTTTGCAAACCCAATGCCGGATTGTGCGATGCATACTCGTATCGCCGTTCGTCTATCTTGGTGATGGCATAATCGTTTGTGAACCGCTTGTCGTTGATGTTTACCCAGCTACTGTTTTTCAGATGCGATCCATCAATGGAGATCACGGTTTCTCCCGATGCTTTCGAGACCCGACCATCGGCATCCGTAAACTCCGATTGTGTCAGCCACCGTCCGGGTTCCGATAAAAGATGTTGATTTTGCAGGTGCATAAAAATAGGGGAAAAGTGTTTTGTGTGAATTGATTGTAAAGACAAATTTATGAGTATAATCTCAGAATACAATAGAAATTATACAAATTATTAGCCTCGTTTTTAAACCGACTCTTCGATGAGTAGTCTAATATTTTGATTTTATTTTCACCTTTCGATTCTATTATCTGTTAAAATCTATATTGTCATGAAAAAAACGACTACAAAGAAGCATCTTCTTTGTTACTTAACCGTGGGTGCAATGCTGTTGCTGGTTCCCATTGTTTCTGCTCAAAAAACCAAATTAATAGTAGACTTCACGCAACCCGGTGCCAATGTAAGCCCGATGCTTTACGGCCTGATGACCGAAGAGATCAACCACTCGTACGACGGCGGTTTGTATGCCGAACTGATTCGTAACCGCATTTTCAAAGACAACAAAACCAAACCGGAGGGATGGAGCTTAGTTCAGCAGGATTCGGCTTCCAAAGCCTCTATCAAATTAATTGCTGCCGATCCCGACAACGTTCCCTTCGACGAAAGAAGACACTCCATTAATAGTGCGCTGACTACCTGCTTGCGACTTACCGTAGCCAAAGATGGTAATCGGGTAGGGGTTGCCAACGAAGGCTACTGGGGAATTCCGGTGAAGCCATCAACTACCTACAAAGCTTCGTTTTATATGAAAGGTACCGGTAGTATGCAGTTCCCACGCCGCCCGGGTATGCCGGCAAGACCCCAAAATGCAACTCCTCCTGCTCCTGTTATCGAAAACAATACCGCAGGGCCGATAACCGTGACTATCGAGAGTAACGATGGTAAAATAGTATATGCAACGGGAACCGTTACGCTTGAAAAAAGTACTTTCTGGAAAAAATACGAGGTGACATTGACCACTGCGGCCAATGTAGAACCTACCGCCGATGCTCGGTTTGTGATCTCGACCGATCGCACGGGTCTCTATTATTTCAACTTAGTGTCGTTGTTTCCTCCTACTTACAATAATCGTCCGAACGGCAACCGCATCGATCTGACACAGATGATGGTGGATATGAAGCCGAAATTCTTGCGTTTCCCGGGGGGTAATTTCCTCGAGGGACCCGACTTTGATAATGCTTTCCCCTGGAAAACGACGCTAGGACCAATCGAAAACCGTCCGGGACACAAAGGTTCTTGGGGTTATCGTCCGACCGACGGGATGGGTCTTTACGAATTTCTGATGTGGTGTGAGGAAATCGGTGCCGAACCTCTTCTGGGGGTATATGCAGGTTATTCGCTCAATGGCGACCACGTGGATGCCGGGCCATTGCTCAAACCGTACGTGGAAGATGCTTTGGACGAAATAGAGTACGTTATTGGAGATAAGTCGACCTATTGGGGTGCCAAACGTGTTGCCGACGGCCATCCCGAACCCTTTAAACTTACCTACGTGGAAATTGGTAACGAAGATTGGTTCGACCGTTCCAACAGCTACGACGGACGTTTCCAACAGTTCCGCGAAGCTATCGAGAAAAAATATCCGCAACTAACCTGTGTGTCGACAATTACCGATACGCAAAATCCAGACCTGAAAGTGACGGGTAAAAAACCGGATGTGATGGACGAACACTACTACCGCAGTTCGTGGGAGATGTTTGCCAATGCATCGCAATACGATAAATACGACCGCAAAAGTTCAAAGATTTTTGTGGGCGAATGGGCTACCCGCGAAGGAGCTCCCACCACCAACCTTCATGCCGCGTTGGGCGATGCCGCCTGGATGACCGGCATGGAACGCAATTCTGACCTTATTATCATGTCGTGCTATGCTCCGCTTTTTGTCAACGTCAATACGGCTACGTCAACTGCGCCCAAAGCCTGGCAATGGGATTCCGATCTGATCGGTTACAATGCGCTGAGCGCTTTCGGTTCGCCATCTTACTACGTTCAGAAAGCATTTAGCGAATATCTGGGCAATAAAATAGTACCGACTACGGCAATTAATATTCCCACTCAAAATCCTCCTCTTTCTAAAAGAGACAGCATTAACGGAACCAAACCGGCTCCGGTTCCTACGGTATTCTATTCGGCTACGCAGGACGATAAAACCGGAACGGTCTACCTGAAAGTGGTGAATGCTTCGGGCAAGATGCAACCGGTGGAAATTAATCTGAAAGGGTTGGCTAAAGTGGATAAAAAAGCGACACTGGTAGTAATTAAAGGCACAAAGGCTGATGATACCAATACCATCACCGAACCGCGCAAAATTGTACCCGCTACATTTGCCATCAAGGGGATCGGTACAACGTTTTCGCAGAAACTGGCTCCTTATTCGGTCAACATTCTGCAACTTAAGATTCAAAAGTAAAAGGGGTATTCGTGTTTGAATATTGTTTTAGCAGGACAGCAAGTAACATGTTGTCCTGCTATATCGTTTAAAAATTCATCAAAATTTGATGGTAAAAGAGTATATTTGCAGACGAGTTAATTCGAATATCTTAAGCAAATAAATGATATTTGTTTGTAGACATTGGTGTGCGATTTCAATACGAACGAGCATGATTCGTTTAATATCTATACGGGTGAAATTTCATCATGCGGTTTCCATCCGGTATTAATCTTAAAAACATGAGAAAAATAGGTAGTATTATTCTTGTATCGTTTATGATGATTGGAAATATGGCTTTTGCACAGAGCAAGTCTATTTCCATTACAAAAGCCGATTTGACAAAAGTCGGTACCTCCATTGCTCCTTCTCAGATAGGAGAACCTGTAGGGTCGGTAAAGCTGTATGAACCGCGTTGGATCGAAGCCACAGAGGCAACGCCGGCTTATGCCGTAGTCGAAGGATCCATCTTTCCGGTCGACCCCAAAGGTTGGCCGATCAACTTCCGGGTGATTCTTCCGGCCAGTTGGACGCAACATGCCATGCAAGCTGGTGGTGGAGGTATGAACGGAACCATTACCGTAAGAGAAGGTAAAAATCCGTTGATAAATAAAGGATTCGCGCTTTATGGAAGCGATTCGGGACACCAGGCCGGAGGTATGGGCTTCGGTGGACCGCAGCAAAAGCCATTGGCTTCGGGACCTACTTCGGGTGATGAATGGGCAACGAACGATGAAGCAATCAAAAACATGGGCTACATGCAGATGAAAAAGACGCACGATGCTGCCATGGTGATTATGGAGAGATTATACGGAAAACGTCCTGCTTACAATTACTATGTAGGAATGTCGCATGGAGGTCTGGAAGCTCTGACTGTTGCACAGCGTTACCCGAAAGATTATAACGGAATTATTGCAAACGTGCCCATTCTTAATTTCTCGAGCCTGATGTTGGCTCCCGAATTGATTCGTATTCAGGAAATACCAGCAAAAAACTGGGTTACTCCTGCCAAGGTGAATGCCATCCGCGCTGAATTCCTGCGTCAATGTGATAAACTCGACGGCCTTGCTGACGGTATTGTCAACAACTACATGGCTGCCCGTGCTATTTTCAACGTAAACGATGGCGTTGGCCCGAAAGATCCCTGGGCTGCTTTGCGTGCTCCGAACAATGTAGATCCCGATCCGTCGGATAAATCGACATCGGCCAAACTTACCAACGGGCAGATCAAAACGATGGAATTTGTGTATAGTAATTATAAGTTCGCAACTCCTTTGGCCAACGGTGTAAAAAGCTTTGGCATGTGGCTTCCTACGACCGAACCCGATGGGTTTGGTATGATTGATAGCCGTCGTTACAAAGGGCAGGAAGGTGCAGATGCAAACGCACAGGTGCACAATTTTATGGGAACACTGGGTGTGACCGGATTTTTGATGCAGGATCTTAAGGCCAACCCGCTCGATTATGTCGAAGGTGGAAAATTGAATGCCCGTCGCGAACTGCTTTCCGGATGGCTCGATTCTACCAATCCCGATCTCTCTGCTTTCTATAAAAACGGGGGCAGAATGATTCTCACTATCGGTACGATGGACAATATCGCATCGCCGGGCGCTCAACTCGACTACTATCAGTCGTTGCTCAACAAGATGGGACGTGCAACTATCGATAAGTTTGCCCGTATGTATGTAGTGCCACAGGCTGGTCACGGTTTATCGGGACGCAGCTATAAGATGAACGGAGAAGGCAAACCGGTCGACGTAAAAAATATTCCGTCTCCTAATGGTGATGATAACATGGATATGTTGGTCAACTGGGTAGAAAAGAAACAAGCTCCTTCTAAAACGCTGGTTGTGGATACAAAAGGCCGAATCAGCCAGAAACAACAAGGAGCCGGTTATTTGTTGTGCTCTTATCCCAACTATCCGAAATATGTCGGCGGGGCTACCGATCAGGTTTCCTCCTACGTCAGTGCCGATAAATAATAAAAACGTTGTAGCCGGATTTTCGGTAGCAACACACTGAAAAAGCAAAGGCTGTTCTGTATTTTGTACAGAGCAGCCTTTGTTCGTTGTATGGTGATTATTTGTCAATGCGGAACCAGTCCACATCAGCATATCCCGAGTCATTGATGGCTTTGGGACGAATGCAGTAAAGACCAACTTTAGCTCCTATCCACATTCCTTCGCGTGCTTTGGACGATTCACCGAATGGAGAGAACTTCTTTCCATCCAGACTATAGCTGAACGTGCAGGTGCCTGTCGGTTGCAGAATGCCCTCTTTGTTTTTATTTCTACTTTGCTTGATATCTACCTTCAGATAAACCGTCGATTGATTCAGCGCAATGGAAGCATTCTGGCTCTCGGTGCCTCCCTTGTCTGCTTTCAGACACTGATTTTGCGTCAACATCAATCCATTCTCTCCGTTTTCGATGCCGATGGTGGCGTAGTCCATTCCCATTATCACTAGTCCGGTTTTCTCCCCTTTGTACATGGGGCTGAACGTCAGCTTTGTCGTCGCGCTGAAATCGGGTGCCGGAAATTTTTGTAGTAAGAGGTTCGGTGCGTCCCACAGGTTTTTCCCTTCGCCCAGTAGCTGCCATGAAAATAGGCGCATATACCCTTTGTTGCCTGCGTAGAAAGCCCACAGTGGATTCGGATTGGCTTGCCATTGCCACTGTTTGCCGAGCGTCAGTCCGTCAAACTCATCACTCTCGACCGGATTCACAACTGGATATGTTTTGCCCACATCCGGTTTTTTGTACATGGATACCGGAGTGCCGCATCCTTTTCCCTCTTTATCGATGCCGATTACCGGCCAGTCATTCACCCATTTCATCGGTTCCAGCAACACGACACGGCCATAAGCATACAAATCCTGAAAGTGGATAAACCAATCCTGTTTGCCGTCGGGAGTATCCACCCAACCGCCCTGATGAGGTCCATTGATGTCCGACTTGCCCTGAGCCATTACGATGCGTTCTTCATAGAACCCGTAAACATTCTTCGAACGCAAGGCCAATTGCCATCCCGGCTTTACGCCACCGGCAGGACACAGTATGTAATAATAACCGTTGCGTTTGTAAAACTTGGCACCTTCAACGGTAGTGTTGTTCGGGTGTCCGTCGAAAACCAACCGGTCTTCGGAGATTGCTTTGGTGCCTTCTGCATTCATTTCGAATACGGCCAACACACTTTTCATTCCGGCACGGCTTCCGGCAAAGGCATGCACTATATAGGCGCGTCCGTCTTCATCCCATAATGGGCAACAGTCGATCAGTCCTTTCCCTTCTTTTACTAGGATGAGCGGTTCCCACGGTCCGGCAGGATCTTTGGATTTGGTCATATACAAACCAGCGTCGGGATCGCCTACGTAGATGTAAAATTCGTTGTTGTGATAACGAATACTGGGTGCCCAGATGCCATTCCCGTGTTGCATCTTGTCAAATCGTTCTGTTGGCGGAACTTTATCGAGCGCATACCCGAGAATAGTCCAGTTGACCAGATCTTTCGAATGAAGAATGGGTAATCCCGGAGTATTCGCAAAGGAAGAGGCTACCAGATAGTAGTCATCTCCTACACGGCAGACGTCAGGATCGGAGTAATCGGCATAAATAACCGGATTCTTATAGTTACCATTGCCCAGATCGGGTTGCCACACTTTCGATGTGTAATTTTGTCCATTGGCGATTAGCAAAAAGACGAGAAACCAAGAAAGGAATACTGTTCGCATATTGAAAATCTGCTTATTTCAAATCATTAAACGGTTGGGTAAAGGTCTCCTTTACATCCTTTTCTGGACGAAGATTGTCGGTAAGCGATTTAAGACCCAACGTTTTGAATCCTTCGACCGCCATTTTGGCCACTTCCATGGCGCCCTCTACCGACATGTGCGTATCATCTTCCCGGCCATTGGGTGCCAGTTTGTATACCCCCGGAGCAATATGCAAAAAGAGTTTCTTCGACGCTTCTGCTCCTTTCTTTTCAATCAATGTACGGGTAGTAATTTGCAAATCGATAAAGGCAACATTTCCTTCTTTTGCCAGTTGGCGAATTTGTTCGGGATATTGCCCGTGCTGATCGATAAATTTACCGTCAGCATCAAACTTACGGCGCTCGATGGGAGTACATACTATTGGTGTAGCTCCTTTTGCCCGTACGTCAGCCACAAACTTTTTGAAGTTGGCTTTGAAATCGTAGAGGGTAGTGCCGCGATCGGTATTCACCTTCTCGTCGTTGTGTCCGAACTCGATGATTACGAAATCACCGACGCTTACCCGGCTCATCAGCGTGTCCCAGCGTCCTTCCTGAATGAATGAGCGGGTGCTGCGTCCGTTGCGTGCATGGTTTTCAACGATCACGTTGTCGTTGAAGTAGGAGGGGAGCACCATGCCCCATCCGCGTTCGGGATTTCCTTCGATGGGCTTATCGGCCATGGTGGAATCACCGGCCATAAATATCTTGATCGGCTTCGGTTTCGCTGCAATCAGTAAGGTCAATACTGCGACAATTGAAAATAGTATTGAAAACTTCTTCATGATAAATGATCGGTAAATTTAGGGCTGTTTCAAACGATTATACAATTCAACACTACACCGATAGGTTGGTTTACCATCCTCTTACTTCTACCGAATCTTTCGATGCGTGGTCGGTCCAGTTAATGTTTTTGTAGGTAATACCGGCCGAACGCTGTATAGAAATGTACTGGCTGGTCGTGCCGCTGACGTTGATGATGGGTTTCTCGCTACCCGGGAACTGGATGTTGACCAGCGTGATATATTGAGAGTTGTTGATAATCAGGTTGGGTGTCGAAGGAGTTTTAATCGCCACGTTGGTCAGTGTTACGTTGGTCGATTCGCTGATCTTTCCGCCTTCATTGGCAACAAAAGTTCCGTTTTCGAGCGAGATGTTTTCGAGGTTCATTTCCGGCAGGCCATTGAAGAAAAGGGCTCGTTTGGCTCCATTGCAAGTGATGTCTTTCATGGAAATATCCTTGAAAACAGGAGTCGTGATGTCGGCTTTTACCTTCTCGTCTTTGGTTTTGCTGTTTCCGTAGAATAAATCGAACAGGACAGCATCGCCCCCGATATTACTCATATTGATATTTTCGATGGTGATGTTTTCTACTACGCCGCCCCGTCCGCGGGTGCTCTTGAAGCGAAGCCCGGCATCGGTTCCCGTAAATGTACAGTTGGTTACCTTTATATTTCTTACACCACCCGACATTTCGCTGCCCACCACGAATCCTCCGTGTGCATGATAGACCGTACAGCCATCAACAATGAGATTCTCGGTGGGGATGCCGCGTTTACGCCCCGATTCGTTTTTGCCCGATTTGACACAAATACCATCGTCGCCTACATTGAAAACGCTTTTATACAGAACCACGTTTTTGCACGATTCGATGTCGATGCCGTCGGTGTTTTGTCCCCACGAAGGATTTTGAATGTTGACATTGGAAACAATCACATTCTGGCACATCAGAGGATGAACTGTCCACGAGGGTGAATTCTGAATGGTTACACCTGCGATCAATACATTTTTGCAATTGACCAGATCGACCATGACAGGACGCAGATAATCCTTAATCGCCTGCCAGCCGGCTTCATCCTTGATGTCGGGAACGTTTTGATCAGTTGACATCAGACTGCCTTTGTATGCAGCCTCGGATGGCCACCAAGTAGTCTTGTTTTCGTTGAGTACTCCGTCCGAAGCCACCAGTTCGTTCCATTGAGTCTCGCTCACTTTCGATTTCTTTACCGGACGCCATGCCTGTCCCGATCCGTCGAAAACTCCCTCACCCGTGATGGCAATGTTTTCGGCTTCGTTTGCCGAAATGGGCTGCTGGCAGCGGTAGGTTTCCAGTCCTTCAAAGTTGGCTTTGATAATGGGGTAAAGACTCTTATCGGTTGAAAATTGAACGAGAGTGCCTTTTGCGGTATGCAGTTTTATATTGCTTTTCAGTACAATAGGTCCGGTAATCCAAGTCCCGGTGGGTATCTCCACGGTACCTCCGCCCTTGGATACGAGGGCCTCGATAGCTTTTGCAAAAGCTTGAGTATTGTCGGTTTTACCATCGCCTTTAGCTCCAAAGTCGGTAATAGAGACCACATTGGCAGGAAAGGCCGGAGCTTTTACCTGTTCCATTTGAAAAGGGAGCCCGGCGTAAAGTGAATAGGGAATGTTAGTAGCATTCTGGGCGTTGGTAGAGAAAAACATTGCCGCGCAAAGAGCGATGAGTGAATGTTTGAACATAACTAAGGTAATTGATGATTAGGAGCTTCAAAATTAGTCAATTTTTTTGAGCATGAGGGCTCTGATAGTAGCATAAACTCATTGAACAAAGCGGATAAGGCTTTGTTCAATGAGCTGGGGAAGAAAAGGATGGTTCCTTGTTACTTTTTCAAAGGAGAATAGCGTGTCGACGTTTTTTCGGAAGAGATTACGGTGTTGTTGATGCGAACGTTCTCAAAGTTGACATTGACCGCACCCTTAATGTCGTTCATGTTGTATTTTACACCGCGAAAATCGCAGTTTTTCAGGTTGATGTTGTTCACGCAGTTGGCATCTTCCAAACCGTCGATACTTACGCCGTAGTTGCTTTGCTGGCAGGTAACGTTTTCGAGATTGATATTGCGTACTACAGGAACATAACCGCGTTTACACGGCTCGTTAGGTTCGTATTGCAAATCGATTTTGAGTACAGCTTCCTTGCATTGACCTACTTTTACATTGCGTACAAATACATTTTCGACAATGCCCCCGCGGCAGGTGTTCGATTTGATGCGAATGATACGGTCGAGTTCGGGGCTGTCCATTTCGCAGTTTTCGACGTAGAGGTTTTTGTAACCACCCGAAATTTCGCTTCCGACAACTACGCCTCCGTGGCCGGCTTTCATTTTACAGTTGCGAACAATGATGTTTTCGCTGGGAATATTCCAACGGCGGCCATCGTTGTTACGACCCGATTTGATAGCGATGCAGTCGTCGCCATCGTCGAATGTACAGTCTTCAATCAGTACGTTTTTGCATGACTCTGGATCGCAACCGTCGCTGTTGGGTCCGAGACTTTCAATGTTTACATTTCGGACGGTAAGATCATTTGTCAACAACGGATGAATGACCCAGAAAGGAGAACTTTGTAAGGTGATACCCTCAATCTTGACCGTATTGCATTGCACAAAGTTGATGAGCTGAGCCCGGAGATAGTTGCCTTCTCCCATTTGGCGTTTTTCAACCGGGATGTTCTCTTCGCTCATTTTCATCAGAGCACTGCGTCCGGTTGTTTTTTGCGAAGGCTCTCCCTCTTTGTAGCCAAACAGCTTACTTCCATTCCAGTTCCACCATGCTGTGTTGGAACCCTGACCATTGATAATTCCTTTACCTGTGATGGCAAAATTGGTGGCTTTGAAAGCATAGATCAACGGGTGGTAATTATAGCAGTCGAGTCCTTCCCATCGAGTCAATACAGTGGGGAGGTATTCAGCGTAGTTGGTCGAAAATTTTAGTTCGGCTCCCTCTTCGAGATAGAGATTGACATTACTTAAAAGAGTAATTGGACCGGTAACGTACACACCCTTTGGAATAATAACTTTACCACCCCCTTTTTTGTTGCAGGCTGCGATAGCCGCATTGATGGCTTTTGTGTTTTTGACGCTTGTGTTTTTTTCTGAAGCACCGAATTTTAGAATATTAAAGCTTTTGTCGGGAAAAGTAGGTTGCTTGATGTTTTTGGTAAGTTGCTCCATATCCTCCCAAGGACCGGCATACACATTACAAAAAGATGCGAGAAGAATTACCGCAAATAAGGAAAGAATTTTCTTTTGCATGATTAATTGGTTGGTTATTGATGTGGTTAGTAGCTGAAATTCAGTAATAGACGATTTGTTATCTATTCAGGCAATCTCGTTTTCGAAATTAAAGGAGTCCAGTTTTTGGACTTGTGAGTTACGAATCGCTTCTCCGTTTTCAGAAAAATAATATTCGAACAGCGTACTGCCGGGTTCGCGGTACAGACCTTTTATCAGCTAAATTTTTTTATACTTCGGTATTTTGATGGTGTTTGTCAGTGTTTTAGCTGACAGAATCAAGAAAATTATGCGAAAGGGAAGCAATATAAATCGTTTCATGTCTTACAGTACGATTGAAGCAAAGATACTGTGGAAAAGATAAAAACAATAATCTGACTTTAGAAAGCCAGATTATTGTTTTTATAAATAGTTGATCGAAATCGATAATTAATATCCGGTGTTTTGTTTGAACTCTTCTTTGTTCGAAACCGCATCGATTTGAGCTTGTGGAATCGGACGCAGATAGTGAATATCCTTCACTTGTCCCGAAGCCTGAGCATTGTAAGCTTTTACACGGTCAACCAAAGTGTGCGTACGTTTCAGGTCAAACCAGCGTTGTTGTTCGCCGCACAATTCCATGGCACGTTCATCAAGAATGGTGTTGATGGTGACGGTTCCTGAAATAGAATTGTCTTTGCCCGCAATGGCACGTTTTGCCCGTAATTGATTGATGGTGTTAAGCGCTCCTCCATTATCCCCGCTAGCCAACTGGCATTCGGCCTTGATAAGGTACATTTCGGCAAGACGTAGTACGATAGCGTCGCGGTACGAAATGTCATTGGTGGGATATTTGGAATCATAAACATTATCCAGGAATTTCTTGATGCCCGGATACGAACACCATCCTCCGATTTTATAAGAATTGTAACGGGTATCGTTATAAACACTGGAGGTTGCTTTTGCAGCTTCGGTCGGTTTTGCGGTAGCTGGATCAGAAGATGTGTATACCGGAATATCTCCGTTATTCATGAATTGAATACGATAACGCTTCTTTGCCCATGCCTGTTTTGCAATACCTGCCGGGGAATTACCGTCTAATGGACAGTAATAAATCGCTGTATCCTGCATGTTGGGATATTTGGTAGAGCTTCCTTCCAGCCCTTTGGCAATGGTATATGCTTCCAAAAGAGTACCATTGGTACGTTGGTCGGTTGCACGGTATTTGTCAAACAGTTTCCACAAATAAACAGATGGTAAATAACGGGTAAAACCACGTCCGTAAGGAGAGTAGGTGTCTGCTACATAAACACTCTGTTTGGTTTTAGTGTTGGTTACATACGAGGTCTTGTCTGTGCCTAAGGCTCTAACAAATACCTCTTTGCCGTCGCCACCCAAATCGGAAGCTCCGTTACTCCACATGGAGACAAACATCAGCAACATGGCATTGCCTCCACGGGAGTAGCCGGTACGTGTAATCAGACCATTGTACGACAACGAGCCTCCGCCGGCGTCTGTTTTGTAACGATACGGAATACAGTTTACCGTAGTGGTAAGATCATAATCGTAGCGTACACCCCAGATTGATTCTTTGTTGGCGGCAATATCCTCGTTCTTCATTGACCAAGTGTCGGTGTAATTGTCGTAGAAAGAGGCAATGCCACTGCCAATAACAGCATCAGCTTCAGTCTGGGCAAGAGCGTACAGATCTTTCCCGGCATAATTGGTATTGGTTGTAAGACTGTTTTTGCCTAACCATGAAGCAGCATACAACAATACACGAGCTTTCAACGCACGGGCAGCCCAGTAGTTGGCTCTACCGTCGGTTTTTACTTTGTAGTTAGCTGCATTGAACGCTTCAATCGATTTGTCAAGGTCGGCCAGCATGTTACTGTAAACCTGTTCTTCGGGCATCCGGGTAGCTGAAGTTACAACTTTATCGAAAGGAGTTGTGTTGTAAGGAATAGGCCCCCAGATATTTACCATGTGCCAGTAATAAAAGGCACGTAGAAAATAGGCCTCGCCAAGATATTGGTTACGGGCAGTTGCGCTGATTGCTGTGTTTTTTGGTACAAAAACCAGTGCATTGTTACACGCGTCAACAGCACAATAGAATAATTCCCAATATTGATCCAAACAGGGGTTATCAGCAGTATTGTCATTGAGACTCTGAGCTGTAAGGTTGTATGAGTTCAAAGACTTTTGTTTGTTGTCGTAACCAGAGTAGAATAGGTCGGT
>Ga0183099_1001162_pt1 | contig 15939 bp, 11 predicted proteins | sample Biomet1_FD_127788 | JGI IMG/M metagenome (GOLD analysis project Ga0183099, IMG submission 127788) | Microbial communities from bioreactor (seeded with anoxic lake sediment) at LBNL, California, USA - Biofuel metagenome 1 | ecosystem: Engineered > Bioreactor > Anaerobic > Unclassified ... | reverse complement strand
GGATGGCAGGGTGGTCGATTGCGGCGGTCTTGAAAACCGTTGAACTGCGAGGTTCCTGGGGTTCGAATCCCTATCTCTCCGCTGAAAGCGAAAATAAGTGATATACTGCTTATTTTCGCTTTTTCTATTTGCAATTTTTAAATAGTATTCATTAATGCTTTTCTGGTATAAATTTAATAAGCATTACTTCTGTTTTTATTTAATCATCCTGATTAGTTATATGTATGAGGGGTAATGTGTTGATATTGCTGTATTTATAAAGATTTCTGCGTTTTTTTATTTAGATTTTCTTTGTTTTGACTCTTGCCCCAGTTTTAGATAAGTGAAAGAATATCGCCCCCGAATAACTTACTGATAAGCAATAATTTTGTTATCTGTTAAATCATTAATCTGTAATTTTCTGTATATTCCAATAAAGTGACAATATTCTGAATACTCTAGAGTGGGGAGGAAATGTTTAATATTACATCCTCCGACAGCAACATAAAAGACAAACGAAGCAGAAGGTATTGATTTACATATATCAAATAATGTCAAGTATTTTGTGCTGTTTACTTGATGGGCATATAATATATTGTATATTTGTATAATATATTATATAAATCAAAGGGGTGTCTCAAAAAATGGTAAATGAAAATTGGCTTAAATATAACTACTTTAGATTTAAAATATTTATACTTAAAATTGCATTTAGACAAATTAGCTTGCTATAATGAACGATTATGATCTCGGAATATTATCGCCCTTAAGATTTGAGCAACTGGTAAGGGATTTACTCAGTCATAAGTACGGCACCTTTGAAAATTTTGCAGAAGGCAAAGATGGCGGAATTGATTTTAGGTGTTCTCATTCAAAGGAGAAAATACTTATTGTTCAATGTAAAAAATATAAGAATCTCAGTACCCTTATTTCATCTCTTAAAAAAGAGAGCCAAAAGCTGCAGCATTTAAAATTTACAGAATATCTCCTCGTTGTTTCGCTTGACTTGACTCCTGATAATAAAGAAAAGATTATAAACATATACAATGGAAAAATACCCAGTCCTGATCGTATTATTGTAAATAGTGATCTTAATTATTTACTAGGTTTGCCGGCCAATCATTATATTGAATTAAAATATCCTGAACTATGGATGAGCAGTATCAATGTTCATCAAAAGATATTTCATTTGGGCTTCTTACAGCACTCGGAATTTATAAAAGAAAAGATACAAGAATCCCTAAAAAACTTTGTTCCATATAAAGAATATTATAGTTTGATCGAGCACTATAAGACTAATAATATTGCTATTGTCACTGGTAATCCCGGCATTGGCAAAACAACTTTATCCCACGCCCTCATAGCATATTATCTCTATTTTGAGAAGTATCAGTTGATAGATCTTTCATATCGGACAATTCAGGAAGCGGAGTCTTACCTTTATACAACAAGCCCCTCCATTTTTCTGATAGATGATTTCCTTGGAAAGATTAAATTTGAAAAAGGGAATGATTATATTCAACTTCTTTTATACTTTATCGAAAAAGTAGAGAAGGCGAAAGATAAAAAGTTAATCATTACATCACGCGAATATATCCTTAAGAAAGCCAATAGAGAATCTAATCCTGCTAATGAGATATCACAACGAATATTTCATTATGTCATAGAGCTCAAGTCCTTCACAAGAAGAATCAGAACTGAGATATTATACAATCACCTCATGAATAGTGGACTGCGGTCCGATTTTATAGACAATCTAATTAAGAACAATTTCAAAGCAATAATAGATCATAAAAATTATAACCCCCGCATCATCGAGCATTTGACCAATCCTATACTTTTAAAAAATGTTCAGCCTACAGAATATTTTACCTTCTTTTTACAGAATCTTCAAAAGCCGGATGAAATATGGAAAATGGTGTACAATAATTTACCGAACGATCTTTATAAGTTGGTATTGCTTAACAGGTTCATGATATCTGAACAAATCCTGATTAGTAGATTCGAAGAGTCTATAATGGTGTTTATAGAAAAATCAGATAAATTTCGACAATATAGTTATGACGACTTTGAACATATTATTAAAGAAATGGAAGGAACATTCTTCACCTTCCGGACTGAATACGACGAATTAGTTGACGAAGAATATGATGTAATCGAATTCCAAAACCCATCAATCATTGATTTTATAGATAGTTTTGTTTGGGAGAAAAAGAACTGGTTGCAGATGATTATGGGAAATGCTATCTTTTATGAACAACTATTCAATATGGAATTGTTGGAAGTTGTGAAAAAAGATGTGACTTTGTTAGCAATATTTCGAAACCAGTTGATAAACAATTTTTCCACCCTCACAAATGCGGGATTCGGCTTTTTTGAATTTGATGCTCTAGATGAAGGCTGTTTTGAATGCTGGAGGCCAGAACGACGCATTTATTATTTGCATGAAGCTATGTTTATTATTGATGTAAAAAAAGATCATGAATTCGCCGAATTGTTGAAGACCGAGCTTTTTAGATATGACTTTGATGGTACTGAAAATATTTCTGAAAAAATATGTTTTCTTCAAGTGGCAGAGGATCTTATAGATGCAGGCCTGATCGATGGGGAAGAAGCGGTAAGGCACTATACACAAGGATTTATCGATGATATCAAAGAACTGGTTTTTTTGGAATACATGACCAGGGTCTGTAATAAACAAGTTTTAGCTATGATAAGGAAAAATAAAAAGCTTGTCAAAGAAGCAGACAACCTGTTCCTTATCCAAATTAAGCATCTGGATGAAATGGATCTTATGGATATGATGGACTTTTACGACGATTACACTCAGATAAAATTTATTTTACCACTAACAAAAACGACTAAAAAACTTAAAGACTTGAACTGTGATCAGTTGTCGGATAAGGCATTTAAAAGGTTAGAACGGTTGAGCGATGAAGAATCGGATAATGAGGATGCAAATGATATTTATAATGATATCATAGACGAAGAAATAGATCAAATGATGATGAAAATCAAGAAATAGATTCATAATGAATATAACACTACTATTTGACCGTTAGGTTTTCCAGATCATTAACACATATTTCTCGTGACGATATTATCCCTTTTGAAATCGAAAAGCCAATAAAAGATCTTATGCTTCGACTTATGATGCTTGGATGAGTTTTGCTCGGAGCTGCAGTCCAATAAGTGAATCGGAAAATCTCCTATATGTAGGAGGCTTTAATTTCAAAATATAGAATGATTTTCAACAGATTGAGAAATTTACACACTTACAAGGGAGCTAAGTGACATTTGTCTATACCTCGTGTAACTTAAAAGATAGCTAACTTAAGAAATAAATGTCGTCATCGAAAAGCCATTTTTGCAAAAAAAATGAAAGCTTTAGCAAAGGATAGACTGATAGATTTTAATTATAGTCCGGAATAAATTTCCAGCCGATGCAAATTGCAGTTGATTCAAAAAACATAGGAGAGAGTTGTTTTTATAACTTGAATTCAGCCTATATATTTTTTTGATTCTATTTGATTCATTTTCAATCTTTTTGTCTATATTGCATTTAACTTCTTAATCTTAAATGTTATGGAAAAAGTGGATATTTCTGAAGTTATCGAATGGGCAAAGCAGTTTCTTGCACAATCAGAAAAAGAGATCACTAACGAAGAGCGTAAAGAACAGCAGAAATACGCCATTCTGGTTCAAAAACCAGAAGACAAGACTCTGTTGTCAAAGTTACTCGATGAGTCGTCGCAAATACGCAATAACAAGAAGTTGGCACATCGCATGAAAGTGCTGATAGATCGTTATGGTGTGCCCGAGTTTTTTGGTTTTGCCGATAAGATTTTGATCAAACTGTTTGCAGTGTTTGGTTACTGGTTCGATTTTATTGCCGTTCCCATTTTTAAGCAACGCTTACGATCCGATACTTCCAAAGTTATTATCAACGAAGCACCTTCGCTGCTGAAACGACATCTGAGACAACGTAGAGAACAAAAAATAGGGCAGAATGTTAATCTGCTTGGTGAGGTGGTTTTGGGAGATGCAGAAGCTAATCACCGTTACCTCCATTATCTGGAAGCATTGAAAGATCCTCAGATTAACTACATTTCCATTAAAATTTCAGGCATCTATGCACAGATAAATCCGCTCAACTATGAGCTGAATAAAATTGAGTTATGTGAGCGGCTCTCTAATATTTACCGGAGAACTATTGACTTTCCGTTCGTAGATGAAAATGGTATTAGCTCTTCCAAATTTGTTAATCTCGACATGGAAGAGTATAAAGACACCGAACTGACGCTTGATGTGTTTACCACAGTTCTGGGTTTACCGCAGTTCAGAAATTACCAAGCGGGTATAGTTGTGCAGGCTTATTTGCCTGATGCATGGCATTTTCAGTCCAGATTATTGGAATTTGCGAAAAAGCGGGTTGCCGAAGGTGGGGCTCCCATCAAAATGCGTCTGGTAAAAGGGGCAAACCTTCAGATGGAAACTATTATTTCCTCTCTGAAAGGATGGGAAATTCCTACTCACTCCACCAAAACAGAGGTTGATGCCAACTACTTGCGTTTGCTCGATCGTGCCTTGGAACCCGAAAATGCGGAAGTGGTGCACATTGGTGTGGCTTCCCATAACTTTTTTACCCTTGGCTACGCTTACCTGCTCAGCCAAAAAAATAAGGTGGATGAGTTTGTTACTTTCGAAATGCTGGAAGGAATGGCAAATCATCTTCCTCGCGTAATGCGCACTCTTGGCAAACAGATTATTCTTTATACACCGGTGGTGAAGAACGAGCATTTCCTGAATGCTGTGTCGTACCTGGTTCGCCGGTTGGACGAAAATACCGGGAAGGATAATTTCTTAAGTTATTCGTTTAATCTGAAAGCTGATAGTGAGCATTGGAAGTTTTTGCAAGAGCAGTTCGTTGAGGCTTATAAGCAGAAAGAGTGTGTCGGTACTACACCTCGGCGTACACAAAACAGAAACCTTGCGGCTATTCCGCAGACCGACCTTAATACTTTTCGAAACGAGCCTGATACAAATTTCGATTTGAAACCGAATCGCTTGTGGGCAGATGAAATCCGCCGGAAGTGGAAAAGAACGGCTGATGATAAGCCTTATCATATTCCGGTGCAGATTGGCGAAAAAGAGGTAATATCTGAAAAGAAACGCACATATCTAGACCGAAGTCAGAATAGTGAAATCTGCGTTTGTGAAGCTTCTCTTGCCAATCTCGATCAGGTAAAGGAGATTCTTGTCGTTGCCGAAAAAGATGCTTCGGGCTGGAGGCAGATGTTGCCGGAAGAACGCAACCGCATTTTGCATGAGGTGGCAACCAATCTGAATAACCATCGAGGTGATTTAATTGGTTGCATGGCTGCCATTACCGGTAAATCTTTTACGGAGGGAGATGTGGAAGTGTCCGAAGCCATCGACTTTTGTCGCTTTTATCCTGTTTCCATGCAACGATTCACCAATCTGAAAACTATAACCTGCACACCAAAAGGCATTATTCTGGTGATTTCGCCATGGAACTTCCCTTTGGCAATTCCGGTTGGAGGTGTGGCGGCTGCACTTGCCGGAGGTAACACGGTGATTTTGAAACCGGCCACGGTTGCCTATCCTGTCGCATGGCAGTTTGCAAAACTATTCTGGGAAGCCGGAGTGCCGAAAGATGCACTTCAGTTATTCTGTGCGGATGGGTACGATCCTGTGAACTATCTCACCACACACCCTTCCGTCAAACATATTATTCTTACAGGAGGCACTGATACTGCTTTTCGTTTATTGGAGAACAATCCGGTATGTCCGTTGTCGGCAGAGACAGGAGGCAAAAATGCAATCATTCTTACCGCCAGCGGAGACCGCGACCATGCTATCCAAAACATTATTACTTCGGCATTCAGCAATGCCGGACAAAAATGTTCAGCCTGTTCGTTGCTGCTCCTTGAAAAAGAGGTGTATCACGATCCGGAATTCAAAGCAAAGCTTATAGATGCTGTAACCAGCCTGCATACAGGAAGTATATGGAACGGAGGTAATGTGGTAGGTCCGATGATTACCAACCAGAATGAAAAGCTGCTGCATGCCATCGACCATATGGAAGAAGGCGAATGTTGGCTTGTAAAACCCGAATTTGCGGATGAAAAGAAGTTTATTCTGAAGCCTTGCGTGAAATGGGGTGCAAAACCGGGAAGCTATACATTCACAACCGAACTGTTTGCCCCGCTGCTGGCAGTGGTTTGTATTGATGATTTACAACATGGAATCCGACTGGTCAATAGTTCTGAATACGGATTGACATCCGGATTGCAAAGTCTGGACGAAAGCGAACAGCTCCTTTGGAAGAACAGCATTGAGGCCGGAAATCTCTACATTAACCGAGGCATTACCGGTGCTATCGTCAACCGACAGCCTTTTGGGGGAATGAAACGATCGGCCTTTGGAGGCGGTATCAAAGCCGGAGGGCCTAACTATGTGTCGCGTTTCATCAATATTACTGAGAAACCGTTGGAAGGAACAGCTTCTAAAGCTTCTCACACTTTGGCTGCAATTCTTCATTCTGATGATACAGTTCGTTTCCACAAAGCAGTTGAGAGCTACCAAGTGAACATGGAAAGTGTATTTTCTCAGGAGCGCGACTGTAACAAGCTGATCGGCGAACAAAATATTTTCAGGTACCTGCCGCTCAGAAACATGGCTTTACGTATTTATCCAGAAGATGAATTGTGCGATACGCTTATGGTTCTTGCTGCTGCCAATATAGTCAGAACACCTGTTATATTGAGTATCACCAAGGAAGATCCGAAACTGGAAGTTCTTCAGAAAGGAATCAAGAAAGAATGCATCATTAAGATTCAGTCGGACGATGAGTTCCTGAATGACATGGAACAATACGAACGGATTCGTACCTGCAGTAGTCGACTTCCGTACGAACTTTACAAACAGGCCGCTCGTCTGGGTAAACATATTGCTACGACCAAACCACTGGTGGAAGGAAGAGTAGAACTGCTTCATTATCTGAAAGAACAGAGCGTTGCATTTGAATATCACCGTTATGGAAGTATTACCGATACAGTCGAATAAAGTGCATTGTAGTATAACAATTATCTTTCATCGCAGAAAAAGTCTCGGAATAGAAATATCCCGAGACTTTTTGAATTTCCATAATTTTTCAGATCACGGATATATAAATTTTATTGCAGATTATTATATCACTAACATCAGCTATCTACCACCTGATTTTTCCCGGTATTACTTTGTTTTAATGCTAATTGGTGGTAAATGTGTACCATTATTTCTTTGCCTTAACTAATTCAATAGCTTCTTTTCCTGTCATGTGTTCAATAGATAATTCAATCATATGCATATGATTAAAACCTTTTTCAATTTCTTGTAAGCGTCCTTCTTCCTGAGATGGTGAATATTTTTCGGCCAAAATTTCAATTGTCTTTCGTTTTTCATCATTATTCTCTAATATACGGACTTTGCCAAACACGATAACACTTCTGAAATAAGTTGTATATTCTTCCGGAATAACATTATCCTGTTCTATAACGCAAAAAGATGCTTTACTGTCTTTTGTGATTGCATCTATTTTATGGCCCGATGTTGCACTATGGAAATATATTTTATCATCATAATAAACATAGCTGACTGGTACTGCATAAGGGTAATCATTATCACCCGTTATTGCAAGTACACCAGATGTCATTCTATTAAGAATAGAGATACTTTCTTCTGTGGATAATAGTTGCCTTTTCCGGCGCATTTCTCTAAACATATTACTTTTTACTTTTTATAATTTATACTACTTTTAAACCGATGATTGAGATTATTAAGGTTACAATAAAGAACAAACGTCCAAAAGTTGAAGGTTCGTTGAAAAATAGAACTCCAACCAGCACAGTACCAACAGCTCCTATACCTGTCCATACAGGATATGCTGTACCTAACGGTAGTGTTTGCGTAGCTTTTGCTAATAAATACATACTAAGAAGTATAGATGCAACAAGTCCCGTTCCCCATAGATAAAATTCACTTCCTACGGTTTCTTTTGTTTTACCTAAACAAAATGTAAAGCAGACTTCAAATAGTCCGGCGATAATCAAAATAATCCAACTCATATGCTTCTATCTTTTTAAATTGTTGGCAAAAGTAGTCAAATGCCTTATTATCTCTCTTTACATTTGATAAGAAATGATAGTTGTAAGATTATAAGTTATTTACAGCTATTTTATAATGTAAGTTTTGATATCTTTGCGATAATAAATTCAGAGCTATATTTATGGATGTATGTGAAATAATAAATAGTATATATCAAATGCCTCAGATTTCAATGGATAAGTTGATAAAGCATTTGTCAAAGGTGACATACCCTAAAGGCTTTCATTTACTAGAAGCTGGTAAGGTGGAAACGAATGTTTTCTTTCTTGAAAAAGGAATTGCCAGAGCATACATCCCTGTTAATGGAAAAGAAATAACCTTTTGGATTGGGAAGGAGGGGGCTACTATTGTTTCCTTAAAAAGTTATGTGAACAATCAGCAAGGATATGAAACAATGGAGCTTATGGAAGACTCTACATTGTATGTATTGAAACGTAATGACTTATATGAATTATTTAAGGAGGACATACATATTGCTAATTGGGGACGCAAATTAGCGGAACTAGAGTTTTTGCAAACAGAAGAAAGGCTTATTCCCTTATTGTTCACAACTGCATCCGAGCGGTATAAAAAGCTATTAGAGAATAACCCGGACTTGTTGCAAAGGATGCCTTTGGAGTGTCTTGCTTCTTATTTGGGAATTACTCCGGTTAGTTTAAGTCGTATAAGAGCTAATCTGAAATAAGTACACCTCTTATTTTTATGAGATAAATAAGTAAAGCCTAAATTCAAGTTATAAATGGGGCTTCGGTTTTCTGAAAAGATGTGGCGGGAGTTTAAGTAAACTCCCGAGTGATTTTTTATATCTCAGGCGGGAAGTTGATGCAATATTGTACAAAAGAATGATATCTTCTGTACAAAAAATTTGATTGTTCTGTACAGAAGAATGTATTCTTTTGTACAAGAATCTATAAACTTTCCGAGTTGTTTTTGAAAAATCAAACCGGAGTTTTGCTGTACTCCGGCGTAATATCTTTTAAAAGCTTTCCGTGAATAATGTGAGCTAAATTCTGCTTATGGATGAATTATCAGTCTGTCTTCTAAATCTCCTCCAAATTCCTTGCGTATGTTCAGAAATTTTGTGAATATTGCGAACAAATAATGCACATACATAAACAGTATATCATATATTTATGATAGGAGGAGTGGTGTAATAAACAATCTCATATATGATTGATGAATTAATTAAGAAAATAAAAGAAGATAAAGTGAATCGGAACAGATTTGAAAATATCTTCATTGAAAGACAAATAGCACCGAGAACAATTTTATTAAACGAAGGCGAAATTGCCAGTTATATACATTTTATAAAAAAGGGTTGTTTGCGGGAGTGGTTTAATAAAGACGGGAAAGATATTACTTTTCAATTCTTTTTTGAAGGGCAGCCGGTGGCTTCAATTGATAGTGTAATGAATAACACTCCAAGCTTATTTTCCATTGAAAGCATTGAGCCTTCAATAATTTTTTCAGTTAAGAAACAGGACTTTGAGATGCTTTTATCAGTTTATCCTGAACTTAAAGATAAATTCCAGAATTTTATTTTCCAACGATTCAGCAATTATGCGCGGCTCTTTCTTTCCAGAATAAAAGATACTCCTAAAGAACGTTATGAGGATTTAGTAAAAAAACAACCAAATATAATCAAGCGAATTCCACAACACTATATTGCTTCTTATCTCGGAATAACCCCGGTTTCATTAAGTAGGATAAGAAATAGAAAATAGATCTCATTTATTATCTTTTGTTATCGTTCCTAAGATTCTCATCGGTGTACTTTTGTTGAAAAAAGAATATGAGAACAAACATTAATGATCGAGGACGAGTTTCGACCAAATATATCCATCTAGATACCCGAAAATGCGAGGCATGCTGGAAATGCGTGGAAGTATGTGGTAAAAATGTAATCGGTCGGATAAATCTGCCATGGCACAAGCATGCCATCATTGTAAGAAGTAATAATTGTGCGGGTTGCTTAAAGTGTATGAAAGCATGTGAGCATAATGCAATATCTAAAATTCAGACTACAGAACACAATGACAATTCTCGCAAGAAAAGATCCGCTTTCCGTCTTATAGTCAATCTCGGTTTGTTTCTTATTGGTTTCGACGTGGTATTTTCAGGATTCCTTATACAATTCAGCTATCATGTTGGACACCATGGAGTGATTGATATGAATAGAATGATTTATGGCATAAGTTACTCCGGTTGGACTATGATTCATAAGATTTCAATCATTCTAATGTCTTTTCTGGTTGTGTGTCATATCGGCCAGCATTGGAAATGGTATAGAACCATAGTTGCAAAAAGACTTATTGCAAAGAACAAACAAGTGATTACACTATCTATGATTTTCTTAATTGTTGCTTTAACTGGTTATTTATCATGGTTTATTGATTTAGCAGGCAATGCTCCGATAGTTCGGAAGACTTTTCTTGAAATACATGATAAAGTTGCCATCGTATTCTTTATATATCTTTTTCTGCATGTGACGAAGAGGCTTAAGTGGTTTTTTAGATTCACAAAGAGCGGCAAATAAATGACTGTAAATTGTCAATAATCTACCCTTTGAAATGACATTTTTATCAAAAAACAAAATACCTTTGCAATAACAGATACCCAATGATTAGATAAAATAGAAAACATGGCAAAAAAGGTACTTTTATTCCTGGCTCAAGGTTTTGAAGCTTATGAAGCGAGTGTATTTACTGATGTTTTTGGTTGGAGTAGGGAAGCCGGTCTTGAACCGGTGGATTTAATTACTACTAGTTTGCGTTCAGAAGTCAAGTGTTATTGGAACTTAATTGTAAAACCGGAACTTGCTTTTAGCGAAATTAATATTGAAGATTATGATGCTTTAGCAATTCCGGGAGGAGCTGGAGAGGCTGGTTTCTTCGAAGATGCTTATGATGAACGTTTTCTTAATTTGATAAGAGAATTTAATAGAAGAGGTAAATTAATCGCTTCAATTTGTGTGGCGGCTCTACCAATTGCTAAATCGGGCGTACTAAATCAGCGAAATGCTACCACATGGGACTTATATAATGGTGCAAGACGGAAGCAATTAGCTGATTTTGGCGTAAAGGTACAAGATGAGCAATTAGTGGTTGACAATAATATCATTACTTCAACCGGACCGGCAACAAGTCTTGATGTTGCTTTTAAACTACTTGAAATGTTGACGAATATAGAAAATGTTAACGAGGTGAAAACTAATATGCGGTTTATTATATAATTAAGCTGGCAATAAAACAGTTGAATAATTAACTATTAAGCTTTACAACTTTATCAATGCCATCATCTAGGTGATGCGAAGCTAGGTAACTTCAAATTAGTTTTTTCTAATAATTGATTACATACTGAAAGCAAAGACGTCTTTAGTACATATTGAAATGAAACTTTATTAATTAATTAAATATAATGAAGAAACATGTATTAAGTGTTGCGCTGGTATCAGCATTAATGGTAGCACAACAAGTGAAGGCACAGTATCCTGTAGTGCCCGATAGCATTAAAAAAAGATCGGAAGCAATGCTGAAGGAAGCTGAAGAACGTTCAGATATTGCCTGGCAAAAGGCTTTGCCTGTAATTAACGAGGAAGCCAAACACGGAAAACCTTATATTGATTGGGCTGCCCGTCCAATAGATTTGCCGCAGGCTAAGATTCCTGCATTTCCAGGTGCAATGGGGGGTGGCGAATTTACTTTTGGTGGTCGTGGCGGTAAAGTTATTACTGTAACCAGTCTGGCCGATAGTGGTCCGGGTACATTCCGCGAGGCTTGCGAAACAGGTGGTGCGCGTATTATTGTTTTCAATGTAGCGGGTATTATTCACCTTAAAACTCCAGTAATTATCCGTGCTCCATATATTACTATTGCCGGACAGACTGCTCCGGGCGATGGTGTTTGTATTGCCGGTGAAACGGTTTGGGCAAATACTCACGATGTTGTGGTGCGCCACATGCGTTTCCGTCGTGGAGCAACAGATGTAGGCCGCCGTGATGATGCATTTGGTGGTGATCCTATTGGTAACATCATGATTGACCACTGTTCTTGTTCATGGGGACTTGATGAAAACATTTCATTCTATCGCCATATGTTTGATCCTAAGAATGGACGTCCTCAGGATAAACTTCCTACAGTGAATGTAACCATACAGAATACTATTTCTGCTCAGGGGCTTGATACTTACAACCATGCTTTTGGTAGCACAATTGGTGGCGAGAACTGTTCTTTCATGAGAAACTTGTGGGCTGATAATGCTGGACGTAACCCGTCAATAGGATGGAACGGTATATTCAACTTTGCCAATAATGTGATATATAACTGGTTGCATCGTACTGTTGACGGAGGTGACTATACTGCAATGTATAATATCATAAACAACTATTATAAGCCAGGACCTGCCACTCCTAAAGATGCACTTGTTGGTCACCGTATCATTGAACCTCAGTCTGCCGGACGTAGCAAGCTTGACCATGCTAAATTTGGAAGACTTTATGTGGTAGGTAACATTATGGAAGGAAACGACCAGGTTACTAAAGATAACTGGAATGGTGGAGTACAATTAAGAGAATTGAAGGGGGCACAAATTAGCCAGGAAGATGCGGAAAAGAACTATTTCCCGTTAATGAAAGTTGATGAACCGTTTACTATGCCTCAGTTCCCTATTATGTCTGCCCAGGAAACTTATGATTATGTTCTTGATAATGCAGGAGCTAATTTCCCAAAAAGAGATATAGTTGACGAACATATCATTAACCAGGTACGTACAGGTGAAGTATATTATGATAAGAAAGCAGATTCTAAAACATACTTTCAGTTTAAATATCGCAAGCTTCAACCAGACTCATATAAGCTGGGTATTATTACCGATATAAGTCAGGTAGGCGGTTATCCTCAATACAAGGGTAAACCTTACAAAGATAGTGATGGCGATGGTATGCCCGATGCATGGGAAATCAAGTATGGACTGAATCCTCACGATGCTTCTGATGCAAACGGTGACTTAAGTGGTGATGGTTACACTAATATTGAAAAATATATCAATGGTATTGATCCAACTAAAAAGCTTGATTGGAAAGATCCTAAAAATAACCACGATACTTTGGTTGGTAAAAAGAGCCTTTACTAAAAAGCTCAGACTGGCTCTTGGTAAAAGGCCTGAATCTCAAAATAGAATGCCTGCTTTTATTTATAACGTAAAAGCAGGCATTTCTAATATCTGCTATTTGCCTCCTTTCATTTTTTCGCTGACTTTAGTTTGTAATCAGAATAATTTAGTAGCAGATCTCTTTAAAATGCAGTAGATGTCTTTATGATATTTGTATGTAAGTGTTTGTAATATAGTATTTTATTATATTTTAGTGGCAGATGGTGGAGATAAATCCTTATTTTTTAAAATTATTGGAGAGTGTTTGCTGGTTTATTGGTTAATGGATTACAGCCATTTACCAATAAATAATTGAAAAACTCCGGTCAGACTTTTTTATAGCCTGGAATACAAATTGTGCTATTAGAAATTGCAGGGACCTTTAATTTAAGTGAAAACTTATGTGAATGATTTATCTGGATAACTTTAATAGAATTATAAATATTTAATTTTATCTTTGTGTTTAAATGCGGGGAATAATATAATTCTCTAAACACACAATTAGACCATTATGAAAATGAAACTCACGGGCAAACATTATTATAAATTCATTATATACGTCCTTTTATTCCTATCTCTGAGCAATAATCTTTATGCAAATAGTGTAAAGGCCAATGGTATTCTCATAATAAGTTCGTACAATCCTGAAACTTCTCATATCTCTAAAAATATATCTGCATTTCTGGATGAGTATACGCGTTTGGGTGGTAAATCGCAAATCACTATTGAAAATATGAATTGCGGAAGTTTTACTGATGCCTATTTGTGGAAAGGGCAAATGAAGAATATACTTAATAAATATACTTCAAAAAAATGTATTCCTGATCTAATAGTTCTTTTAGGTCAGGAAGCTTGGTCTGCTTACCTCTCTCAGGATAAACAGGTGTATAAAATAATACATCAAATTCCTACTATGTGTGGAATGGTGAGTAAAAATGCGATTATCCTTCCTGATAAAACAGTGTCACTCGAGGATTGGGAACCGGAAAGTGTTGATATGCTTAAAGATGTTCCTCGGGTTGATAAGATGGCTGGATATGTTTATAAGTATGATGTGCAAAAAAACGTGCAGTTAATTCGTGATTTATATCCAAAAACAAAGCATCTTGCATTAGTAACAGATAATACTTATGGAGGGGTTTGTTTGCAAGCATTAGTGAAAAAGGAAATAAAAAGATTTCCCGGATTGGATCTTATATTGTTGGATGGTAGAAAGAATTCTATTTATACGATAGTTGATCGGATAAATGACCTGCCAAAAAACACTGTAATGTTATTAGGTACATGGAGAGTAGATAAGAATAATGGCTATTTTATGAATAATGCCACATATATGATGATGGGTGCTAATCCAAAAATTCCTGCTTTTTCTTTAACATCTATAGGATTGGGATATTGGGCGATAGGAGGTTGCGTGCCTCAGTATCGCACTATTGGTAAGGATATGGCTTTGGAAGCTTATCGTATATTGAAAAATGATCCTTCTCAGAAAGTACAAGTTAAGTTTATTCCTAATCAGTTTTCTTTTGATGTAGTAGAATTGGATACCTTTAAAATAGATGTAAAAAAGCTACCGGCAGGTGCAATCTTTATAAATGAGAAGCCTTCTTTTTATGAGCAAAATAAAAATGTTGTTATCGGAGCCTTTTTTGGTTTTTCAGCAATACTAATCGGCTTGCTTGTTACTCTTTACATTTTAATTCGTACAAAGAGATTAAAAGATGAACTTGAAGTTTCAGAATCAGAACTGAGGGTAGCAAAAGAAAAAGCGGAAGAGTCTGAACGTTTAAAAACGGCTTTTCTGGCTAATATGACTCATGAGATACGAACTCCGCTTAATGCAATTGTTGGTTTCTCAAATGTATTGGCAATGGGAGGGAGTAGTCAGGAGGAAATGACTGAATATTATAAGGTAATTCAATCAAACTCAGATCTTCTTTTACGTTTGATAAATGATATTCTAGATATCTCGAGTTTGGAGGCTGGTAAATTAAAGTTCTATTATGAAGAGTGCAATGTAACTTCTTTATGTAAAGAGGCTCTTCATTCTGTTGAATCAATTTGTGAAAATCCAGTGAAATTCATTTTAAATTCACCTGATCCGAATTTTTATTTTGTAACAGACATACATCGTTTGCAACAGGTTTTCCTGAATTTAATTTCTAATTCCAATAAATTCACTAAAGAGGGTTCTATCACTTTAGAATTTAATATAGATGATGAAAAACAGATGGTCATTTTTACTTTAACTGACACAGGAAAAGGAATATTAGAAGGAAATGAGCATCTTATTTTTGATCGTTTTAAGAAACTAAATGATTTTGTTCAGGGAACAGGGTTGGGACTTGCTATCAGTAAGTCGATTATGAATGTTCTTGGGGGGGATATATGGGTGGATTTATCTTATAAAGAAGGTGCACGTTTTGTCTTTTCACACCCGATAGGTTTACAACCTCAAAATTTTATTGCTAAATAAAATTGCACTTAACATTTGGAAATATCAAAAATAGTTGTACCTTTGCAACGCTTTTGAGAGATAAAGCATTTATAAATTAGTTTTTGGAGAGATGGCAGAGTGGTCGATTGCGGCGGTCTTGAAAACCGTTGAACTGCGAGGTTCCTGGGGTTCGAATCCCTATCTCT
>Ga0183099_1001161_pt1 | contig 15940 bp, 10 predicted proteins | sample Biomet1_FD_127788 | JGI IMG/M metagenome (GOLD analysis project Ga0183099, IMG submission 127788) | Microbial communities from bioreactor (seeded with anoxic lake sediment) at LBNL, California, USA - Biofuel metagenome 1 | ecosystem: Engineered > Bioreactor > Anaerobic > Unclassified ... | reverse complement strand
GTTAAGGACAAAGATATAAAAAGTTATTTAAGTTTCCAAATATTATGTTTGTATTTTTATCCACCATTCTACAATAGCACAAAATTATGTAATGATATTCTTACCAATGTCTCCTGCAGATTACGCAGGCGAACCACAATAACTACTAAGATGAAATATCTGCGAAATAATGCAGCTTGCTGCATTCCTCTGCGACCTCTGCGTTATCTGCGAGAGAATATTTACGCAAGCGTACTCAATCTATTGTACGATGAAACCCCAATAAATCTCTCGCAGATCTCGCTGATTTACGCAGACGAACCACAATAACTACCAATATGAAACATCTCCGAAATAATGCAGCCCTGCTACATTCTCTCTGCGTGATTTGCGCTATCTGCGGGAGACAACACAACTTTGATTATCTACGATATTTATTTTGATTGGAACAGCAAGAATTTTTTGAGGTATATCCTTAATAGATGTAGTGTGATTTGATAAAAATAATTCCTTGTTCATATAAATACTTTTTGCTTCTGAATCTAATGATATGGATTGTAAGCTCATATTATACATTCCCAATATTGCGGTCAAATCTGCTGCTAATGTAGTATGGTTTATATACTCTTCTATTTGAGATTTATTCTTACACTTCTGTTCTGGAAGGCGTTGCGAGACGATGATGGCAATATCACTAAAATCAGACAGATTACAATGTATATTGATAGTTTTTTCTTCTGAATACTTGCTTGATATAACTTTTAAACATGTTTTCATTTCTTGCAAAGTTTCTCTATACCCCCTCTGTCTTTGAGCTATTGGAAAAGCTGAAAGGCCCTTGCTTTTTCTCTTTAAATCATCAATAAAATCATTAGCACTATATGGTACTGTTATATTTATTTTATCGTCATTTTCTGTAGCAATATAACATTTATATTCTATTGTGTCTGCTTTCTGTATAAAATAGACACTTTCAGATTCCGTCAGAGAAAGAATCTTTACTTCCAAGTCTTTGTTTTTAACATGGGTACAAGAAACAAATGTAAATATCATAGAGATAATCACATATAATATATTGTGTTTCTTCATTTTTAATTTATTAATACGCAAAAAAATCAAAGAATTTGTTGGACACTATTTTTTATCATCTATCGTTTTTCCATAATTTGGTTCTTGCACCTTTATTATAGTAATAACGAGCACCAGCACCATTAAAGTGTAGGTGTTCCATTACTTAATCTGTATATTCCAGTACTTATGCGAGTGAGCAAACCAGACTTAACATACTTTACCTGCTCAGTACGACTAAGTCCGAGACTCTCTAACCATGATGTGGTCATCACGCCTGATGGAAGAGATAACTTTATTATATTGTTTATTTTAGTTGCCATTTTGCAATAAATATGTTTGCAAATATAACTATAAAATAAACACTTTCCAACTTATTCATAGTTCTCATGCTAGTTAAAGGTCAAAATACCAACAATAGTTTATTTTGCATCCATATTTGCAATACTATTGTTTGCAAATTCAATAGTAAAATAAACTAAAGTGTAAAATACATGTTATTGATACTTTGTGCTTTCCCGTTGATTTTCTTTTCTTTACATGTATTTGTACTATCTGCTAAAGCAACTTAATTTTTCCGCTAATGTTGTTCTCTGCGTAAATCTGCGAACTCTGCGGGGACCATGCTGTTTACGCTGCTGCATTTAATTTGTGAGCAACCATCATGATAAAATTTGATATCGCATTTTGCGATATCAAATTACCTAACTCATTTTTAGTGAATTGAAACGTAAAGCCAGTAGGGAACCGGTTTGTATTATATTCTACCTATTATTAATACGACCAGTCAATAACTGATGTTATAGCCATCAAATAATTTTATTCATCTGACATTTTGAGTGATGGGACAATCATAGAAACGGTAGCCAAACATGAACTGTTTTCCTTGGATTCATTGCTTGCCTGTTTCTAGTGACAACAAATAAGGTATAGCGCCTTGCCTTTCGCTGTAGTTACCTTTTTTTAAACAAAAGATAAAATATCTCAAAAATATTCGCTAAACAAATGGAATCTGATATTAATTCCTATCTTTGCTACAATTAATATTTCATGATTGACATTGATAGCAATAGATGATACAAACTTGTATCGAACTATCAAATATGGCGATACAATTTTGATACAAACTTAATAAAGATATTATTATATGTTTTTAGACTCTTTCTTTGAAAATTCCGTAAAAACTTTCCCCAATAACATAGCAATTGAAGAGGGTGAAAAACGATATACCTATATTGATGCAGAACAGTTAGCAAACAAATTGGCAAACTACCTTAAAGGTTTGTCGATAGGTCCTGAAGACAAGGTTACAATCCTCTTGCCACGTTGCGCTGAAGTCATCATCTCGATGCTAGGCATTCTTAAAACCGGTGCGGCATATATTCCGCTCGATTCAGAGATTCCTGCAGACCGAGTCAATTTCATCATGGAGGATGCTGATGCCAAACTGCTTATCACTTCCAATGAAATATTGGATAGAATAGGTGATCAATTGTCATCATTCCCCATATTCAATATCGACAAACAGAGAGCAGAGCTGGACGATTACCCTGACACAAAACCCATCGTGGATGGAAGAAGTGAGGATAATCTATGCTATATGATCTATACATCCGGCACCACGGGTAAACCTAAAGGGGTGCTGCTGATGCATAAAAACGCCGTGACATACATTAATGGAGCAAGAAAGATTTACCCAATCAACGAAACTGACAGAGCCTTACAGGGATTTTCTGTATCTTTTGATGCATCTGTGGAAGAAATATGGGTACCGTTATCGGCAGGTTCCACACTTGTGATTGGTACATTCGACATTATGCGCTCTGGCGATAGGTTTTCTTCTATACTACAAAATCTGGGTATCACATTCCTGTCATGTGCGCCGACATTGTTGTCGATGGTAAAAGATGATATTCCAGATCTTAGAATACTGATATTCGGCGGTGAGGTTTGCTCCCGTGATATCGCCAACCGTTGGTGTAAAAAGGGTCGTATGGTGTACAACACTTATGGTCCTACAGAAGCAACCGTGATTGCCACATATTCTATTCTTGAACCCTGTCAGGAGGTTACCATTGGTAAAGCCTTGGACGGATATGACGTTCTCTTGGTGGATGAGGAGATGAATGTGATTGACGAGATAGACAAGGAAGGTGAGATTCTTATTGGTGGTGACTGTATAGCTCGTGGCTATTTAAACCGTGACGACCTCACAGCAAAGAAATTTATCACTACCGAACGTTACTGCGGTGAGACGAAACGATATTATCGCACTGGCGATTTGGCTAAATATAATCGGGATCACGAATTCGTGTTTATCGGACGTGCCGACGCGCAGGTGAAAGTACGTGGATTTCGTGTGGAACTCGCCGAGATAGAAGGACTGCTGATGCAGAATGATGCTATACAGGCGGCAGCGGTAACACTGGATAATGCAACTCAGCAGTTAGCAGCTTTCGTTGTGTTACGTGCGGGAAAGACGGTAGACCGTGCCGTCGTAGCCAAGCAGTTAAGGTTGTTACTGCCTTATTACATGATTCCATCAACGCTCGATGAGATAAGCGAACTGCCAATGACATCGAGCCAGAAGATAGACCGCAAGAGATTGCCGGTTCCTAAAACTCCTCTGAGCTTCTCGAAAGACAGAGATATCATCCAACCTTCAACACAGCTGGAGAAGGCTATGGTTAAAGTTATTGCCAAGAACATTGGTCGTGACGACATTTCAATGGACGATCACTTCTTTAATGATCTGGGAGGACACTCGCTGCTCGCTGCGATTGTCGTGTCGGAGATGAGAGAACAGAAGATGTTTGAGAATATGTCTGTGGTGGATGTTTACAAATTTCCGGTGCTTTCAGATCTTGCAAAGGAACTGGAGAGCAAACGTCCCTCGGCAGACGAGAAGAAAGAGGAGAGGGACATCTACAAAGTGCCAACATTGCAATATTATCTTTGCTCTTTATGTCAGGGCATATCACTCGTATTTCTAACCTTATTGTTCGGATTGGAATGGCTAGGACCTTTCTTTGTCTATTCTTATTTCTATTCAGCTGACTATGGAGTGGTGAACTCTATCTATATCAGTCTGATGTCATACTTCTTGATTCTGCCAAGTCTCACAGTATTCTCTATTCTATTCAAATGGATTGTCATTGGACGAATACGCCCAGGCAAATACAAACTATGGGGCAGTTACTACTTCCGCTTCTGGATTGTAGGTAAGGTTACTGCTATCTGTCCTGTGATATACTTTACTGGAACATCCATCATGAACTGGTTTATGCGGTTTATGGGGGCAAAAGTAGGAAACAATACTTATATCAATACATCAGCCATTGACGCATTCGACCTGGTAAAGATAGGCGATAATGTAAGTATCTGTACGGATACACACCTGAGAGGATATACCATCGAGGATGGTTGGCTAAAGATAGGTACGATAGAACTGGAAGACAATGCTTTTGTAGGAACTCGATGCTGTCTGGCACAGAATTCTAAAATGGGCAAAAACAGTTCGATTGAAGACCTGACACTGATTCCCGAAGGTACAGCAATACCTGATAACGAGAACTGGGGTGGCTCGCCTCCCTGCAAAATAGGGGTCAACGAAAAGAAAGAGACGGTCAAACTATGGTCTCTGAAATTTACATTGCTTTCATTAGCATCTGTTTTCATCATTCCACTTATCACGATGGTGGCTTTCTTCCCTGGTATGTTGGCAGTGGCTCACATCAATTATGTTTCCCATATCTGGAATTTTGCATGGATAACACTACTTGTCGGCGTATCATTCGTGGTGCTTCTGACAGTGATTATCGCAATATTCAAATGGTTGCTTCTGGGCAATATCAAGGAAGGACGCTACAAAGTGAACAGCCTTTTCTACTATAAGAAATGGTTTTTTGACCAGTTGATGAAGTTGAGTTTGCAGGTAATAGGTACGCTTTACACAACGCTCTACCTGCAAAAGTGGTTCAAGATGCTGGGTGTAAAGATGGGAAAACGTGTGGAAATATCTACCGTAGAGTTTATTTCTCCAGACTTACTGGTTACGGGAGATGAATGTTTCCTTGCCGATTCTGTTTCTGTGGGAGCTTCGTATGTACGTAACGGCTACATCGAGATTGCCAAAACATATATTGGAAACCGTACATTCGTAGGCAATAGTGCCGTAATGAGTCCGGGAACAAAGCTAGGAGACGATGTGCTTGTGGGTGTACTTTCAAAGATGAAGGAAGAAAATCTGCCTGCAAAAGATGGCACAAACTGGTTTGGATCACCTGCGGTATTCCTGCCACGAAGGGATGTGAATCATGATTTCTCGTCAGAACGCACTTACAAACCTTCAAAGAAACTGTTCTGCTACCGTTATTTCATCGAGTTTTTCCGTGTCATCCTGCCATCAACATTCTTTATCTTCATGGCGGGTATCATCACCGATGTAACTTCTTACATGCAGATTGAGCGAGATCTTAGTGAACTAATATTATGGTTCCCATTACTCTACATCGGTGCATCAATCATCGGTATATTTATTACAGCACTGCTGAAATGGGTCATCGTGGGAAAATACGTGCCACAAAACAAGCCTTTATGGAGCGGATTTGTATGGCGTAGCGAACTCGTCACCGGTCTGTATGAGAATTTCCTGGTGCTGTTTTGCTTGAACATCCTTACAGGAACACCATTTATAAAGTATCCACTTCGATTACTTGGCTGTAAGATTGGTAAACGAACCTGTCTGTTTACAACCCAGATTACAGAGTTTGACCTGGTACATGTGGATGACTACGTTGCCCTTAACGACAACTGTACCATGCAGACCCACCTCTTTGAGGATCGTGTGATGAAAATGTCGTATGTAACGATGGAAGAAAACTGTTCTGTTGGTGGTATGTCTGTTGTACTTTATGATTCAAAGATGGAAAAGAATGCCATCCTAGATCCACTGTCAGTATTGATGAAGAATGAGACACTGTCTGCTGACAACAGATACATCGGTGCTCCGGCAAAAAAAGTATGAATGATTTAGAAAATAGTCTCATCTAGATATAAATGAATTTTGTAAAGCTAGAAATTAAAGGACTATGAGAATTAAAAAGACTCTTATTACTGCTTGTGTCATTTTCGTTTATGGGCAAAGCGCTATGGGGCAGTCACGAATTGTTGTTTGTGATGCAACTACCAAAGCGCCTATACCATATACGAATGTTTATAAAGCGGAAAAAGGAGAATATAGAGGTACTGTGACTGATGAAAAGGGAATTGCAACGATTGACTTTTCATTTCAAAAACTCTGTATTAGTCATGTAGGTTACAAACAACAAACATTCACTAATACACCCGACACAGTATTTCTTATTCCGAAAGAGAATCTTTTGTCAGAAGTTGTTGTCAGTAATACGGAACCGCAATGGATTCGTCCTTTCTTAAAACGGTTTATTGAGCATAAAAAAGATAAATACCGAACTGCAACAGAAAATTTCCACTATAGTTATAACACCCGAAATGTTAGTGACAATAGTGGCTATTGGTTTGAAAATTCTGGCATAATCAGAATGCCTTCATCATCAACAAAAACACGATTTGAAATAAAACCATCGAAAGGGTATATCCATTTTAAAGATAGTACCGCAGGTTGTGATTTCACAAATATGAAGCGAATGGTTTATCATGACTTCGTGGATGAAATGGATATGAAATTTATTAAGCACCATAAATTCCAAGTTAATGATGCTTTTAATGTCGCAGACAAAGATATGGTTCAACTTTATTTCAATTCTATAAAATATGATAAAGAAGATAAGGGGTATATTAATGTAGATACCGCTAAATGCATCATTCTCTCTGTTATACGAGATACTGGTATTGGTTATAATATAGACAACAACACGAATGGTTTTACGAGAACTACCTTTAATATTCTTACAGGTTGGAAGTATTCTAAATGGATCGTAAATCAAAAGATCACCTATTCTGATATTAATGGAGTCTATTATCCTTCTTTGTGTAGATATAAAGCTTATATCCTTGCTGAATCAGAAAAGGGCAAATATGCAGGAAGGAAGTTTGATTCTTTTGAATCTGAAATAATTTTTAATCAAACGAACTCTCAAGAAGAAACTGGATTCTTTGATCTTGCCGAACCGTGGTATATGAAGATTATTGTGAGCAAAAAAGAAAGATTAGCTGAAGAACAACTACAAAATATTCCCAAAAAATACATTCTATATTAAATTATGATATATAATGTTCATGGGCTGCTAGTGCTTATTCTCTTGTAGTTTCCTGTTGTTCCCTGCAGAGATTTATTCACTGTATGTATACACGCCTAGATGCTAAAGGCGTTGTGTCAAGCAAGCGAGAAAGAAAGCTGTTATATCTCTTCAAAATATTCCTATACCTTCAAAAAGTACATGATTTGACAGACTTTAAGATAGTTAAATCTGTGGCAAAATTTGCATATATAATAATTTGTTTGTAATTTTGCCACAGATATTTAAGAGCAATAAACCAAATGAAAGAAACAATAGGAAATAATCTAAAATCACTAAGAGAAGCCAATAAATTTACGCAAGAGAATGTTGCAAGGTATCTAGGCATTAGTCGCTCAACCTATTCTATGTATGAGTTGGGAGAGCGTGAAATGCCTTTGGCGCAAATGGAAAAAGCAGCAGAGCTTTTTGGATGCGACCTCGATGTTCTTTTTGAAGAAGATGCAAAGGCTATGGAAGGTGCACTTGCCTGTGCCTTCAGAGTAGACAATTTGTTACCTGAGGACATGGAACAAATTGCCCATTTTAAGGGTATTGTGAAAAATTATTTAAAGATGAATAATCTCGCTACTAGCCATGGTATTAAGTAAAAAGCAAGCAGAACAGAATGCGAAGTTTTTCCGTATTAAAATAGGAATAAATTCTTCGGAGGCTATAGATGTGAAAACCGTTTTGAGGAAACTGAACATACTAACGGTTTATCTTCCAATGTCTGAAACCGCATACGGTTTGTCGTTGTCGTCGCAACAAGGCGATAAGTTCATTCTTGTAAACAGCAACACACGTAAGGGCAGACAGCATTTCACTATTGCCCACGAACTTTTCCATCTGTTCTACGATGACAATCCTACTCCTCATCTCTGCACGCAAGAAGGACGTTCGGCTACAGAGAAAGCGGCTGAAGCTTTTGCTGCTGCTTTGTTGATGCCAGAGGATGGAGTTATAGAAATGATTCCCGATAAATATTTAAAAAGCAAAGAATTACCAATATCTGTAGTATTGCGTCTGGAGCAGTATTTCCGTGTGTCTCGCTCAGCTATGCTCTACAGACTCAAAAACATCAACGTAATTACTCAAGACAATTTAGATAAACTTCTTAAACTTCCTAAAATACAAACCGCAAAAGACTATGGTTACGACACCACACTATACGAATGTGGCAACGACTATCTTATAATAGGTGATTATGGGGAGAAAGCGAGATTGCTGTTTGAATCTGAAATCATATCAGAGGGCCACTATGAAGAACTAATAAATAAAATAAGACATGACAAAGAGGAAGATTGTGCTGGATGCTGATGTGATTATAAACTTCTCTAGAGCAAGTATCCTCTCTCGGCTTACAGATATTTTGAAAAACTATGATTTTATTGTTCTAGATAAAGTATATAATGAAATATTAAGAGACACGAAAAGGGAACTGGATAACAACGTTCACCTTCTGAAGAAGATAGCTATCGTCCCATTCCCTGCTAATATTGATATGATAAAAGAATATGCGAAGCTTGTGAAAACATTTGGAAAAGGAGAAAGCGCCTGTATGGCTTATTGTAAGTTTACCAATGATGTAGTAGGCAGTAGTAATTTTAAGGATGTTAGTGACTATTGTAAAAACAATGATATAACTTATCTAGGCACGGTAGACTTTTTGTATTATGCTGTGAAAAATGAAATTATGACCGAAGAAGAAGCCACTAAAAGTATGAATGACATGATAGCAAAAGGAAGTAGATTGCCAATTGGAATAAACTTTAATAATTATCATCCCACATCAATATTATAGATTCTCTGAAGATATAATATTATTAATCTCCACAAAGGTAAATTGTTGTGTAGTTCAATTCATAGAATTCAGCTAACAAATATAAGTATAGAATGAGGAAATTAAACCACACATTATTGCTCACGTAGATTAGTTTCTGCATTTTATTTATTCCTTTGAATATCTAGCTGCACTCAACATAGTTCAAGTAAACTTGGCTCTGTTCTCACTTGCAAGATATTTAAATACTTTGAATATCTAGCTGCACTCAACATAGTTCAAGTAAACTTGGCTCTGTTCTCACTTGCAAGATATTTCTGCGAGAACGGCCGTTTTTGTCGTTTCCTATCACATAGCTTGTTATTTTGCACGTGTGAACGGCATATTCTCCCGCAGATCTCGCAGATTTACGCAGACGAAAGGCAGTTAGGTAAATGGATCTGCTAAAGCAGATGCCATAGATCTCGCAGAGAAAGACAGTTACGACATTGCTATTTAGGTTACTGCATTTTATCTGCGAGAATCTGCGAAATCTGCGTGAGAATAATCACGCAAGAGGACTCGATCAATTGTACTAAGAAACCCCAATATCTCTCGCTGATCCCGCTGATTACGCAGATACCCCCAAAAACTACACTAACTGTCTTTCTCTGCGAAATAATGCAGCTTTGCTGCATTCCTCTGCGACCTCTGCGCTATCTGCGAGAGAACAGGCCGTTTACGCATTAAAACTGCGGGAAAATATAGTTAAAGCTATTGCAGTTTGTCTGCGTGAATCTGCGCTATCTGCGGGAGAATCGGCCGTTCACGTTGATATAATAATCTGCGGGAAGCTACTACGAAAAAGAAACACTGCGGGAGCCCAATGTGTTTTACATGCTTGCTGCAATATCGTAAGCTTGCTTGATGCGGTCGCCCATTCCGATGCCGTCTCTAAGATTGCCAGCGATGACAAGTCCAGGATATGTCTGCTGCAACAAGGCAATGCTTTTTAATCTGTTGCCTGTGCTGCTTTCATACTGTGGAATGGCTTTATCATGACGGTATATATTGATTTCATCTGGCTGTATCGTTGCGGGATATTTCATCATGCTGTGTAAATCATTTATTACTAGCTGCTTTATCTCTTCGTCGCAGAGATCTATCATATCCGGATGGCGCATGCCACCAATAAAGAATGCGTAAGCAGCTCCTCTTTCGGGGGCACGTTGTGCAAAACAGTCGGAAGGAAACAAGATACCTAATACATCACGCTTTTCTTTGGATGGAACAAGACCGCCAAATGCGTTGTGACAAACTCCTTTGGTGTCGGCGATTCCTACGCCTACCTGAATTACTGGCGCATACTTTAGATTAGTGATCGTTGCCATGATGTCTCTATCTACAAATGGTAACATAGTTGGTAGGGCGTAAGCTCCACATGTGGTGACGACCTTGTTGCACTTTATCTGCTGTTGCTCACAATTGACGGTGTAGTCTATCACAAAACCATCAGCTGATGGGGTTATACTGATTGACTTTGTATTTAATATGATATTGCCAGAACCAATTTTATCAGCCATCGCCTTTGTTAGATTTGATAGTCCGCCACGAGTGGAAAATACTTCTTTCGTGGCTGTTTTATCTCTATCAGTCTTTGGTTCACGCGCTTTTTTAATAGCCCCAAGGATGAAACTGCCATAGTTTTGTTCCAACTCATATAGTTTGGGCAAAGCGTATCTTGTAGGTAACGTCATAGGATTGGCAGCGTAAACTCCTGCAAGGAATGGGTCAACTGCATAGTTGAGATATGAACTTCCAAGTCTTCTTTTCGTCATTTGAGCAATGCTTTCATCGGGATTGTTGCCTTTTGCTCTGAATGGTTCTGTAAGAATACGCAGTTTGTCGTAGGTAGTGAATAAGGGCGTCGTGATGGCGCTGATCGGTCCGGAAGGTAACTCGTGAAACTTGTTACCTTTCCAGATGAGTCTCTTCTTTGCGGATTCTTTAGCGATTTCAAGTTCGCATGTGTCGTCTAAGGAATGGAACAGATCCATCACTTCAGGATATTTGATGACACCAGTGTTAGGACCACCTTCAAAAACGAATCCATTGACATGATGTGACTGTATCTGTCCACCAATTTTATCATCGTTTTCAAGGATTGTGACATTGCGGTTTTTCTGATGCAACGCGAAAGCTGTTGTGAGTCCTGTAAGTCCTGCTCCAATAATGACTATATCGTGAGTATTGTCCATCTTATTATATTGGTTTAGAGAATTTTCTATCGGTATTCACCATCAGGGGATCTAAGGCTGCAACTACATTCCTGACAAACGGTGATCCCATTTCAGCCATAGCAATGATATTGCCAGACATGTTGATAAGTCCATCGGCAGCCATCTCTTTCAGTTTATCTTCATCGTAGTTGGTGCAGGCTTTTATCTCGTCAATAGACATATTTAATTCTTTTGCCAATACGTCCCAGTTTAAATGGTAGTTGCACATGAATGATTCTGCGATTTCACGCATCACCTTCTCTTTCTCATTCAGTTTATATCCGTGGGCAACAGGCAAATGTCCGTTGTTGATGGTCTCGACGTATTCGCTAATATCTTTTGTGTTTTGGCAATAAGCATTATCTAGTTGACTAATTCCTGTTGCTCCAAAGGCATAAACCTGTCCGGTGGTGCGAAGGGTGCAATAGCCTTGGAAGTTGCGATGCAGTTGGTGGGTATCCAAAGCCTTGCTGAGTTCGTCATCAGGTAATACAAAATGATCCATACCGATGCGGCGATATCCACCTTTCGCGATTGCCTTTGCAGCCCTTGCAGCCATTTCTTCTTTGCTCTCACTGTCAGGCAAACCAATCTTTTCTAATATCTGTTGACGCTTGAAAACCCATGGCACATGTCCGTAACTGAATGTTACGATTCTGTCTGGACGCAGGTTTACGGCTTTTGATATGGCACGCTCAAACTCCTCTGGTGTCTGATGGGGTAGACCATATAAGAAATCAAGATTGATGATGATTCCTTTTGATTTAAGTATCTCAAAGATTTCTTTTATCGGTAATATTGAAGGTTGTCTGTTTACAGCTTCCAATACGTTGGTATCTGTATCTTGTATTCCGATGCTCACTCTGTTGAACCCACTATCGGCAATGGCTTCCCATCCTTTACGATTGAGAAATCCAGGATGACATTCGATCGCTATTTCGGGATGGTCGATTGTAGGCATTAACGACAATAGATGTTGGTTGAGTTCCTTTAGTGTGCTAGCACTAAGCTGTGATGGACTGCCACCTCCATAGTGTATCTGCGAGATGCGTCTGCTCTTGTCGAGATGCTTTGCAACAAGGCCTATTTCTTTATGAAGTGCATCAACATATTTATCGGTAGACTCCTGATTATTCCATTTGAAAGAATTGCATCCGCAGTAATGACACAAGCGTTTGCAATAGGGGAAATGGAGATAAAAAGAAACGTTGTTTCTCATCGCGTCGTTGGAATCTTCGATTGTCTGGATGAAATCAGGTTCATTGATTTCTTTGAAATAGTTGGCTGGGGGATAACTGGTGTATCTCGGTGCTTGAATATTATATTTATTAATTATTTCCTTGTTCATCGTATTCGTAATAAAATGACGGAAAGCATGTGACGGCGGATTTGATGATTGTCGCTGCACATGCTTTCGATGTTATCAGAAATTATATGATATTGATGTTCCAAAGCTCACTGGTTTGCCTTTCTGCACATAATATGCGTTACTCAAGCTAAAGCAGTAGGCTTGATAATCGGTGTTGGTGATGTTCTTGCCCCATATTTCCCAGTTGAACTTACCGCTGCTGATGATAACCTTAGCATTCAACAGAAGATAGAATTTCTGGCTTAGGCTGTTGCTTTCATCCCAATATATCTTGCCTGTTCCGTTGAGACCGGCACTGAATGTGATTCTGTCAACAATGTTGCACTTTGGATATAAGGTGTAATCAGAGTTTAAACCGAAAGTGTTTCTTGGGACCATCGGAATCATGTTGTGATTATAAATTGTCTTATCACTTTGCTTGTAGTCGAGAAATTCGGCATAGGTATATCCATAGCTTAATCCAACATTCCAATTGTATATAGGATGGGCAGAAACAGAGAGTTCGACACCTTTGCTGTTGCTATGTCCAGCATTTGTAAGAATGTTGCCAACTCCAGGAATAGTATGAGTAATCTGTTGGTGTCTCCAGTCGATATAAAATAAAGAAATGTCGGTGGTGATTTTTCCATCAAGGAAACGCAGTTTGCTACCTACTTCATAGTTCCAGCTATATTCAGGTTGGTATGTCTTGTTGTCGTCGGAAGTAATAGTCTCGTTGAAACCTCCCACTTTATAACCACGACTTACGGTGACATAGTAATTATTATGCAGGGTAGTGAGGTATTGCAGACTGAACTTTGGTGAGAATTGGTTGAAGTTGAGCTTGTTGTTGAATGTATATGGAGGATTTTGAACAGAAGTAGAACCTGTTACGATAGTATATCTTTTATAATCTTTCTTTGCATGCTCATAGTCAAATCTTAATCCAACAGTGGCAGAAAGACCTTTCCATATATTATATGATGATTGATGATAGATAGCGAAAGATGATATAGGATCACTGTAATAGGTAGGCATGCTGAATTTCTGAGCAATATAATCTGTTGTCAGAACATTGTCTTTCTTCTGAATGAGTCCAAAAGCTCCAAGAATCCATTGGTATCTCTTATCATTATTTGATTTAAGTGTGAATTCCTGTGTGAGCGTGTTCATGTGGTAATCATTCGTAACAAAGTATTTGTCAGCAGTAGTGAAGTCCTGATCAATATTCATGCTTCCATTCATAAACTGATATGATGTCTGACTACTGAAGCTGATGTTGCTTCCATTGTAGACGGCAGATAGTCCATTATTTGATATAAGTCTTTTGAATCCACTTGTTCTGTTGTAAGAAATGTCTCCGATAGTGTTGTCTTGTTTGTCATATAAAGCATACGGATAACCGTTCTGGTTGCTGTAATCTATCCATGAACTAAATCTGAGTTTCCATAATTCAGTAGGTTTCCATTCAAAAGCAGTTCTGCCAGAATATTCTTTTATCTTGTCAGCCTTTTTGCCAGTAGCTACATTCGTGAAGAAACCATCGTTGCTATGATAATTTCCAGAAATGGAGAAACCAATATTGTCTGCCAACTTTAAATAACTTGATGCCTGTGCAGTGATATCGTTTTTGTTACCATAACCTATTTTAATTTTGGTGTTCTGATATTCTAGCGGTGAGAATGTGTGAATATCAATAATACCTCCCATAGCATTACGTCCGTATAATGTTCCTTGTGGTCCCCTTAGTACTTCAATGCTTGCAATGTCAGCCATGTCAACATCTAAAGCAGAAATGTCATAATGTGGGATTCCGTCAATATAAAAGCCGACAGCTGATGTCTTTGCCTTTGAACCTATTCCACGTATAAATATAGGACTGTTGGCTCTTGAACCATAGTCGGGCATATAGAAATTTGGTATAAGCGTAGAGAGTTCTTTCATACTTGTGACATTCTGCAAGTCTAAGTCTCTTGCGTTCATCTTGTTTGCAGACAATGGTGCAAGACTTCTCCTATTTGCCTTGAACTCAGTAACGGTGACTTCTTTAATGTTTATGACACTGTCTGTTTTAAAATGTGTATTAACCAACATCAGTGAAGTCATTAAAATTTCTGTAAGCATACTATTTATCTGTTTTGTTTATTACGTTTATTCAGGAAGTACTCTCATTGCTAGTCTTGGGAGGTCGTTGACATTATCTAATGTTTACATGATGCTGCCATTTTGAGTTGTTGATATCCTGCTTTTATCAGTGCGCAAAGTTAGCAACTAATCTCAAAGTATGCAATCCTCATTTGTAAGGTAATTAAGTGTTGTGGAAATATGTTTTGCTTTTAAATCATTTTACTAAACATTACTTAAATAAACTTGCTTCAGTATTCGTTTATACGATATTTGAATCTCTACCTTTTACTTGCAGCTTATATCAGTATAAATGCAAGTTGCGTCGGCATACCATAATAAATATAAAATATTTCATAAACTTCGTTGCTTTATTATGTGGCATGTTTATAAAATCATTATATTTGTGATTTAGTGAACGACTTAATTATATATTGATTATGAAAAACTACAAATTTGTTTCGGCAGCATTGCTGATGGTGGGACTCATCGTTGTGGGAGTCTGCATCAAGAGTGGATTGAACAGTATGGCTGACAACTCGCGAGTGGTGAACGTAAAGGGTTTGGCGGAAATGGAAGTGAAAGCAAATAAAGTAACATGGCCCGTCTCGTTTAAGATTGTTGGTAATGATCTTAGTTCTATTTATCAAGATGTGAACAGAAATAATCGTATTGTGAAGAATTTCCTTATAAGCAAAGGTATTTCGGATAAGGAAATAAGTGTAAACGCTCCTCAGATTGTAGACAAGGCAGCTGATGTTTATGGCAACAATCAATATAAAGAAAGGTATAATGTGACGTCGGTGATGACTGTGTCAACAAATAAGGTGGATATTGTAAGGCGGTTGATGAGTCAACAGGCAGATCTGCTGAAGCAGGGTGTAGCGATTACGGCAAATGATTATAATAATACTGTGATATATGTTTTCACGAACCTAAACAGTGTGAAACCAAAGATGATAGAACAGGCTACAAAGAATGCACGTACGGCAGCAGAGAAATTCGCAAAGGATTCTGAAAGTGATCTCGGTAAGATAAAAAGCGCCGATCAGGGACAGATATCTATTGAAGACCGTGATGCCAATACTCCTTTTATTAAAAAGGTACGTGTTGTGACTAGTAT
>Ga0183099_1001160_pt1 | contig 15941 bp, 10 predicted proteins | sample Biomet1_FD_127788 | JGI IMG/M metagenome (GOLD analysis project Ga0183099, IMG submission 127788) | Microbial communities from bioreactor (seeded with anoxic lake sediment) at LBNL, California, USA - Biofuel metagenome 1 | ecosystem: Engineered > Bioreactor > Anaerobic > Unclassified ... | reverse complement strand
CTTCCCATTCCGAACAGAGAAGTTAAGCCTGATCACGCCGATGGTACTGCGTAACAGTGGGAGAGTAGGTAGCTGCCGTTTTATCAAGGAGTCCTGAGTCTGACGAACAAGTCAATCAGGACTCCTTTTCGTTTTTATACATACTACATCTATAATGTAACAAAGGACTGTCCTGCATACTAACTATTCTCTGAAGAATTTCCCGGAATAAAAACTTCTTTTTTCTTTGTAGTGATCAGACCCCGATTTGGCAAACTGGCACAAGGTTATTATTCGTCAAGATAGTGAGCCTAAGTTAATAACTTGAAGAGAAAAGTTCTTTTACCTTATTTTTATTGTGAGTCTGGGCTTTATCTGTAAGTAAAAGTATAAGGAATTACCTAGTAGCTTTGCAAAAATATGTATTAGTAATATTTGCTATCTTTAGACAACTCCAAATAGCCACTTAAATGCATTGTGAAAGGTCGAAATAGGAATTATTTTTTTTCTATAGAAAGAAGATTGTGAGGAGAACTTAAGGCCCATTCGCAGCGCAGACATAAAATCTACTAAAGCTACTTTCATCTGATTAATCAGTGTTCATCTTGAATTCTTGAGTGAGAGTATATTATTGAGAAAATGTTGAAATACTATTTTTTTATAAACAAACGTTGTAACCTATGCAAGAAATATCTAATGTGTAGAGCTCACCTATTTTTCGACTAACTGGAAAATATGTCATCAAAATTCAAATTGCATTTTTTATTCATAATGAAGAGAATTATAGACATGAAATTGTAATAATCTATCGATATTCTCTTACCGTTACTTAAAATATAGAAAATGAATAAAGATTAAACTACTTGGTTATTAGAATTTTATAGGGTTAATGTAAAAAAGTTTATTAAAATTCAAACGTTTGCTATTTCTTTCTAATATTATTTATGTATATTAGTAATATATTCAATATTAAATTTGTATTTTTGCTCCGTTATAAGATTGTTTTTAAATATTATTTATGGTAAGTTCACTTTTAAATCCTGATTATATTTTTGAAACTAGTTGGGAAGTATGCAATAAAGTTGGTGGTATATATACGGTATTGTCTACCAGAGCGCAGACTCTTCAAAATAGTCATAAAGATAAGGTTATATTTATTGGTCCTGATCTTTGGATTGATAAAGAAAACCCTTTATTTATTGAATTGGATTATCTTTATAAACCATGGAAAATGCATGCAGAAGCTAATGATAAACTCTCTGTTCGTATTGGCCGATGGAACATTATTGGTGAACCAATTGTTATTCTAGTTGATTTTAATTCATTTTTCTCAATGAAGAATGAAATATATACAGAAGCATGGAATTATTATCAAGTTGATTCTTTGCATGGTTATGGTGACTATGATGAAGCGTCTATGTTTGCATATGCTTCTGGAAAAGTAACTGAAAGTTTTTATAAGTACAATATAACTTCTAAAGACAGGGTTATATATCAGGCACATGAATGGATGACGGGACTGGGGGCACTATATCTCCAGACTGCAGTACCTGAGATTGCTACAATATTCACGACTCATGCAACGTCCATCGGACGTTCCATTTCAGGTAATCAGAAGCCGCTGTACGATTATTTATCTGCATACAATGGTGATCAGATGGCTCAGGAACTTAATATGGAATCAAAACATTCTATTGAAAAACAAACGGCTCATCATGTTGACTGCTTTACAACTGTTAGTGATATAACTAATAAGGAATGTAAGGAACTGCTTGATAAAGAGGCTGATATTGTTCTGAAAAATGGATTTGAAGATGATTTTGTGCCAAAGAGTAAGAGTTATTCAGCTAAACGCAAGAAGGCACGTGCCAAGATGCTAAATGTTGCTAATAAGTTGTTTGGCACAAATTTAGATGACGATACATTGCTTATTTGTACAAGTGGCAGATATGAATTTAAGAATAAAGGAATTGATGTTTTTTTGGAATCGTTGAATCGGTTAAATCACGATAATAATCTAAAAAAAGATATTGTTGCCTTTATAAATGTTCCTGCAGGTATACCGGTACCTCGTAAGGATTTACTTGATAGATTAAATAATGGTAATGGCAATGGTAATAGTAAAGAAGCTTTAGAGCTCCCTTTTATTACTCATTGGTTAGATTATATGTCTGATGATAAGGTGCTCAATATGATTAAATATCTGGGCATGAGGAATGATAAAGAGGATAAAGTTAAGATAATATTTGTTCCTTGCTATCTTGATGGGAATGATGGTATATTTGATATAAGTTATTATGATTTTCTTTTAGGATATGATTTAACTGTATATCCATCATATTATGAACCATGGGGATACACACCATTGGAGAGTGTTGCTTTTCATATTCCTACTGTAACCACGGATCTGACTGGTTTTGGTCTTTGGATTAAGAGCATTAGAAATCAACATGGAATTGATGATGGGGTAGAGGTTATTCATCGTTCAGATAATAACTATTCTGAAGTGGCAGATGCAATTAAAGAATCAATCATTTCTTTTTCTGCCAAATCATTGGAAGAGGTGGAGCATATGCGTAATCGCGCAGCTGCAGTTGCTGAACATGCACTATGGAAACATTTTATTAATTATTATTATAAGGCGTATGACATAGCTCTACGCAATGCTAAAAAGCGTCAGTTAAAATAGAAATATTTATCAAAATAAGTAATTAGATAATTATGAAGGTAAAAGTTAGTAACGTGAATATTCCTATTTGGAATGAGATTACTGTAAAATCACGTATTCCTGAGGATTTAAAGAAATTATCAGAAATAGCTCATAACATTTGGTGGTCTTGGGACTCGGATACAATTATCCTGTTCAGAGACTTGGATCCGGTTCTTTGGAAAGAGGTAGGGTTAAATCCTATAGCTCTTTTAGAACGCATGAGTTTTGAAAAGCTGGAAGCTTTATCAAATGATAAGGTTATCATAAAAAGAATGAATGATATTTATGCCCGATTCAAAGAATATATAAATGTAACACCTGATGCAAACCGACCATCTGTAGCATACTTCAGTATGGAATATGGTTTGTCAAGTGTACTTAAAATATATTCAGGTGGATTAGGCGTTTTGGCTGGTGATTACCTGAAAGAGGCTTCAGATAGCAATGTAGATCTTTGTGCAGTTGGATTCTTGTATCGTTATGGATATTTTAATCAAACACTTTCCATGGATGGTCAGCAAATTGCGAATTATGAAGCTCAGAACTTTGGCAGTCTCCCATTGGAACGCGTAGTTGGCGCAGATGGACAACCACTTGTTGTATCCGTTCCCTACCTTGATTACTACGTTCATGCATATATCTGGAGAGTTAACGTGGGAAGAGTTTCACTTTACCTCATGGATACTGATAATGAGATGAACAGCGAGTTTGACCGCTCTATTACCCATCAGCTTTATGGCGGTGATTGGGAAAACCGTTTGAAACAAGAGATAATGTTGGGTATTGGTGGTATGTTGACTCTGAAAGCATTGGATATCAAAAAAGATGTTTACCACTGCAACGAAGGTCATGCAGCCTTAATTAATATTGAACGTATCAGTGATTATGTTGCTTCCGGGCTTACTTATAATGAAGCATTAGAATTGGTTCGTGCTTCTTCGCTTTATACTGTACACACACCAGTTCCAGCTGGGCATGATTATTTTGACGAAGGTTTGTTTGGTAAGTATATGGGAGGCTATCCTAAGAAGATGGGCATTTCATGGAGTGACTTGATGGATATGGGACGTAATAATCCTGGCGATGCTGGTGAACGTTTTTGTATGTCGGTCTTTGCATGTAATACTTCTCAGGAGGTAAATGGTGTAAGCTGGCTGCATGGAAAAGTATCTCAGGAAATGTTTGCTTCAATCTGGAAGGGATATTTCCCTGAAGAAAGCCACGTAGGATATGTTACAAATGGTGTTCACTTCTCCACTTGGGCCGCTACAGAATGGAAAAAGCTATATGCGAAGTATTTTGATGCCAACTTTATGAATGATCTTTCCAACCAGGAAATTTGGGAAGCTATTTATGATGTACCCGATCAGGAAATTTGGAATACACGTGTAGCTTTGAAGAATAAGCTGGTAGACTATATCCGCAAGCAGTTCCGTGATACATGGTTAAATAATCAAGGAGACCCTTCACGCATTGTTTCCTTATTGAATAAGATCAATCCAAATGCTTTATTGATTGGTTTCGGACGTCGTTTTGCTACTTATAAACGTGCTCACTTGTTGTTCACAGATTTAGATCGTCTTTCTAAGATTGTAAATAACCCTAATTTCCCTGTTCAGTTTATCTTTACCGGTAAAGCTCACCCATACGATGGAGCCGGACAAGGTTTAATAAAGAGAATTATCGAAATATCCCGTCGTCCTGAGTTTTTAGGTAAGATTATCTTCCTGGAAAATTATGATATGACGTTAGCTCGCCGTTTGGTTTCAGGTGTTGATATTTGGTTGAATACTCCAACCCGTCCTTTGGAAGCTTCTGGCACATCAGGAGAAAAGGCTTTGATGAATGGTGTTCTTAATTTCTCTGTTCTTGATGGATGGTGGCTTGAAGGTTACCGTGAAAATGCCGGATGGGCATTGACTGAGAAAGTTACATACCAGAATCAGGAACATCAGGATCAGCTGGATGCAGCTACTATTTATGCAATGCTGGAAAATGAGATTATCCCTTTGTATTATGATAAGAACGATGACGGTTATTCTGAAAAGTGGGTCAAATTTGTGAAGAACTCCATTGCTCAGATTGCTCCTCATTACACAATGAAGAGACAGTTGGATGATTATTATATCAAGTTCTATAATAAATTGGCTAAACGTTTCCATGTTTTAGCTGCAGATAAATGTGCAAAAGCTAAAGAACTGGCAGCCTGGAAAGAAGATGTGGTTGAGAAATGGGATGAAATTGAAGTGAAATCTGTTTCTGTAAATGGTGGATCAGCTAAATTGAATATTGAAAGCGGAAAAGACTATGATGTTGAAGTTGTTATTGACGAAAAAGGATTAGATAATGCTATTGGAATTGAATTGGTAACAATCATTACTGACAAGGACGGCAAACAACGTATTTATTCAACTGAAGAATTCCAATTGGTGAAGAAGGATGGAGATCTTTATACTTTCAATACAAAGTACAGTATGTCTAATGCAGGCAGTTTCAAGGTTGCCTTCCGTATGTTCCCAAAGAATGTAGAACTTCCTCATCGTCAGGACTTCTGCTACGTTCGTTGGTTTAACCTGGGAGTTTAATTATTGCTGAATACATAATCGGGATAGTTTTAAATATCAGAAAGTCTCTTTATAGAGAGGGAATCTGATTTCAATCCCGAATATTGATAAAAAGAAGAGATGGTGTTAAATTGAATTTAGCACCATCTCTTCTTTTTATGCTTCGGATTAGAACTCTTAACCAGAGAACTATTATTTGATTAACTCAGCTAATTTCGCTTGTAATTCATCACCATGAAGTCCTCTTGCAATAATCTTTCCTTCTTTGTCCAGCAGAACAGTATGAGGAATGCTGCGAATAGCATAAAGCTTAGAGCCTTCGCAATCCCAGTACTTAAGATCAGACATCTGAGGCCAGGTAATATTTAATCTATTAATTCCACCTTTCCATGATGCTCCGTCCTTATCCAAAGAAACGCCAACTATTTCAAATCCCTTGTCTTTGTATTGAGCATAGGCTTTTACTAAATTTGGCATTTCCTGACGGCAAGGACCACACCAGCTTGCCCAGAAATCAACTAATACATATTTGCCTTTTCCAGCAAAATCTGATAGCTTTACAGGTTTTCCCTCAGGAGTAAGCATTGAAAAGTCTGTGAATTTTTGTCCAATGGAAGTCTTCTTTGCAGTTTTAACCAGACTATTCAGACGAATAACATCTTCACTTTTCTGATATCTGGCAGGAACTTTAGCCAGAACAGCTTCCAACTTGTCATATTCCATATAATAATTATAAGCCTTAAGCAGATGAATGCCAACAGGGTTCGTTACATTCTGTTCTATTGTTTGGGCAATAATTTCAGTCATGTTACTTTCAAGACCATTCATTTCATTTGATTTTGCCTTTTTCTCTTCAGCCGTCATGGTTGGCGACTGCATGGAACTATAAACCGTCTCCATTTTACCGTTCAAAGCATTCATTTTTGATTTGAATGCATGGTAGATATCATTGGAAGGAGTTCCTACTATGCTATCCGTTTCACCAAGAGTGAGGCTTATATCTCCGTTTTCAAGAAAGAAATCGGCGTAAAGTTTCTTATCGCCTTTAGTATAAGTAATATAGCGGTTTACTGTAGAATCTTGTTTTCCTTTAAAGGTAAACTTACCATCTTTAATTACGGCACCGGCTACCTTTATAAACTCACGGTTTACTCTGTTTTGGATATATACAGAATCACCATCAGAGGCACCGTTTATAACGCCAGATATTTTGTAGGCGTTTTCACCTGTACAAGCTAATGCTGATAGAGATGCAAGTGCTAACACGTAAATACTTTTTTTCATAAGCTGATTAATTTGTTTTTGTGAGTGAATTATATATGCAAATATAGTTGTTTTTTTTCGCAATCCTATTTTGTTAAAACTAATTAGGATATACCTTTAACATAGTTATATATTTATGAAACTTATTTCTGAAAATAAACAGACATCCTTGCCTTTTTCAAAAACAAAACGAATGAATAAAAACATCTTGTACAAAAGATTGTATTCTTTTGTACAAAACAAAACAATTTTTTGTACAGAAGAATACATTGTTTTGTACAAGAGAATAAAAACGTATCCTCACTAATTGATAAATTTAAAAGAAATAAAATCATTTCTTTGCCAAAATTTATGCCCTTTTCTATCATTTTTGGGATTACTTTATCTGAAAAATAGATTAATAACTCGCATTATTTAATTACATTTGCACTGCAAATAAAACATAGAATAAGAATGACTACGACTTTAGTGGTGCTTGCCGCAAAAATGGGTAATAAATATGGTGGCCTGAAACAATTAGAAGGAATTGGACCAAACGGAGAGACCATTCTCGACTATTCAATGTATGATGCTTTAAAAGCAGGATTCAATAAGGTAGTTTTTGTTATTAGTAAGTATTTTGAAGAAGAATTTAAAGAAAAAGTATCTGCAAAGTACGAAGGGCTGGTAGAGATTAAATATGCTTTTCAGGAAATAGAATCAGTTCCTGAAGAGCTTCGAAACAGCAAAAGAAACCGGCTATGGGGATCGGCACATGCCATACTCATGGTAAAAGATCTCGTTAAAGAACCTTTTGGTGTGATCAATGCCACTAACTTCTACCAGCGTGAAAGCTTTGAACTGCTTTATAGTCATTTACAGGAAACACGTAATACCCATCATAATCATTTTCTAATCAGCTTTCGCTTGGCAAATGCTTTGGCCGAAACAGGAGGAGTAACCCGCGGAATATGTGAAGTGAATGATAAAGGTGAGCTAATCTCTATTGTGGACCGCATGGGAGTGGAACGAATAGGAGGAGACCCTATGTATTTGAATGAATATAATAAGTGGGTAGAGTTAGATGTGAATTCTCCTATATCCATGAATATGTGGGGCTTCACTCCAGATATCTTTAACTCCTTAAATCAGTCATTTGATTCTTTTATCGCCACATCTGGTACAAACTTGAAGTCGGACTTCTCAATCCCTGGATTTATGAATGAAATGGTTCAAAAAGGATTGAAAGTTAAAACAATAAAAACACCAGCAAAATGGATGGGACTGGTTTCGCCTGATGATAGAATTCAGGTAATTCTTCGCATCAATGACCTTATTCGTAAAGGTATATATCCATCTAAGATATTTGAACAAACTAATCAATCGTCTAAATAAATAATTAAAATGAAAGAGAAAATTTTAGTAACCGGAGGTACTGGTTTTATAGGTTCTCATACAGTTGTAGAACTTCAGAATAGTGGTTATGAAGTGATTATTATTGATAACTTATCAAACTCTAATGCTGATGTAGTCGACAATATTGAAAAGGTGTCAGGAATCCGTCCGGCTTTTGAAAAACTAGATTGTCTTGATTTTGCAGGTCTGGATGCACTATTTACTAAATATAAAGGTATTAAGGCTATTATTCATTTTGCAGCAAGTAAAGCTGTTGGTGAATCTGTAGAAAAGCCTTTGCTTTACTATCGCAATAATATTGTTTCTTTGGTTAATTTACTGGAACTGATGCCAAAGCATGACGTTAAAGGTATCGTGTTCTCTTCATCATGTACTGTATATGGTGAACCAGATCAGCTTCCTGTAACAGAACAAGCTCCTATTAAGCCAGCAACTTCCCCTTATGGAAATACAAAACAGATTAATGAAGAAATAGTAAAGGATACTATCACTTCAGGGTCTCCTATTAATGCAATCCTTCTTCGTTACTTTAATCCGATTGGTGCTCACCCAACTGCTTTACTTGGCGAACTTCCTAACGGTGTTCCTCAGAATCTTGTTCCTTATATTACTCAAACAGCCATTGGCATTCGTGAACAACTGAGTGTATTTGGTCATGATTATAATACTCCTGACGGAACTTGTATCCGTGATTTTATTAATGTTGTTGATTTGGCTAAAGCTCACGTTATAGCTATTGATAGAATCCTTAACGGAAAGCAAAAAGCAAAGGTTGAAACCTTTAATATCGGTACAGGAATAGGACTTTCAGTGTTAGATTTGATTAATGCATTTGAAAAGTCAACAGGGGTGAAGTTAAATTATAAACTTGTTGGCCGTCGTGTCGGCGATATTGAAAAGGTTTGGGCCAATCCTGATTACGCAAATAATGAATTGGGATGGAAGGCTGAAACCAGCACAGAAGAAACTCTTCTTTCGGCCTGGAAATGGCAATTAAAATTAAGAGAAAAAGGAATTCAATAATAAAAAATACATTTGTTTGATCTTTTAACGTATAGAATCAAACAAATATGTAATAGTATTGTTAATAAGTTGCAAGTGAGCTTGAAATCATGGATATATGTGAATATACGCCAGTGAAATTAAAGTATGCCTCCCCGGCATAGACAAGTTTGCTTGTATAGTAGTTTTGTCGTGTTTTATTTTGTGTTTGTGTTGTGGCGGTGCATCGACGTGAGTCGTCGCACCGTCTTTTTTTATTTAAGTGCTTTTTTCTTTAGGGTATTTTATTTGTGAATAGTCATATATATAGAAAACGGAATTCATTAATAATCACTTAAAAAAAAGACCATTATGAAAGCACTATTTAAAAGCATTAGTTTTCTGCTTCTTGTGATGTTTTTATCAAGCATCCAGTTTGAAGCAGTTGCTTCTAATATTGAGGACTATTACACAGTTAACGGAGTTGTGAAAGATTCTCAGACTAAAAAGAAGCTGGAATATGTTACAGTTTCCATTCCTGGAAGTTCTACAAGTACAATAAGCAATGTAGATGGTGAATTTTCGCTGAAAATTAAAACATCTGTTAATGCTCAGGAAATGGAGATCTCTCATGTAGGTTATTTAAGTTCCCGTATACCTATCTCTAAAGGTGAGGAAATTAAAACTTATTATCTTCACCCTAATGCCTACTTATTGAAAGAAGTTGTTATTCAACCAGAATTGGCACGTTCAATAGTAGAACAAGCTGTAGGCAAAATAGAAACTAACTATAGCCCTGCATCTAATATGTTTACCTGCTTTTACAGGGAAACCGTTCAAAAGGGCAAAAGATACATACAAGTATCCGAAGCTATCTTGAATCTTTATAAAGAACCCTACTCAAAAGGAATATCCAAAGACCGTGTACGTATTTTCAAAGGACGTAAACTGGTAAGCCAGAATCAAAAGGATACGTTGGCAGTTAAATTGATGGGTGGCCCGTACATGTCTGTACTTCTTGATGTAGCTAAAAACAGAGATATATTATTGGATAAAGAGATGCTGGCCTCTTACAGTTATACACTTGAAGATCCGGTAAATCTTGATAATCGCCCACAATATGTCATTAGTTTCCGTCCGGCAGTTGTGTTACCTTACGCACTATACTTTGGCAAGTATTACATCGATAAGGAGACTTTAAGCTTTAGTCGTATAGAATTTAGTCTGGACTTACGCGATCGCGATAAAGCAATTAGTCAGATACTTGTTAAAAAGCCTATAGGACTTCGGTTCAAACCATTGGATGTAAACTTCTTGATTACTTATAAGGTACAAAATGGAGTCAACTATCTGAATTATATGCGTACAGAGTCTCAATTTACTTGTGACTGGAAAAAGAGATTGTTCAAGAGTAAATATACTGTACTGTCTGAGGTTGTAACTACAGAAAGAGATGATGCACCAAAAGAATCAATTCCTTACAAAGAATCATTTAAATACGATCAAGCCTTCACTGATAAAGTGGTCGACTTTGCTGATGAGAACTTCTGGGGTGGATATAATATCATTGCGCCTACTGAGTCATTATTGGATGGTTTGAATAAATTGAAAAAACAATACCATTAAGCTTTTATTAAAGAAAAAAGAATTGTATATTTGAATATTCATTTTTCTACAAATGATTAATTCAAAGTGAGTTGTATATGATAAATGATTTGCTCCTCCTTAACAGGATAAAGAATGGCGATGTTCAGGCTTTCGAAAAATTATTTCGATCGTACTATAAGCCTCTTTGCTATTATGCAGATTCTTTCCTAAATGATATGGATAGTGCTGAAGAGATTGTTCAGAACCTATTCTATCTGTTTTGGAAGGACAGAGCAGATTTACAAATAAGGCTTTCAGTGAAATCTTACTTGTTTCAGTCGGTTCAGAATAAAGCTTTCAGTTACCTTAAGCATCTTCAGGTTAGAGATGTTTATCGCGATAAAGTAGCTCAGGAAGAACTTGAAACAAGTAATTTTTCACCAGTTGACGAATTGGAATACAGGGAATTGGAAAGCAAATTTACATCTTTACTTCAACGATTGCCTGAGCGACAGCGAAGAATATTCTGTATGAATCGTTTTGGCGGAAAGAAGTACAGTGAGATAGCCAAAGAACTCTCAGTTTCAGTTAAGACAGTGGAAGCGGACATTAGTAAAGTACTTGTTATCCTGCGTAAGGAGTTGAAACATTATAATCAATGAAATTATGTTCAGAAAAGAACCAAATACAGACCTGGCGTGGAGCGCCCTTTATTCAAGGCTGGAAAGTGATAGTTTGTTGAATAAAGAAGACCATATTTTGAAGCATAGAAGGAGAATACTTCCTGTCTATTGGGCTGCTGCCTGTGTGATAGCTCTTATTAGCGCTACGGTTGTTTTCTATTTCCATGCCGAAAAAGATATTACTGAACAACTTACGCTTCAGAATACAGATAGTGGAAATATACTGGTGAAAACGTTGGGCGACGGATCTACTATTTATCTGGCTTCTAATGCTTCATTAAGTTACCCAAAATCTTTCACTGGTTCTAAAAGAGAAGTGTCATTGCAGGGTGAAGCTCTTTTCGATATAGCTAAAAATCCTGCGAAACCTTTTTTAATTGAAACGGAAAAAGTAACTGTAAGAGTTCTGGGAACGGCGTTTAAAGTAAAATCTTGTAGAGACGGAAAGTTTGAACTTGCGGTGCAACGGGGAAGAGTCAAAGTTACAGAGAAGGAGGGAGGAAACTCTCTCGAAGTAGTTGCGGGACAGTCGGTCATCTTTGTAGGCAATCACCTGTATAAGTACCTGAATACTGATAAAAAACTTTTTGAACATTATACTTCAAAAATGCGCTTTAAGGACGAGACTCTTGAAAATATTGTGCATGTTATCAATCAAAATAATGATTCCTTTGTTGTTCTTAAAGGGAATTTATTGAAGACCTCAAGATTGAATGTGCAATTTTGCAATAATAATGTAAATGAAATGACGCAGATTATTAGTCTGGCCCTCAATCTGAAGCGTGAAATCCGACAGGATACCATTTATATTTCGCAACCTTAATACCGATCAATGAAACGTTTGTGCCTTTTTCTAATCTTTACATCTATCTTCTTTTCTCCAATGTGGCCGGAGAATGGAGGCGATTCGTTAAGTAAGCACATTCGCATTGAGAAACGAAAGGATACTGTTTATGAGTTGCTGAATTACATTAGTGACGTGTCGGGTTTTTATTTTATCTACGACAGTAAGATTATTGATAATGAAAAGAAAGCTAAACTTCCGGGAGGCTCATATTCTATCCGGGAGGCTATTAATCTTGTTTTGCAGAGTGGTAATTACACTTTAAGAACGATTGATCGCTATATTCTGATTAATAAAACGACTAATTCTTCCTCATCACATCAGGGCGATGCATTTATTTCCAAGACCAAAGACAGTGCGTCTTATAAGCAAATCTCTGGAACTGTTTTGGAAAAGATGACACAATCTCCAATCCCTTATTGTTCGGTAGGTTTTGAAGGCACCGGAATTGGCACTATAACCAATAACAATGGCAAGTTTGTACTAAGGGTTCCCGATTCTCTGCTTACCGATAAATTACATGTTTCTCATATTGGTTATGAGTCTCAAAGCATTCCAATTGCTTTTATGCAAAATAATCCCTCAAATATTTATCTATCGGAACGTATTGTTCCTCTTCAGGAAGTAATCTTCCGGTTGGTGAATCCACGAAAGATTGTAAAAGAGGCACTTGAGGCTCGGGATCATTTGTATCTGGATAAACCATCTTACTTTACATCCTTCTACAGAGAAGGGATTATGCGTAAAAGTGAATTACTCAGACTTACTGAGGCTGTTTTCAAGGTTTACAAGCAAAGCTATAGTCATTCTTTTTCTTCAGATCAGGTTAAGCTCTTGAAAATGCGTAAGATCACGAATGATGCAGTGAAAGATTCAGTTGTTCTGAGAATGAAAGCAGGAGTAGAAGCTTCTTTATTATTGGATTTAATGAAGAATGTTCCCGACTTCCTTGAAATAAATGATAAGAATATATATGATTATACCAAAATTGATATGACAGAGATTGATTCTCGCATGGCACACGTCATTTCGTTTGAGCAGCGAAAGGGAATCACTGATCCGTATTTAAGAGGTAAATTATTTATCGATTCAGAGAATTCAGCATTGCTTTGCGCGCAGTTGGAGGTTAATCCTCAATTTATTGATAAAGCAGAAGATCAGTTTGTAGTAAAGCGTGGCCGGAGTGTGAAAATCCATCCTCAGCAGATTGTATATACTGTGTCATACAAAGAACTGGATGGTAAATATTACATGAATCACGTAAGAGGTGATTTACAATTTAAGATGAAGGGAAAAGGGCAACTGTTTTATAATTCGATGCACATATTCTTTGAAATGGTTACGTGCAAAGTAGATACTGCAAATGTGCAACCATTTCCTCGCGAAGAAAGACTACCCGTAAAAAAAATCTTCTCTGAAGAGAGATTTGCTTATGACAACCATTTTTGGGGAGACTTTAATGTTATTCTCCCAGAAGAAAATATCAATAAGAATCTCTCCCGCATTACTTCTAAAATAGAAGAATCGGGAGAATAATGCGACTATAGCTTTCCTTGCCAGATAAAATAATCAGGGAAAATAAGTTCAGGTTTATCTATCGGAACTTTGAATATTCCAAATAATGAAGATCCTGAACCCGACATAGAAGCATAGATTGCCCCTACTTCGTATAACTTATTTTTGGCTTCTCCAATCTCTGGATGTTGTGCAAACACACTCTTTTCAAAGTCATTTACTAAGTTGCTTTTCCACTCTTCCACAGGTTGCTGAATTATTTCAGTGACTCTTTTTGTGGGATAGGCAGGGGTAATAAGTGAAAAGGCATCTCGTGTGGAAACAAAAATCTCCGGTTTAATTATTAGTATATATAATCCCTTTAATGAAATGTTTATCGGAGAGAAAATATTCCCTGTTCCGCTTGCAAAGATTGGTTTGTTCTTGATAAAGAAGGGGCAATCAGCTCCTAATTTTGAAGCAAACTCTTCCAGCTTTTCCTCAGATAAATTCAAAGAGAACTTATCATTAAGCAGTTTCAGCATAAAAGCACCGTCGGCCGAACCTCCGCCCATGCCTGCACCCGAAGGTATCTGTTTCTGAAGATAAATGGATATTGCTGGAAGATTAAACTTCTCTTTTAGTAGTCTGTAGGCTTTCACTACCAGGTTATCCTCAGGGTCTCCGGCTATAGAAGCTCCAAATACCTGTAATTCAAAATCTTTATCAGAGTTTTTAAGAGGTACAACTTCCAAAGCATCTTCAATGTGCACCGGATAAAAAACGGTTTCTAAATTATGATAGCCGTCGGGACGTTTTTCTGTGATGTTTAGGCCCAGATTTATTTTGGCGTTGGGGAATACAATCATCTTTATTCTGCATTTATTTTATACACAAAAGTACATCAAAAAAATAACAATCCTAACGGGTTCTTTGAAAATGTATGCATCTCGGAATCTATAAAGGTTATATCATGTATTTATTGCTCAATGATTCATATTTATTGGCCAATGGCTGAAAAGTCTATGGGCAATAAAACCAAGTGATTGACGAATGAATAATCTATACACCTTGCAAAGTGTACTTTTTTCTCTTTTAGCAGATTATTTATTGTTTAATGCATTTAAATATATGATAATAAGACTGTTCTGTAACATTTGAATTTTGAACGCATTTTTTGTTTTAAAAACAGATTTATTCTCAGAAGTTTTTAGGGGGTAACAGGGTACCTCCTTCTGAAACCCTTTGGTAGTGGGGGTGACAAATTTTATACCGGGACATATAAAAGAAGTCTTTCTTATAAGTTTGTCACCACTTGTGAAATATATACACATTAGGGCTGTGAATAAAAAGGATGCTCCAATACTAAAATCTGCATTCCATGTAATTTAAAAACAGTTTATCAAAATTTAGAAGATAAAAAGTATGAGATTTTTTCTTTGGTCCTTTAAAAGCTTTATCTTTGTCTCCCCAAATATGTTAGAATTGATATGGAACAAAAAAGAAATACGCGAAGCACAAAACCTAAAGTACAACCTATAGCTGATTACGGCCGTTTGCAACCGCAGGCACGTGAGTTCGAAGAAGCTGTACTGGGAGCGTTAATGCTCGAGAAAGATGCATATCCGCAGGTTAGTGAAATTCTTCGTCCCGAATCGTTTTATGAACGTCATCATCAAATGATTTATTCCGCAATAACCGACCTGGCTGTTCGTCAGGAACCAATTGATATTCTAACCGTTACCGAGCAACTTAAAAAGCGCGGTGAACTTGAAGAGGTGGGAGGGCCGTTCTATATCACTAAGCTGAGTAGTCAGGTTGCTTCTTCTGCACACATAGAATATCATGCGCGAATTATTGCTCAGAAGTATCTGGCGCGTGAGCTAATCTCTTTTACCAGCGAGATTCAAGGCAAGTCTTTCGATGAAACACTCGATGTAGATGATTTGATGCAGGAAGCGGAAGGGCGATTGTTCGAAATTTCTCAGCGAAACCTAAAAAAAGACTATACACAGATTAATCCTATAATCTCCGAGGCGTATGAATTACTGCAAAAAGCTGCGGCCAGAACCGATGGTTTGAGTGGTTTGGAAAGTGGTTTCCATGGATTGGACAAGATGACATCCGGTTGGCAGAATTCCGACTTGGTTATTATCGCTGCCCGTCCGGCAATGGGTAAAACTGCTTTCGTCTTGTCTATGGCAAGAAACATAGCAGTAAACTTTAGAAATGCGGTAGCCGTGTTCTCTCTTGAAATGAGTAACGTTCAGCTGGTAAATCGTCTTATCGTGAACGTTTGTGAGATTCCCGGTGAAAAGATAAAGAGTGGTCAGCTTGCCCCGTATGAATGGCAGCAACTTGATTATAAACTGAAAGATTTGATTGATGCACCATTATACGTAGATGATACTCCTTCACTTTCGGTCTTTGAATTAAGAACA
>Ga0183099_1001159_pt1 | contig 15948 bp, 7 predicted proteins | sample Biomet1_FD_127788 | JGI IMG/M metagenome (GOLD analysis project Ga0183099, IMG submission 127788) | Microbial communities from bioreactor (seeded with anoxic lake sediment) at LBNL, California, USA - Biofuel metagenome 1 | ecosystem: Engineered > Bioreactor > Anaerobic > Unclassified ... | reverse complement strand
TGATGTGTCTTATCAGATTATAAACTGTAATAATTCAGTAAACTTAATAGACTTGAATAAATAGCTTACTGGTTTTAAGTCCTTTTGCTGAAGCTTCAAAAATAATGGTACCATTTTTCTCCAGACTTTGAACAATTGCAGTAAGCTGTCCCTTAAAGGTTCGCATTAAAGGTCGATTAAAGAGATCCAAACAGGTTGCATCCCCATTAGCTCCAGCTTTGTAAGCCCCCACACCTTTTACTTTCATCGAAATCATTTGGTCATCACCAGTACACAGGTTATTATTTATATCAACTAGACGAACCGTTATATAGGCTAAATCTTTTCCATCAGCCTGTAAGTTACTACGATTAGATATAAGTTCAAGGTGATGAGGTTTTCCAGCAGTATAAATTGTTTCTTCAGAAACTTTGCACCCATGTATATCATAAGCCACGGCTTTCAGTTCTCCTGGTTCATAAACAACATTCATCCACATCAAACGATATCTACGTAATAATGACAATGAATCTGTACTGGTTTGTGCTTGTTCAGAAGTCCATTTACGTTGTCGGCCATAACTTTTACCATTTACAAATAGCTCTACTTCGGGATAATCCGTATAAACAAAAACTGGCGTGATCTTTCCTTCTCTACCAGGCCATGTCCAGTTGGGAAGTAAATGCAAAGTATGTGATTTCTTATTCCAAATACTTCTATATAAATAATACCTATCTTTTGGTATAGAAGCTAAATCAATTATTCCAAAAAGGGAGCTATGACTGGGCCAAGAGTCTACACTATATGGAGATGGTTCTCCCAGATAATCAAAACCAGTCCAAACAAATTGGCCTAGTGTCCACGGATAATCCTCAACCAAAGAGAAATCTACATCTGGAATATTACTCCAAGAACAATATTCAGTATCATACCCGGAAGATTGATGATCTGAATACAATACTTGCCCTTGAACTTTGACTGGAAATTTATAAGTTCCTCTTGAACTTACTGTTGATGCAGTTTCAGATCCGAGTACTATATTCTGAGGAAGTTTTTGATATGCTTCACTATATCGTTGGGTTCGATAATTCAATCCGGGTATATCCAACATAGCTGCAAATCCATTATCCAACACACAACTTACTTGATCCATTCCACAAGTTACAAGACGAGTTGGATCTTCCCGATGACATATATCCTGCAAATATTTGGCTACTCGATAACCATCTACATTGCATTGGGTCGGTACTTCATTACCAATACTCCACATAATCACACTGGCATGATTGCGATATTGGTGTAACATATTGATCATATCCTTTTCTGCCCAAGTTTCAAAAAATCGATGATAACCATTCTCACACTTAGCCATATCCCATTCATCAAAAGGTTCAATGATCATCATAAAGCCCATTTCATCACAAAGTTCGACTAACTCAGGAGCTGGCATATTATGAGAGGTCCGGATTGCATCACAACCCATATCTTTCAGCAAAACAAGCTGATGCCTTAATGCCTCTCTGTTGACAGCTGCACCCAACGGTCCCAAATCATGGTGGTTACATACTCCCTGGAACTTTCTGTGCAAGCCATTCAGAAAAAAGCCACGATCAGCTACAAATTCTACACTTCGTATGCCAAAACGAGTATTATACTGATCTACCAACTTTCCATCCACATAAATTTTAGATTTTGCTGTATACAAATAAGGAGATTCTGGAGACCACAGATTGGGCTTATCCACTATAAAATGTTGTTCAAATGGCTGTATTTTATTAATCAAGCGAGTATTGTCCTTCGAGGAAACGACCCGTCCATCCGCCTCTAAAATATCCGTAACTACTCTTACATCCCTAGATTCTGCATTATCAATATTGGTTTTTAAGCAAACAGAAGCAAAATCAGATGATACATGGGGGGTAGTAATATAGGTTCCCCATACAGGTACATGAATAGAATCAGTCATGATCAAATGAACATTTCGATACAGACCCGCTCCAGGATACCAACGAGAAGAATGGAGTTTGTTATCCAATCTTACTGCGAGCAAATTAGTATTTCCATCCTGATGGATATAGGGCGTAATATCAAAATGAAATGAACTGTACCCATAAGGCCACTCGCCCACTTCCCTTCCGTTCACATAGATCCTAGCTTCACTCATTGCGCCATCAAAGACCAATTCTGCTCTCATGTGGGGTAATGTTTGAAAAGTAGTCCGGTACCATCCTATTCCCATATAGGGAAGTCCACCTGTACGCCCTGTTTTAAGCGAAGCTTTTTTCTCCATATCCTGAATAATGGCCACATCTTGTAAATCATTATTCCGATCAAATGGACCAGTTATGGCCCAGTCATGCGGAACCTTTACTTTTTCCCACTTGCTATCATCGAATAATGGACTGAAAGCATTCATCTGTTCTCCTTTCATGAAACACCAACCTTTCTCTAACGTGATACTTTTACGTTGACCATGAACCATTAATGAAAAGCATAAGGCTCCCATAAGAAACAGAATATTCTTCATTTTCTCTTTTTTTTATAAATTAATACACTTCTTCAAAAGAATCTTCTCAGAGGATGAACCAACCCAAATCTCAACCGGTTCTTTCTCCAAAACAAATTGATGCTCATCCATATCATAATAGGAAAATGCATCATTTGACAATAGAATGGACAGATGTTTTGTTTCTCCCTTTTTCAGAAAAACTTTCTCATAACCTTTCAATTCTTTTTGTGGACGTGGAACTGGAGAGTGAGTAGGATGAACATATAATTGAGCTACTTCCGAAGCATCCATTTTACCAGTATTTTTCACATCAAAACAGACCTTCACTTTATGATTATCCATCTGTTCTATCACTAAATTTGAATATTCAAAAGTAGAATAAGACAGTCCAAACCCAAATGGATACAAAGGCCTAATCCCTGATTGGTCATACCCTCTATATCCGATAAAAACGCCCTCATTATAATCAATCCTCTTATAATCAGCTCCTTTTAAATTATCATAATAACTATTGTAGGATGGATTGTCTTCCCATTTTTTTTCAATGCTGATGGGAAGCTTTCCGCTGGGAGATATTTTTCCTGTTAAAATATCCGACAGGGCTATTCCACCTTCTTCTCCCGGATACCATGCCATTAGAATAGCTTTGGCATAATTTTGCCAAGAAGAAAAATCGATGCCTCCTCCAGCATTCACAACAACAGCTAAATTAGGATTCAACTCTGAGACTTTACGAATAAACATCTCTTGATAATGTGGTAAAGAAAAAGAACGGTCGAAACCTTCTCCTTCAATGTTACTATCAAAGCCCGTGCAAAATACTACATTATCAACCTGCTTCAATTCATGGATCAACATATTTTCATTTAATTTGCTAATACCGAAAAACACTTTTGCCGAAGAGATATTATCAAAATATTCAATTAGGAAATGATAAGTTTTACCAGCTTCCACTTGGAAACCCACTTCGCGGCTGGAATTTGCATGATTACCCCAATCTCCAGTAATTTTCTCGCCGTTAATGAAAATCCGATATCCATCATCTCCTTCTAGGCTTATTTTCAATATTCCGTTTTCGTCAGCCTTATAATAAGAATTCCAACGAATAGAAAAATGATCCGTAGGAAAATCTTTCTTAGGAGCATTATATTCCCAGTTAAAATCAATAAGCTCATCCTTACAGATTATACTAGGTATATCTTTAAACTCTTGATTCTTGAAATATTCCGCCTTATAACCTCTTTGAGAAAATGTAGAATCAGTAAACATTTGTCCATTAATATCATTATAAAGGATGTTATCGGACAAGACTACTGTACACTTCCTCTGTTTCTTTAAAGCCTGACATAAAGAAACAGAGAAAATGGCGTTACAAATCCACTTCCTCCGCCTGTTGCAATTTTATCGGCATTAGGTCCAAGAACTGCTGTCTTGCCTCTTAATGGAAGTAATGTTTTTCATTTTTAAGTAACACCACTCCTTCTCGAGCTAAATTCAAAGCAGTCTCACGTGAGTAGGGATTATCCAAAGGTATATTCTTATCTTGTTGTATTTTATCCAACATACCATATGCCATGAATGTTTGTAAGATATGTTGGACCTTCATATTAATTGTAGCCTCTGTCACCCGACCGTTTTTCAAAGCTGGCAACAAATTATTAGCATTCATATAACTTCCTTTGGGCATTTCCAAATCCAAGCCTCCATTGACAGCACCAATTGCTGAATATACGGAAGTCCAATCAGACATCAAGATACCTTTAAAACCCCAAGCATTACGCAATATATCGATGTTTAGCCAACGATTTTCAGTTGAGTGTACGCCATTAAGAAGATTGTAACTATCCATAACAGCTCCCACTTTTGCCTCCATCACGGCCTTTCTAAATACAGAGAAATAAATTTCCTGTAACGTACGTTCATCCACATCTGAACTGACATGGTGACGATTCCATTCTTGGTTGTTAGCTGCAAAATGTTTCACAGTTGCAATTACACCCTCAGACTGAACTCCTAGGATGTACTCCTTGGCAGTTTCTCCAGCGAGAAAAGGATCTTCACCCATATATTCATAATTTCGTCCACAAAGTGGAGAACGGTAAATATTCACTCCTGGTCCCAACAATATATTCACTCCACGAGCTCTTGCATCTTGTCCCAACGAACGACCTAGCTGATGAGCTAGCTTTCGATTCCAAGTTGCTGCAGTTAAAATTCCAGAAGGAAATAGAGTACTCTTTGGAGAATGATTACGGATACCCTGAGGACCATCAGCCAACTTTATTTCAGGAATTCCCAAACGAGGAATTGCGCGAAGTGAAAATGATGTTTTTCCTGAAAGATATTCAATTTTCTCTTCCAAAGTCATTTTTGATACAATTTCTTTTGCATTTTGTTCCATGGCTGAGGTTACTGTTTGGGAGCATGCAATGACATGTCCGAGTATAAGTAACAATCCAGCAGTAATTTCTCGATATTTCATTGTAAAAAGGGGTTAATCAACTAATTAAAATTTTATTTTCTAATCTCTACAATAACTTCATATTCTTTATCCTTCAAGAAACATTTAGCGTTTTCATCTATACAACTGAAGTCTAGATTCAAGTTTATATTAAAACAAAATAATACACTTATTTATCCTATTAACGTTATTTTTAAAATTGTAAATATTTGTATTTTACATAAGTAATTTATTTATAGCAGCGTGGTCATGTAGTGCCATGCCCATACTGAAAAGTTGAAACTGTATATATAAATCAAAATATTCAAAAAAACTATACAACAGTCTATAGTATATTAGTCAGCTAAAGTAAACTTCACCTTCTTGTCTTTTACTATTACATAGTATTCCCCGTTTTCAAGAAAGTATTCACCATTGGCATTGACAAAACTTAAGTCACGCACAGGGTCAATTTCGAAACGGAACACACAGGTTTCTCCAGCTTTGATTAGTTGCTTTTCAAAATGCTTCAATTCCTTAACAGGACGAGTAATAGTATTAAATGGGGCTGAGATGAACCAATGAATAACTTCGGCACCATCCCGTTTACATGTATTGGTTACAGGAATTTCCACCATCAATTTCTCGCCACGTTTGATAGTTTCTTTTGTAAACTTAATGTCACCATAGTTAAAAGTTGTATAGCTCAAACCGTAACCAAAGTCGTACAACGGAGTAGAAGATATATCCTGATACTTGCCACTATTAGGGCGTGCACTTTTACGTTGATTATAATAAATGGGAATTTGTCCTGTAGAACGAGGGAAAGTGATAGATAGCTTACCAGATGGGTTAACGCGACCGGAAATTACACCAGCCAACGGTTTACCACCTGGTATACCAGGTTGCCACATTTCGACGATAGCGTCACAAAGGGGTTCTACTTTAGAGATTCCTAAGGGGCGTCCGTTTGCTAATATCAATACAATTGGCTTACCAACTTTTTTCATTTCAGTTATGAATTGTTCTTGAATAGCAGGCAATTCGATAATGGAGCGTGATGCATTTTCACCGCTCCAACTTTTCTTCTCACCCATACAAAGCAGAATAACGTCTGCTTTTTTAGCTGTCTCCAAAGCTTCACTAAATGATAAAGTATCTTCATCGTCAAAGTCACATCCATCCGAGTAAATTAAATTAGCTTTGCCAGAAAATTCAGTTTCTAACGCTTCACAGATACTAAGAACATTCTCTACATGACCATGCCCAGACCAAGAGCCAAGAAGTTCTAGACGATTCTTAGCCATGGGTCCCATAACAGCAATCGTCGGTTTGGTCACAGTGGAAAGAGGTAATATATTTCCTTTATTCTTTAGTAGGACAATGCTCTCTTCTGCCAGTTGCTCAGCAGTAGCCAAGCTCTGAGGCAATAGAAAACGTTCTTTCTCTGTTGTTTCATTTATATAAGGACTATCGAACAGGCCTAGGCGAAACTTGATGCGGAGTATGCGTTTCACGGCATCATCAATTTGTGCCATACTAATTTTATCCTCCTTTACCAATTCTGCCATATATTTATCGTAACAATGTCCCATCATATCCATTTCTACTCCCGCGCTGAAGGCCTGCTTGGCAGCCTCTTTATTATTGATGGCAGAACCTTGATCTATCAATTGTGGAATTGCTCCCCAGTCAGAAACAACAAAACCGTCATGTGCCCAACGTTTCTTCAGAATTTCAGTTAAAGTATAATGATTAGCACTTCCAGGAACACCACTGATATTGTTGAAAGAACTCATCAATGTAGCAGCACCAGCTTTCACTCCAGCTTCATAGGGAGGTATGTAGGTATCCCACAGAGTTTGGTTGGATATTTCAGTATAGACGTAATCTCGTCCAGCCTCCGAAGCGCCATAACCAATGTAATGTTTCAGGCAAGCAGCTATCCGTTTACTGTTAGACATATCCTTACCTTGATATCCTTTAACGGAGGCAACGCAGAATACTGAATTAGTATAAGGATCTTCACCATATCCTTCTGCTACGCGTCCCCAACGTCCATCGCGTGCCACATCAATCATAGGGGAAAAAGTCCAATCCACACCAGACATTCTAGATTCTTGTGCGGCAACTGTGCAAGCTTTTTCTACTAATTCTGGATTCCAAGAACAGGCTTGCGCTAGTGAAATAGGATAAACCGTGCGGAAACCATGGATAACATCATATCCAAAAATGATAGGAATGCCAAGACGAGATTTTTCCATTGCTTTTTTTTGAGCAGCATTACGCAGCTTGGTATCTTCACTGAAATAAATGACTGAACCTACAGTGGAAGGGATATTTTTCACTTCTTCGCCACAATTGTTTACATTATTATTGCGTCCCAAAGTATATTGATTCATTTGTAGAATTTTCTCCTCTAAGGTCATTTTGTCGATCAAGTCATTAATGCGGTCTTCAATTGGAACTTTGCTATCTTTATAAACTGACTGTTTTTTGTCAGCAGCTACTATCCCATTCAGGCAACTACCTAAAAGGATACAACTAATTAATGTAAATTTCTTCATGGTATTTATAATATAATGTATTTCGTAAGTAAGACACAACTTCTGCACTTTACCCTTATCAAAAGTTTTTTTTAAGAAATAAAAATATAAATCCGAATACATTCTTATTGTAAATAAATATAAATTTCTATTGATTAAAAAAACAGACTTATCAGTCAGTGATATTGAATTTCGTTGATTATTTTTCAATTCGAACACTACTATTTCATTATTACCTTTTACCCCCCCAGAGGATATAGCCAAAATTTGTCTATGCATTTTCTGCACAATATGTATCTATATATTGTCCATTTATCCAGACTTTTCCCATTCCCCACTTTAATACATCAATTTTTTTTGTGACGAGTTCTCAATATAGACTATAACTTTGTGAACCAAGCCATAGAGGCAAGAAGAAGAGAGGATGTCTAACGTTTCAATAGGTGTTTCATTTTTCGTTTTATAATTATCTTCTGTTAATCTTCAATACGCAACCTCCACCTTGCGCCATCCTGACAACTAACTTGCGGGATGCAGGAATTTCAATGGTTGTCTTCTTATAGTCAGAAGCCAAACGGTTAGCATTCATTCCATCACTGAACATTTCCGCTTTCCATTCGCCTTTACCAAGAAAAGAAAGGTCAAGTTCCAACATGCGAGCATCCCAATTGGTCAAAGAACCGACATACCACATCTCTCCTTTCTGACGTGCCATGGTTATATATTTTCCTATTTCTCCGTTCATAGCTATCGTATGATCCCAAACAGTAGGAATTGCGGCAATAAATGCAGTACATTCTTCTTCGCGTTCATAATTGAAGGGACTGTCACACAACATGTTCAAGGGAGACTCGAAAACTACATACTCTGCCAATTGACGGCAACGAGTTCCTTGGCTCATTGGAGCATCATTAATGGCGTGGTAACACTGTTTAGTAGCATTCTGCATAGCGCCTTGAGTATAATCTATCGGACCAGCCAGCATGCGAATAAATGGCATAGTAACGTCATAAGTAACCTGATCCGTGCTAATATCACTCCACTTCATTTGCTCTAATCCATGTACGGCTTCATAATTGATTACATTGGGATATGTGCGGTTCAGACCGGTTGGCTTGTAAGTTCCGTGAAAATCCACCATCAATCGATATTTAGCAGCAGTTTTGGCAGCTCGATAATGGAAATTGACCATTTTCTGATCATCACGGTCCATGAAATCAATTTTGAATCCTTTGATACCCATTTCGGAATAGTGCTTACATACACGTTCCATGTCACGTTCAAAAGCATAGTAACCAGCCCACAAAATAAGACTTACATTTTTCTGTTTAGCATAAGCTACCAGTCTTTTCAAATCAATTTCAGGAACTACTTGAAAAAGATCTGCTTGCAAGTTCACTGCCCAACCTTCATCCAATATTACATACTCAATGCCATGACGAGAAGCAAAATCAATATAATGCATATATGTTTCATTGTTAACGCCAGCTTCAAAATCAACATTTTTTATACCCAAATGATTCCACCATTCCCAAGCTACTTTGCCAGGATGAATCCAAGAAAGATCTTCAAGACGTGAAGGAGAGGCCAATTTATAGACCATATCATTATCCGCCAATTCCTTATCGGTTCTTGCCACTACAATAATACGCCATGGAAGTTTTGCTTTCGCTTGACAGGAAGCAATGTAATTTTCACGTTCGTTCACCAATATTTGTAATTGGTTATGTCCGCCTTGTTTTTCGACTTTCGGATAAGGTGCAAATGTGGAAGTTAGTGAAATTTTCCCATTCCGTTTAATAAGGAACATACCTGGATAATTATCCATATCTGACTCAGCAATACAAATTTTGCGACCATTTTCCAACTCTACAGCTAATGGAGTAAACATCAATCGTTCGGGATCCAGTCTGGACAATGTAACATGAGTATAGTTATTTTCAAAAGAGTTGAAAAACTGAGTTCTAATAGGTTGATTCCCATCTTTTACATAAGGTACAAACGTCATATAATCCTTATTAAAATTGAAAGTAGCCTCTTCATTCATTACTTTGAATGGCTTATTTTCAGTTGAAACAAAGCGGTAAGCCATGCCTTCATTATACATTCTAAAAATGAGAGTGAAGTGTTCCTTGAAATTCAAGCTCATTTCATTATAAACATCCTTTATTTCACTACGTTTGTAAAAAGGGGAAGCAATCAATTCATTTGTTTTACGCCTATATACTTTTTCCAGATGTGAACCGTATCCCCAGCCATTTTCGTCTGCCAAGCAGACGGAAATAGCTGATGGCATTATTAAAGTATTATTACCTTCGGTCAACATGTAAGTTATTTGATTTCCTATCCTAATCATTACTTCCAATTTTCCATCAGGCGAAGTCAAATGATACTCTTTTTGTCCGAACAAATTTGGGGTTGCACAGAATAGTGCTGCGATTATAAATAGTATTTTCATAATCTATCATTATTATTAATTTCATAAAAAAATCATCATCCATTGCCATGCAGTTGTCCATTGCTCGGGATAGGCATAATGCGCACACATATTCTGACACAAACAACTGTTTTGAGCCTAAATCACATTATAGACCGAATAAGTCGTGTTAGGTGGATATACCATATCGTTATAACCAAATGCATAAAATCCAGGAATTTTTAATTGGCGAGCAAGATTCACTGCGTTATAATAAAGCGTTGTATTTCCCTTCTCACTGTCTAATTTTCCTCTTTATCTAAAATGTGAGCCATCCAGCAAGGCCATGCACATAACCTGCTATATAAATAAGGGCTGGATAGAAAGCTATCAATCCCTTGACGTGAACGTCAAGACCAACTGTCGTGCCAATGTGTACAAAGCAGAATATTAGCGAGCTTTCCTGTTGGTCTATTGTAAAATTTCGAATTCAGATTATTTTTCAAAAATTCGCATGATCGTCATCTTATTCATTTTTTACTTTATCTCCAAACTCAACTTTTTATCACCAATACAAATCTTCACTTCTCCAGCTTCCACGAATAGATTTCCTTGGTCATCCACAAAGCCCAAATCTCTATTTACATCCAAGATAAATTCAAAGTTCTCTGTCTCTCCTTTACGAATCATGCGTTTATCAAAACGTTTGAGTTCTTTGACAGGACGGGAGATACGACTATAAGGGTCAGAGACATAAAGAAAAACAGTTTCCATACCATCATGCTCACCATCGTTGGTAACAGAAACGGAAACTTTTACTTTTTCTCCTTTGCTGAGGGTCGTTTTAGAAGCTGATAACTCACCGTAGCTATAATGAGTATAACTTAAACCATGAGCAAATGAGTAAAGAGGTTCACTGGTCATATCCTTATAAAATCCTTGATTACTGCGTGCACTGCTTCTACGGTTATAATAAATAGGGATTTGACCTTGTGAATAAGGGAAAGTCATAGCTAATTTACCGGATGGATTAATACGACCGGACAAGATGCCGGCTACTGCACTCGCACCATCGGTTCCGGGTTGCCACATTTCCAAAATAGCATTTGACATATCAACGGCAGAACCCAATACAAGAGGACGTCCATTAGCCAAAACCAGTATCACTTTTTTCCCTATTGCATGAATCTTCTGCATCAAACGTTGTTGGATTTGGGGCAGCGTGATATCCGCATGGGAATTATTTTCTCCACTCCAATTTCCTTTTTCACCCATGCACATGACGACAACATCAGCCCATTTTGCCGCCTGAAGTGCCTCTTTAAATCCACTTTCGTCTTTACCCAAGAAATCACATCCCTTTGCATAACGTATCTCTGTTTTTTTAAATTCATCGGTTATTCCATCCAACAACTTGTGGATATCTTTGTCCTCACCATGCCCCCACCAACAACCAAGCATATCATGATCGTTATTTGCCATTGGACCTATTACAGCTAATCGTTTAACGGCATGTAAAGGCAATGTGCCATCATTCTTCAAGAGTACCATGGACTGTGCCGACAATTCTTCGGCTACCTGAAGACTTGCTGTCCGACGGAAACGAGCTGAAGCTTCTGTTTTTGGAGTATAGGGGTTCTCGAAAAGTCCCAATTGAAACTTTAAACGCAATAATCGACGTACAGACTCATCCAAAACCGTTGGTTCCACTTCTTTCTCTGCCACCAATTCTTTTAGGTATTTATCATAAGAATGAGACATCATATCTATATCCACGCCAGCATTAAGAGCCAGTTTTCCGGCTTCTTTCAGATCTTTTGCTACCCCTTGATTGATGAGTTGTAACACAGCCCCCCAATCCGAAACGACCAATCCACGAAATCCCCATTTATTTCTCAAAATTTCAGTCAGTGTATAGTGATTGGCGGATCCGGGAATCCCACTGATATTGTTAAATGAGCTCATAAGAGAAGCAGCACCACTACGAAGACTTATCTCGTAAGGAGGCAAATAGGTATCCCAAAGGGTCTGACGGGATATCTCTGTATATACATAATCCCGCCCAGCTTCTGAAGCACCATACCCAACATAATGTTTCAAACAAGCTGCAATAGAAATGCTGTCATCGAGTTTCTTACCTTGATAACCGCGAACAGCTGCCTGCCCAAAGATAGCATTAGCATAAGGATCTTCGCCATAGCCTTCTGCTACGCGTCCCCAACGGGGATCACGACTTACATCTATCATGGGAGAAAACGTCCAATCTATGCCGCTCTGCTTGGTTTCTTGGGCTGTAATACTACATCCTTGCTCGACCAATGCCGGATTCCAACTGCATGCCTGAGCAAGTGGAATAGGGAAAATAGTACGGAATCCATGTATGGCATCATATCCGAAAAGTATGGGTATACCTAATCGGGAGTTTTCCATGGCATGACGCTGCATTCGGTTTCTCAGTTCCGGCTCTGTTCCAAAATAAATTAGCGAACCAATTTCTGCAGGTATATTTTTAACTTCTACTCCTTTATTATTCTCTATGTCGTTGGTACCTAAAGTATATTGGTTCAACTGAATTACTTTTTCCTCTACCGTCATACGGCTGAGTAGATCTTCCACACGTATATCCAAAGGGACTGTAGGATCAGTATATAACTTTTCTGTTGGTTTGATGAAATTTAGATTTGTTCTTTGATAGGGGTGTAAAACAGCCTGGTGAGCAGCCTCCTGAGTTGCTTTCACCAATACCGGATGCATATTCTTTGGAGCATACGTATTACCTACAACACTTTTACCGAAGATTGACTCAAACCAAGTACAAGCCGCTGTATATCGCCCATAAACGAGATTCAAATGATAACCATCACGATTCATATTGTCGCCGATAAAAGTGGTACGAGCATTCTGAACAGCTGTTCCGGAAGGTATAATAAAAGAAAAACCATAATCTTTCATAACTCTTCCTGAAGCATCTATAATACTCTCATACATCTTCATCTGACTACTACCGTATTTTTTAAAATCAATGTGATTAGCACCTTCTGCATAGGCCCATGTTTGATGCCAAATAAGTTTGGTCCCGGGCGAGATAAAAGTTTTTATATAATGAATCAATTCCGGAAGGAAAGGCGTATACGAATCGTAAATGCCAGAAAATCCACTTGCCTGTTGGAGTGAAATATAATCCCACGGTTCGTCTTTAAGCGCATTTGAAAGTGTCATATTATTTATTTGACAACGTACACCGTCCAACCCAATTTTCTGATAAATATAGGCTTTCAGGTCTTTACGGGCATTATTCAGATGGCGTTCCAAGGAACATCCACCAATATACATATTGGCAATAATGCATTCCTGACCTTCTGCAACAGCCAACTCATGAAGATTCTGACAAACGGCGTCTTCCGAGAAACTATTACCAATGGCCAAAACACGAATTATCTTCTCCTTTGCACATACCTCCCCTGTAAATAGAACAGAAGCTACGAACAGGATAAAAAATAGTCTAAATCTTTTCATAAGTGCATTATTTCAAGTTAACAGCATCTTTCATTCGCATTTGTTCATAGAACTCATGCATCACATACCAAGCTTTTTTCCGTTGTCCTTGATCTGAAACAAGTCCTTTTCGATTCCATCCTTCTTGGTTAGTAGGGTGAAAACGGGTGGGTGATCTGAAATCATAAAGGACCCAAGGAGATACGCCACACAGATTGGGAATATTCTCAAACATCTTCAGATTGTCACGGAAGAGTTGTTCCTGATAGTCCTCGCTCCACGAGGATGCAACCGCAGCATCACCAGCCTGTCCATAGAGTGCCTCACAACCAAATTCCGAAATAAACAAGGGTTTATTGACTGCTACTTTCCAGATACATTTCTCTGGTTGTAGGGGCCAAGGTGTATACCATCCCATGTATTTATTGATTCCAATTATATCCAATTTATCAATGAAGGGATCTTCCATTTCAAAGAGTTGGCTTTCAGGTTTGAAATACACATTATCGAAAGCTCCGACAAAAAGACGGGTTGTATCCAGATCCTTTCCAACTTTAAGAAGCTCATTTAAGAATGCATTACGTGCTTCTGAAGGTCTTGTTTCATTGGCAATTCCCCAAAAGCAGTCGGCACAGCGATTCTTATCCCGCAAGATAGTCTCACGAAGCATCATCTTTGCTTTAGCCAAGGTTTCCTGGTTGGTAAAGTCTATAGCTTGCCATACAGGAATCTCCTGCCAAAGCATGATACCCATTTCTTCCGCTCTGCGCACAATGTATTCATTCTGTTGATAGTGAGCCAAACGAATCATGTTCACTCCCAAGGCTTTGGCTTCACTAAGGAGCTGTTCAGCATCATTCACGGTACAGGCACGTCCCATACGTTGAGGAATTTCTTCATGAAAAGATATGCTTCTGAGAAAGAGAGGTTTGTCATTCAAATAAATTTGGGTGCCAATTACTCCTATATTACGAAATCCAATCTTTTCACTGATATGATCCGATGCCGTGGCTATTTCAATATTATACTGCTTCGGGTTCTCAGGCGACCAACGGGTAAGTTTGACACGAATAGCACCTTGGGCTATCCCCATGGCATCAGTAGTCATTTTAAGCGTTTTTCCCAGTTCCGGAATTTTTAGTTGAACAATCTCTCCTTTCTTCTCATTCGAAAGTGACACACGAGCATAAATCAAATCAGGGTGAACTTTGTCAAGTTGTACAAAATAATCGCTGATATACAAATCTGGTACGGTAACAAGCATCACGTCCCGTGTAATTCCTCCATAGTTCCACCAATCAAATGACAAAGCGGGAATCGCATCTTTTTGTCGGCGATTGTTCACTTCCACAACAAGACAGTTATCACCTTGCTGAAGGTCATCCGTTACCTCTATTTGGAAGGGGGTGAATGAGCCTTCATGATTACCAATCTTATGCCCGTTCAGATAAATGTTACAACGATAGCTGACTCCACAAAAATACAGGAATTTCCTTTTTCCTTTTTCTTTTGCTGAATTGAAATGACGGGCATACCATACGGTTCCTTCATAGTATTTCAATTCTTGTTTCTGCGAATTCCAATCACCCGGTACATTTAAGCGCAATCCATTCTCAAAGGAATATTCATAGAAATCAGAATGACCAATGGCTTTCTTGTTCAAGAATATTTTCGAATTAACTCCTTGTTCATATAAATCTACTATCGCATCCCATTTGCCATTGAGGGATTGGGTCTCACGGCCATAGACATTTTCCAAATAGGTCTCTGATGCATACGTCTGAACGACGCATACCAGCATTATAATAAATATAAGATTCTTTTTCATTCAGTTATGTTGTATTGATAGATGGTAAAATCATTTTTATTGGGCAGGGAAAATACAACTTCTCTCTCCCAATTTACTTCAGTAGTAAACGAAGTACCGGAACCATAAACGGGTACAAAAGAAACTTTTTTCCCTGCAGACAGCCATGTTTTCATACGACCTGAAGATCTGCAGTTGTCCTCACGATAAACAATGATATATCCGGTATGCTCATCACATATTGATTGAAATCCTGTCCAGGAACGTCCACTGGGCTCTTCACCAATTGGAAGAATAATACCTTGATGGAACTGTAACTGCATCTTCTTATACATATCCAAGACAAAAAATTTACTGAAAGCACTCTCAGGAAGATTGGATGCTTCCATCCAAGCCAGTGGTTGGGCTGCCAAAGTTATAGCGAACAAGTAGTCAAATGAATAGTGCTGGGGGGCAAAGATATCATCTAAGGCATACTTGTCATGATTACGCCACTTATTTAAAAACTCTACCTGCAATTTCTCTGCCGGCACATAACGCGAAAGTTGCCATAAATTTCTCAGAGTACGGTAGGGATAATAGTTTCCCCAGTCTGTATATCGATTCTCCAAAAATATGTTTCCATACTCATTCATAAAATGATAACCACCCCGTCTTCCTGCTGTGGCATCCAGATTAAAAATTACGTGATGCTGAGTCTGTTCCAATACAGTGTCAAAAAGTTTCCGCAGATTCTTTTCTGCTTTTTTGGTGGGG
>Ga0183099_1001158_pt1 | contig 15958 bp, 10 predicted proteins | sample Biomet1_FD_127788 | JGI IMG/M metagenome (GOLD analysis project Ga0183099, IMG submission 127788) | Microbial communities from bioreactor (seeded with anoxic lake sediment) at LBNL, California, USA - Biofuel metagenome 1 | ecosystem: Engineered > Bioreactor > Anaerobic > Unclassified ... | reverse complement strand
AACCAAATATAAAGGCAAAGAAAAAGCCTGAAAGAAAAACTTTCAGGCTTTTATAGATTGATTCAAGGATCAATTATTATCTTGTACTACGCTTACGTTCGTTCTCATCTAAGATGGTTTTGCGTAGACGCATGTGTTTCGGAGTGACTTCTACATATTCATCTTCCTTGATGTATTCCAATGCTTCTTCCAGTGAAAAAATAATAGGAGTAATGATTCTTGCTTTATCATCAGTACCAGAAGCACGTGTGTTGGTAAGCTTCTTTGATTTGGTTACATTTACTACAAGATCGTTGTCTTTGCAGTGTTCACCAACAATCTGTCCGGCATAAACTTCTTCCTGAGGGAAGATGAAGAATTTACCGCGATCCTGAAGCTTGTCAAGGGCATAAGCGAATGCTGTTCCAGCTTCCATTGCAACAATAGAACCGTTTGTACGGCGTTCGATTTCTCCTTTGTATGGTTGGTATTCCTTGAGGCGGTGAGCCATGATAGCTTCTCCTGCAGATGCGGTAAGTACGTTGGTACGTAAACCGATAATTCCGCGTGAAGGCATGTCGAATGTCATGTTGATACGTTCGCCATTGTTGTCCATAGCAGTCATCTCTCCTTTTCTTCGAGTTACCATATCAATGATTTTACTAGAATATTCTTCTGTTACATTGATAGTAAGTTCTTCAATAGGCTCGCATTTTCTTCCATCTATCTCTTTATAGAGAACTTGTGGCTGTCCTACCTGAAGTTCATACCCTTCACGGCGCATTGTTTCAATAAGTACAGACAAGTGAAGTACGCCACGGCCAAATACCAGCCATTTATCTGAAGTCTCACAGTTCTGAACGCGAAGGGCAAGGTTCTTATCTAATTCTTTTATAAGACGGTCGCTAATGTGACGTGAAGTTACAAATTTACCATCTTTTCCAAAGAAAGGGGAGTCATTGATAGTGAAAAGCATGCTCATAGTTGGCTCGTCAATAGCAATTGGAGTTAATGGCTCTGGATTCTCAAGATCGCAGATTGAATCACCAATATCAAAACCTTCTATACCTATTAATGCACAAATATCTCCGGAGTTGACTTCTGTTGCTTTTGCACGTCCTAGTCCTTCAAATACATGTACTTCCTTGATTTTTGATTTTACAACGGTGCCGTCTCTTTTAACCAAGGCAACAGGCATGTTTTCTTTCAATGTACCGCGGTGAACACGGCCTACGGCAATACGTCCAGTAAAAGAAGAATAGTCCAATGATGTGATTAACATCTGAGGAGTTCCTTCCAATGTTTCTGGAGCAGGGATATTTGCTACAATGCAATCCAACAAAGGAATAATATCTTCGGTTGGTTTTTGCCAGTCATCGCTCATCCATCCGTTCTTTGCAGATCCGTAGATTACCGGGAAGTTTAACTGATCTTCAGTTGCTTCAAGGCTACACATTAAATCAAATACCATTTCATGAACTTCATCAGGACGACAATTCGGTTTGTCTACCTTGTTTATACAAACAATAGGTTTTAAACCAATCTGAAGTGCTTTCTGAAGCACAAAGCGTGTTTGAGGCATCGGGCCTTCAAAAGCATCGACCAAAAGCACGCAACCATCGGCCATATTAAGAACACGTTCCACTTCACCACCGAAGTCGGAGTGTCCCGGAGTATCAATAATATTGATTTTTGTCTCCTTATAATTGATAGAAACGTTCTTTGAAAGGATTGTTATCCCTCGTTCACGTTCCAGGTCATTATTATCTAAGATTAATTCACCACTTGTTTGATTGTCGCGGAACAAGTGACCGGCTAAAAGCATTTTATCGACTAATGTTGTTTTCCCATGGTCTACGTGGGCAATAATTGCAATGTTTCTAATATTTTGCATAGGTAAGTAATTTGGGCGCAAAGGTACGACAAAATATCGGAACCTGTATCTTAATTGATGTAAAAGCGATAGTTAACTCTTCGAAAAAGGGCGTATTTACAAAAAGACCTACACTATAATCTTTTAAGATGTAGAACTAATTATAATTAAGTGTACACTTAAAATTTGAAAGATGTACGTTAAATAAATAATTATTAATGAATAATATGCTAAAGTTACTAATTATCCGACTTAAACCTTTGTGATCTAAAAGATAATCTCTATCTTTGCACGCTCAAAGAAATATTTATATTTATAAAAAAAGCTAAGAATTATGTATTTAGATGTAGCTAAGAAAAAAGAAATCTTTGAAAAGTACGGAAAGTCTAACACTGATACTGGGTCAGCTGAATCTCAGATAGCATTGTTCTCATACCGTATTTCTCACCTGACTGAGCATTTAAAGCTCAACAGAAAAGATTATACCACAGAGAGATCATTGGTTATTTTGGTATCAAAACGTCGTAGACTGTTGAACTACCTTAAAGATGTTGATATCACAAGATACCGTGAAATCATCAAAACTCTCGGACTTAGAAAGTAAGTTTCTTACGAAAGTATTGTTGAGGCCGTTTTCCTATTTGGAAGACGGCCTTAATTTTTGGTGTGCTATATATGTCGATAACTCCAAATAGCTTTTTATAATGAAGTGGAATGGTTTGTTAATTATGTATGTTCTTTGGCGCATAAATATACTTCTTATAATAAATTATCAGTAAACTCTTTTATTTGATTAAAGATTTAGCTAATTTTGCGGAAATTACCTAATGAATTAATATTAAAAAGGCAGTATGGACAATAGTAAAATTGTAGGAGAGAAGATTAAAGCACTTCGCGAAGCAAAGAGCATAAGTATTGATGAGCTGGCAGAACGCTCTGGTTTAGCTGTGGAACAGATTGAACGAATTGAAAATAATATAGATCTTCCATCTCTTGCTCCACTGATCAAAATTGCACGTGTGCTCGGTGTGCGTCTGGGCACTTTTCTTGATGATATGGATGACCAGGGGCCGGTACTTTGTCGTAAAAAGGAGGCTAGTGATACCATTAGCTTTTCGAATAATGCCATTCATTCCCGTAAACACATGGAGTATCATTCACTTTCAAAATCGAAAGCTGACAGACACATGGAGCCTTTCATCATAGATGTGGCCGAAAGTTCGGATAATGAATTCATACTCTCTTCCCACGAAGGAGAAGAGTTTATCATGGTTATGGAAGGAACCATGGAAATTAACTATGGAAAGAACACATACGTACTTGAAGAAGGCGATAGCATTTACTACGATTCTATTGTGCCTCACCATGTACATGCTTTTGAAGGGCAGGCTGCTAAAATATTAGCTGTAATCTATACTCCTATTTAATAAACAGACGTATGCAATTATTTGATAGAACCTTGGGACAGTGGTTGGAACATTGGGCCGAGGAAACTCCGGATAAGGAATATATTGTATATTCCGACAGAAACTTACGCTTTACATGGAAGCAATTTAATGAGCGTGTAGACGAGATGGCAAAAGGGCTCCTCTCTATTGGTGTGACAAAAGGCACACATGTAGGGATCTGGGCAACGAATGTACCTGACTGGCTTACGTACCTTTATGCTTGTGCCAAGGTTGGTGCCATATATGTAACGGTAAACACGAGTTATAAGTTGGCCGAGCTGGAATATCTGTGCAAAAATTCTGATATGCACACACTGTGCATTACCAATGGAGATCGTGACAGTGATTTTGTAGAGATGGTTTATAAGATGCTTCCTGAGCTGAAGACCACCCAACGTGGTCATCTGCAAAGCAAACGCTTTCCCCAGATGAAGAATGTGGTTTACATCGGACAAGAAAAGCTCCGCGGAATGTATAACACTTCGGAAATTCTTCTTCTTGGACGTAATGTAGAAGATGCCTGTTTGAATGAAGCTAAAAAGCAAGTCAACTGCCACGATGTAGTAAACATGCAATATACATCCGGCACAACCGGTTTCCCAAAAGGGGTTATGTTATCTCACCATAACATTGCAAATAACGGATACTTAACCGGTGAACACATGAAATTCACCGCCGACGATAAACTTTGTTGTTGTGTACCTCTGTTCCATTGCTTTGGAGTGGTCCTTGCTAGTATGAATGTATTGACACACGGCTGCACACAGGTAATGGTCGAGCGTTTTGATCCTTTGGTTGTACTAGCTTCTATTCATAAAGAACGGTGTACCGCTGTTTATGGAGTGCCTACTATGTTTATAGCGGAACTGCATCACCCTATGTTCGATATGTTTGATCTTACCTCTCTTCGTACAGGAATCATGGCCGGTTCACTTTGTCCGGTGGAACTGATGAAGCAGGTGCAGGAAAAGATGTTTATGAAGGTGACCAGTGTATATGGGCTTACAGAAACTTCTCCCGGAATGACTCAGACTAGAATAGACGATTCGTTCGATGCTCGTTGCAATACTGTGGGTTATGAATTTGAATTTACCGAAGTGAAAGTTCTTGATCCTGAGACCGGTGAAGAGTGTTCTGTGGGCGTTCAGGGTGAGATGTGTAACCGTGGTTACAATACCATGAAAGGTTATTATAAGAATCCGGAAGCAACAGCCGAAGTGATTGACAAAAATGGCTTCCTTCATTCAGGAGATCTTGGTGTAAAAGATGAGGATGGTAACTACCGCATTACCGGACGAATTAAAGATATGATTATCCGTGGAGGAGAAAACATCTATCCACGTGAGATTGAAGAGTTCCTGTATAAACTCCCCGGAGTAAAAGATGTGCAGGTGGCTGGAGTACCTTCTGCAAAATATGGTGAAGCGGTTGGCGCATTTATTATACTTCACGAAGGAGTGGATATGGAAGCTTCAGATGTTCGTGATTATTGCAAAGATAAAATTGCCAGATACAAGACACCTAAATATGTGTTCTTTGTGAATGAGTTCCCAATGACGGGAAGCGGTAAAATTCAGAAGTTCAAATTGAAAGAGTTGAGTCTGAAGCTTTGCGAAGAACAAGGCATTGAAATTATTTAATTTTTAGAATAGCTTTATTGAATCCCGGGCAAAAGAATAAAAACCTTTGTCCGGGATTTGTTGTCTATACCCTTCATTGCATGTTTTGCACCTTATGAAACAAAAGAAAACATAAAGAGGTGAGTATCATTATTAAAAAATCGGAATCCTTTTGTGTCACTATTTAGAAAATCTTATCTTTGCCGAATTAATTTAATAAACTAATCATAATTTAGTATGTCTACAAAATTATTCTCTGAGCTGCCTTATAAAGTGGCAGACATTACGCTTGCCGACTTTGGTCGCAAGGAACTCGATCTGGCAGAACAAGAAATGCCTGGGCTAATGGCTCTTCGCGAAAAGTATGGAGAATCTAAACCTCTTAAAGGTGCTCGTATTATGGGTTCACTTCACATGACTATTCAAACAGCTGTGTTAATTGAAACATTGGTTGCTTTGGGTGCAGATGTGCGTTGGTGCTCATGTAATATATATTCTACGCAAGATCATGCTGCTGCTGCTATTGCTGCCTCAGGAGTTCCTGTTTTTGCATGGAAAGGTGAAACATTGGAAGAATACTGGTGGTGTACTTTGCAGGCACTTACTTTCCCTGGCCACCAGGGACCAACAGTGATTGTTGACGATGGTGGTGATGCTACCATGATGATTCACTGTGGATATGAAGCAGAAAAGAATCCTTCTTTACTTGATGCTGAAGTTCATGCAGAAGACGAAAAACAACTGTATGCTATCCTTAAAAATGTATTGAAGGAAGATAACGGTATCTGGGGACGTATGGTACCTGAAATCCGTGGTGTATCTGAAGAAACAACAACTGGTGTTCACCGTTTGTATCAGATGATGGAAGAAGGAAAGCTTCTTTTCCCTGCATTTAACGTGAACGACTCAGTTACAAAATCTAAGTTCGATAACTTGTACGGCTGCCGCGAGTCTTTGGCCGATGGTATCAAACGTGCTACTGACGTAATGATTGCCGGAAAAGTAGCTGTTGTTTGCGGTTATGGTGATGTAGGTAAAGGTTGTTCTCACTCTATGCGTTCTTACGGAGCAAGAGTTATCGTTACTGAAATTGATCCTATCTGTGCACTTCAGGCTGCAATGGAAGGCTTTGAAGTAATGACAATGGAAGATGCTGCAAGTCAGGGAAACATCTTTGTTACCACAACAGGTAATATTGATATTATCCGCATTGAGCACATTGAAAAAATGAAAGATCAAGCTATCATCTGTAACATTGGTCACTTCGACAATGAAATACAGGTTGAGAATTTGAAGAACTATCCTGGTATCAAGAGTCGGAATATCAAACTACAGGTTGATCAGTACTTTTTCCCAGACGGACATTCTGTTCTTCTTCTTGCTGATGGCCGTTTGGTTAATCTTGGTTGTGCTACAGGTCACCCATCATTTGTAATGAGTAACTCATTCACAAACCAGACATTGGCTCAGATTGAACTGTTCCAGAAGAAATATGAGATTGATGTTTATCGTTTGCCTAAAGAATTGGACGAAGAAGTTGCTCGTCTCCACCTTGAAAAGATTGGAGTAAAGCTAACTAAACTGACTCCTGAGCAAGCTGCTTACATTGGCGTTTCAGTTGATGGTCCTTATAAAGCCGATCATTACAGATATTAATTCAGATAGAAAATTGTGAGTAGAAAGTTCAACTATAAAAGATTATGATGAAGAAATCATTGCCAGATATTATTGCGATTGTAGCATTCGTTATTATATCGCTGGCCTATTTCTTTCCGGCAATAACGGAAGGAAGAGTTCTTGCCCAACATGATGCTGTTGCAAGTATCGGGCTGGGACAGGAATCTAAGGAATTCACGGAAAAAACAGGTGAGCGTTCACGGTGGACTAATGCTGTATTTGGTGGCATGCCTACTTATCAGATATCGCCAAGTTATGATTCCACAAGTTTACTTCAGAAGGTAGAGAAGGGCTACAGACTCTTCTTGCCCGATTATGTTTACATGGTTTTCATTATGCTGCTTGGTTTTTATATCCTGATGCGGGCATTTGATTTCTCTGTCTATCTTTCCATATTGGGAGCCATAGTCTGGGCTTTCTCTTCTTATTTCTTTATTATCATTGGTGCCGGACATATCTGGAAGTTTGTTACGCTGGCTTATATCCCGCCTACAATTGCCGGAATGGTACTTGCATATAGGAAGAAATATCTGATTGGTGGAGTGCTTACCGCTTTCTTTGTTGCATTGCAAATTCTCTCTAATCATGTGCAGATGACTTACTATTTCTTGTTTGTCATTCTGTTTATGGTTATCGCTTATTTTGTTGAGGCTTACAAAAACAAAGAGTTACCCCACTTCTTTAAAGCAAGTGGTGTGCTTATTGTTGCAGCGTTGATTGGTGTATCGGTAAATATCTCTAATCTGTATCATACTTATGAGTATAGCAAGGATACCATGCGCGGTAAGTCTGAACTGGTAAAACAGAATAATGCCAACCAGACTAACAGCGGACTGGAACGCGACTATATTGTACAGTGGAGCTATGGCATTGGAGAAACATTCTCTTTGCTTGTTCCTAATGTGAAAGGTGGAGCTTCCGTTCCTTTAGCTGCCAATGAATCAGCAATGGAGAAAGCAAATCCTCAGTATTCTCAGCTTTATAGTCAGATAGGACAATATTGGGGAGAACAACCCGGTACATCCGGTCCGGTTTATGTAGGTGCATTTATACTAACGCTTTTTTTTCTAGCACTCTTTATTGTAAAGACTCCTGTTAAATGGGCATTGCTTGCTGCTACCGTTTTGTCAATACTCCTTTCCTGGGGACGAAACTTCATGGGGTTCACCGACTTCTTCCTCGATTATATACCAATGTATTCCAAGTTCAGAGCGGTTTCTTCTATTCTTGTAATAGCGGAATTCACCATTCCTTTACTTGCCATACTTGCATTGAAAGAGATTATTGAAAAACCACAAGTTCTAAAGCAGAATCTGAAGTATTTCTATATCAGTTTAGGACTTACAGGTGGAATCGCATTATTGTTTGCTTTGGCTCCGGGAATGTTCTTCTCTTCATATATTTCCAGCAGTGAAATGCAGGCATTGCATAACGGAATTCCGGCAGATCAGCTTTCTCCGATTATTGCTAACCTTACAGAGATTCGTCAAAGCATATTCACTTCGGATGCATGGAGAAGCGTGATCATTATCTTGATTGGTGCAGCTCTGGTTCTTGCATACAACACCGGAAAGCTAAAAGCTCAGTGGATGATGGTAGCACTTACAATCCTTTGTTTAGGAGATATGTGGGGCGTGGACAAACGTTATCTGAAAGATGCAGATTTTGTAGAACCAGAACAGCGTCTGTCTGTTGTTCAGAAGACTCCTACCGATGAGTTTATTCTTCGTGACAAGAGCCAGGATTACCGAGTGCTTAATTTTGCAGTCAGCACTTTCAATGATAATAATACTTCTTACTGGCACAAAAGTGTGGGTGGATACCATCCGGCTAAGCTGAGACGTTATCAGGAGATGATTGAAAATCATATTTCTAAGGAGATGGCATACCTGCAACGACAGATTCCGGCAGTCCAGGGAGATATGGCAAAGATTAATTCTGACTCTATCGGTGTAATAAATATGCTGAATACTAAATACTTTATCTTCCCAACAGGAGGAGGTAAAACAGCGCCGGTTGAGAATCCGTATGCTTATGGTAACGCATGGTTTGTTGAGAACGTGAAGTATGTGCAGAATGCCAATCAGGAAATTGAAGCTTTGAATGCAACGGTACCTACTAAAACAGCAGTAGTAGCCGATAACTTTAAACAAGCATTAAATGGTGTTCAAACAGCATTCAAAGATTCTTTGTCTACTGTTAAACTAACCTCTTATGCTCCGAATGCATTGATATACGAAACCTCCTCATCTAAGGACGGAGTAGTTGTCTTCTCTGAAATCTACTATCCGGGATGGCAGGCTTATCTGGATGGCAAGGCAGTGCAACACGGGCGTGCGGACTATATTCTTCGTGCAATGAATGTTCCGGCCGGTAAGCATAAGATTGAGTTTAAGTTCGATCCTCAGTCTATCCATACTACTGAGAACATTGCTTATATAGCTTTAGGATTATTGATCCTTGGTGCAATAGGAGTAATTGTCATTGAAGTCAGAAAGAAGAAGGCATAAAGTTTTCTGATAAGATATAAATTAATCGCCGGTTAAGCATCTTTTTGTAAGTGCTTAACCGGCGATTATTTATTTCCTATTAATGCTCATTATCTGTATTGTAAAAACATAAATCTTGCTTAAGATCATAGTATCTATCTTCTTTTATCATTAACTAATATACAATACTTTCTTCCCATATATCTGCCGGATTTACTCGCATACATCTATATAGCACAGGACTTTGTTTTAATTAGCAAATTCATCCATGTATTTTGAGCCTTATATCCGATTTCTGTTCGTCAGACCGGGAATTTGCCATAGGCTTCCTTCAGATTCCACTTCGCAATAGACACCCTTGCCGTAAGCTAACACTTCCAGCTATAATGGCGTGCTCGGGACTTGCACCCTAAAGCAAATAGTTCGTGCTGGGCGAACAAACAAACCGCCCCGCAATGTCTGACCATTGAGGGGCGGTGATGTTTAGAGGGGTTTATTTGGATAACGCCAAATCTGATACATTACCGACTAACTAAAACACCCTAGTAAAGCCAATAGCATTAATACACCTACAATGATTGCGATAATACCGGCAAGATAACCCCCCAAATGCATAATATAAGATGTTGTAAAACGCTGATTTACAAAGCGCTTTTCATCTTTGTATGTAAATCGAGTAAACCATACTCCAAATATAATACTAGCTATGGCTATTAAATAATATTTCATATCATTACTCTTTTGATTGTTCGTTTTCGGCTTTGTTTTTTTCCATGGTATTACCAACTTAAAATAGACAAAAGGTTACTCCATATCGAATTCAGGTTATATTATGAACAGAATTGTATTTTACTTAAAATGTACTTGGCAAAGCTAATAACTGATATTGCAGTGTTTTAGCCAAACGGTAATGGCCTAAAGCATTTGGATGCAGGCGGTCGGTTTTGCTATCATGAAAATACGGTGTATTAGAATCGTATAATGGATACAATCCACTTATAGAATGCAGATCAATTAATGGAACTGCCCAATAATCGCTTGCCTGCTTTAAAATATTGATATATGATTCTAAGTATAAGCCGAGGTCATTGGCATAGTTTTCATCTGGCTGCACATTCTTTTCGCTGAATGTAGCGAAGGCACGATGAATAGGCGTCAGGATGATTATCTGCTTACTTGAATAATGCTCTTTCAGAAATGACATCACTTTGTTGATGCGACCGCAGAAAGTTGAGTCGCAAATTATTGGTTCGCGATGTTTGCGCGTTACAGTTTGTCCGTTGAAGTTTGTTGTTTCATTCGTTTCAGTAAAGAACTTCCCCAACGGAGTATTGTGGTTATAATCATTTGTACCTGCCCAAATAAAAATAGCATCAATAGAATCAGCCTTTTCGATGTGTAACTTATTTGCCATTTTGTATATGCCATCCCATTGATAACCACTCTTTGCATATACACAGTAATTTATTCCCATTAGCTCTTTCAGGTATTGCCAATACCATACGGTTGTGGCATTATTACCAGGATCCGTCATTGAATCACCTAGAAACGCTACCTTCTTGCCCTGCCATTGTGTGTTAAGTGTCTTTTCGTTTTTCGCAATAGTCACCTTTCCCACTGCAGGATGTCCATTTTGAGCGATAACTGAAACTGGGGCTGAAACCAGTACGGCCAGCAATAATGTGATTATATACTTCTTCATTATACGTTAATATTTTATTGTTTTGTTGACTAACATTTCTTTAGTATTATCATTCATTCTTTTCTTAATAATTACTTGAACTATTACAAATGTAGTAAGTCTTTTTGATAGCTTGTTACTACTGAATAAGAATATTATTCAGATTCTGCTTCGTTAATTGACAATGGAAGCAATGTTTCTAAAAGTGAGTATTGATAATCAGTGATTTATAAATATTAGGTGGCAGAGGTGGCAGTAAAAAAGAGTTTTTTACGGTTTCAGAAATAGAATTTCAATAATTCCGCAATTTGCGGAATTATTGAAATTCAATTTCTGGAAACGAAAAAAGTATTATTTTACTGCCATACTACCACATTAATTTTTTACAAATACAGATTATTTCATGCACCCGAGTGTATAAAGGTATTCTTCAAAAGAAAAAAAAAGACCATTCACCTCATATATCTCTGCCCAATTCCGCAAAGATTTTAATCCCGAAAATCCCCTCCGTTCCGAAAGTGTTGAGATGAAGAGTAAAAAATAATTCCCATTTTTTTTTGCATATCTTTTACTTCTCTTTCTTTAATATAGCTTGCAAGTTCCTTTCCTTTTGAAGATTGCCGGGTGTTTTCGCTGAAGAGACTGAATGCTTCCTTCAAATTATCCACAGATGCATAGCCACTTCTACTATAAAATACTTCCCTAAGCAATAGTCTGCTGTTCGGATGCTTTTGAATAAATGCTTTCGAAATATATCCTTGCGGATCTTTACATCCCGATGTTTTACTCATTAATTGCAACTGTATATCCATTCCGGGGAGCTGGACAGAGTGGCAATGAAGTCGTTAAAAATCGTCTTAGGAGTGGCATTAGCTTTGATTAGAGTATTATTTTTTAATAGATAGTTCTATGTGGAGCCTTTCCCATATTTTCCGGAATAATCGATGATTTAGTTTGTTCTACAAAGAAAAAAACGCGTTCGTCGGTGATTTCCGATGTATTATAGAATTAAAAAATAAATTCAAGAATTCCTACATAGATATTTTGCCCGGCAAAATTTAATTTGTTACTTTGTCTTTGCATAAGTCTTAAACTCAAATATAATAATACTCTCGGCTTATGTTTTTTAAGCTAACTTTTTTCTAATACAAACATAGGGACTTAATCATAATCCTAAATTTATTTATCATGAAATTTAAACATTACAAATTATTGGGGATAATATGGCAAAAAGCAATATTGGCTTTAATAGTATTTTTTGTGGGATGTTTTTTACAGGTTAATGCAACAAATGTTTTGCTCAAGGTTAAGAATCTCCGTGTGGAATACCTTAAAAATCCAATTGGTATAGATGTGGAACAACCATCTTTCAGTTGGGAAATAGAATCAAATGTTCGAGGTGTAATGCAAACTGCTTATGAAATTATAGTGTCAACTGATAAAGCCGGTCTAAAACCGGTCTGGAATTCCGGACAGGTAATATCAGATAAGTGCTTACGTGTCAAATATGTAGGAAAAAGACTAACACCGTCAACCCGCTATTATTGGCATGTTAATGCTTGGGATAACAAAGGAATAAAAGCATCTTCTAATGAAACCGTTTTTTTTGAGACAGGTTTGTTAAATTCCGGATGGGGAGGCGCTAAATGGATCAAAGCGACTACAATACCTCAGGGTATTGGAAATGGTGAAAATGAAGTAATAAGTTTAGCTAAAACATCTGATAAGTTTACACTGGAAATGGATATGAATCTTATCAAGGATAACGCAAGCATAATCTTTGCCGCAAAAAATGTTAACAATATGCATATGTGGTCAATTAATACCCACGATAATGCCGGTCAACCGCTTCTCAGAAGACATATATATACCAATGGAACACTTAACTGTGATGATGTTCTGATAGGTAAATTTTTCTCTAAAAAAGACTTATTGGGTAAAGAACGACATATTAAAATTGATGTTGAAAATAGTATTATAAAAACCTATATCGATGGAATTTTTGTTGATTCTTATAATGATAAAAGCAATTCTTTAGCAAATGGATATGTTGGTTTCCGTGCTTATAATGGAAATAATACAGATGAAATTGCTCATTATGATAATATCGTTCTGACAAGCTATTTACCGAATGAAAATAATGAATTGAAACCAGTGGTTACTTTCTCTGAAAATTTTGAAAATGGTGATAGTAAATTCGACGATACAGAAAACGTGTTGATTAATGGGAATACTAAATTGAATATGTTCTCTCGGAATGGTGACACTCGGGTGCTACAAAACTCTTCGATGGGAATACCTATGTTTAGAAAAAATTTCAGTTTTGATAAAGAAGTAAAATCTGCAAGATTATACTCCTCTGCATTAGGAGTCTATGATGTCTTTATCAATGGAAAAAGAGTAGGAACGCCAACGTCTGACGGGAAAGTTATTTATGACGAACTTAAACCGGGATGGACCGATTATTCCAAAACAGTCCATTATATGACTTATGATGTAACAAATCTTTTGCAGTCGGGACCCAATGTAATCGGAGCTCAGGTTTCTTCGGGCTGGTGGGCAGGAGGTATTGCTCACGGCGAATACGGAAGCCCTGAACTTGGATTTATTGCAAAATTGGTTATTAAATACACTGATGGATATGTAGAAAATATTATTACCAATGATACATGGTTATCTTCCACATTGTGCCCTGTCCTAACAGGAGATATTTATAATGGAGAAAAATATGATGCCCGTAATGAAAGTAACTGGTCATCTCCAGGTTACGATTCTTCCAAATGGAATAGAACAGCAGTAAACATAAGTTTTAAAGGCAACCTGAAAGCTTTTGTAGGTCCAACCGTTCAGGTTCGGCCGGAGCTATGCCGCAAACCAGTTAGCATTACTACCTATAAAGGAACTACCAATACTGGTACAGCGTATGGTATGATTAATTCAACCAATGTAGTGAATGGAAATGGAATTATACAACTTAAGAAAGGCGAAACCGTTATTTACGATATGGGACAGAATATGGTGGGATGGGTTAAATTTACCGTTAAAGGAGCCTCTGGTACAAAAATGAAACTCCGCTTCGGAGAAATGCTTAATAGTACCGGCGATACATCCAGAGGAGATGACGGTCCTGGTGGCAGCATCTATACAATCAATCTACGTAGTGCAAAAGCAACATTATATTACACACTTAGAGGTGATGAGAATGGAGAGACTTTTAATCCTTCAACAACATTCTTTGGATTCCGGTATTGTGAAGTAACAGCAACGCAAGATATCGTAATCAATTCTTTTACAGGTGAAGTTGTTGGTTCTGTGGCGGAAGAAGGTTCAAGTTTTAAAACCAGTAGTACTGTTGTTAATCAGTTATATAATAATGTGATTTGGGGACAAAGAAGTAATTTCCTAAGTATCCCAACAGACTGTCCTCAACGTGACGAACGTCTTGGCTGGACAGGTGATACACAAATATTCTGTAAAGCAGCTACATACAATGCAGATGTTGCAACTTTCTTCCACAAATGGATGGGTGATATGAGAGATAGCCAAAGATCAGATGGCGCATATCCTGATGTGGCTCCTCATTCCTGGGTTGGATATGGTACTTCCGCATGGGCAGATGCCGGGATCATTGTTCCATGGACAATATACCTGATGTATAATGACATGGATATAATTGAAGAAAATTATGAGTCAATGGAAAAATACATGGGCTTCCTTGCAAATCAGGGTGGTAACGGATATAAATATAATGGAGCAGGTACAAACTATGGTGACTGGTTGTCATATGAAAACACTGATACCCGTTATATCAGTGTCTGCTATTATGCATATACCGCTCAGCTTATGGCCAAGATGTCTCAGGCATTAAGTAAAAAAGACGGTGATACTTATTCAGTTAAGGCCAAAGGATACGCTACTCTTTATAATGATATAAAATCGGAGTTTCAGACAAGATATGTGAATTCCGATGGGAGTTTAAAACAAAAATCTCAAACCGCCTACTTGCTGGCTCTTAAATTGGATTTGTTTCCAACAGTAGAAGCAACCAACAATGCAATAGATTTATTAAAACAGAAAATCTCATTAAATGGAGATAAATTAAGTACAGGATTCGTGGGAACCGGAATTTTGAACCAGACGCTGAGCCAATATGGTGCTTCAGATACAGCATACAACCTTTTGCTACAAAGAAATAATCCTTCATGGTTGTATAGCGTTGATCAGGGTGCTACTACGATTTGGGAACGCTGGAACTCATATACAAAAGAAACTGGTTTTAATGATATCTCAATGAATTCCTTCAATCATTATTCATATGGCGCAGTTTCTGAGTGGATGTATCGCTTTATGAGTGGTATTGAGGTGGATGAGGCAAAGCCTGGATTTAAGCATATAATCCTTCAGCCTACACCTGATACAAGAATTAAACTTCCTTTCGGACAGGAACATATTACCTGGGTCAATGCAACTTATAAATCCTATTATGGTGATGTAAAGAGTGCATGGACTATGAAGGAAGATGGCCGTATCATTTATTCTGCAACGGTTCCTGCCAATACAACTGCGACGCTCTATTTGCCATTGTTAATGGATAATGATAAAGTCTTTGAAAATGGCATATCTGCAAAAAAGGCAAAAGGAGTTACTTTTATGGGTGTTAAGAAGGGGAAAGCTGTATTCATTGTTCAATCAGGCAGCTACAGCTTCAAGGTATCAAGGTAATGTGATACTGTGATTAAGTAAAACGAAAAAAAAAATCTCAAAGAGTATCGGTGGTATCTCAGGATGTTCATTATCTCACTTTGACAAAGAGTGCAGGGGCGATTACGCTACTTTAGCTCGGTATCACAAGATAATTGATATTTTTGTATATCTTGATCAAATTCTTTGCAGAAATCGTCCGCAATACAGAATATTCCTATAATTTTGTGTATATCAATCATAAGGGCTAATATTTAGTTATCTACTTGTCTATCAAGTATAAATATACTAATATAGCCCTTATTCACAAGTAGATAGAGCTATTTCTTATACCGAACTCAGGTTGATAGACTCTGCGATTAAACTTAAAGCAATTACTTCCAAATCTGAGAAGTGGGGAACAGCACCACATCGTGAAATTATAGCGAGTGCGCTGTCCGGTTTACTTGCAATTATTGATTCTGATAATGTCAACTTATTTTTACCATTCT
>Ga0183099_1001156_pt1 | contig 15964 bp, 13 predicted proteins | sample Biomet1_FD_127788 | JGI IMG/M metagenome (GOLD analysis project Ga0183099, IMG submission 127788) | Microbial communities from bioreactor (seeded with anoxic lake sediment) at LBNL, California, USA - Biofuel metagenome 1 | ecosystem: Engineered > Bioreactor > Anaerobic > Unclassified ... | reverse complement strand
CGGTACGCTGGCACTGATCATCGAAGGCGTTCCGGTTATTGCTTTGGCAACGCAGCGAGATGTCTATGAAAAGACGCTGAGCAATATTCATCCCAATTCAGCGTATGAATATTGAATAATTGATAACGGGACGCATTGGAATGAAAATCAGCGAGACGCTGGAAGATGTAGAGCCGATCAAGACCTTTGCCAAGGAATATGGCTTCTGTGAGGATGTTTTCTTCATTGGCCGCTCCCTGGACTATGATGTAGCTCTTGAAGGTGCACTCAAGCTTAAGGAGATTTCCTACATTCACGCGGAAGCCTATGCTGCCGGTGAGCTTAAGCACGGTACGCTGGCACTGATCATCGAAGGCGTTCCGGTTATTGCTTTGGCAACGCAGCGAGATGTCTATGAAAAGACGCTGAGCAATATCAAAGAAGTAAAAGCCCGTGATGCTGTTGTTATCGGGATTGCCGCACAGGATGACATGGAACTGGAAAAATATGTAGATCATGTAATCAAAGTGCCGCAGACGGATGAACTGTTGATTCCGCTGCTGACGGTAGTACCACTCCAGCTGCTGGCCTATTATGCTTCTCTGACCAGAGGCTGCGATGTCGATAAACCGCGTAATCTCGCAAAATCAGTAACTGTAGAATAATTATAAAGAGCTGCCGTAGCTTACGGCAGCTCTATTTTAAAAAAAGGACCAGGTCATTGACAAAGACATAAAAACGTACTATCATATATAACAATAACTTTTGAAATCTGTTTTTTGAACGTGAAAAGGATTTTGACAAAGGTTTTCGAATTTTTAAAGAAAAGAAGGGGTTATATTGGCATTTTATTACGATGGAGCATCACACACATTTGGCGAGTATTTATTGGTTCCGGGCTATTCCTCCGATAAATGCATCCCGGCAAATGTTTCGCTGGAAACACCGCTGGTGAAATTCAAAAAAGGTGAACAGCCAAAAATCAAGATGAATATCCCGATGACATCGGCAATCATGCAGGCTGTTTCTGATGATAAGATGGCAATTGCCTTGGCCAAAGAAGGCGGCGTTTCCTTTGTTTTTGGTTCTCAGTCCATAGAGGATGAAGCGGCAATGGTGGCCAGAGTAAAAAATTATAAGTCTGGATTTGTCAGCAGCGATTCGAATATTAAGCCGACTACTACGTTGGCTGAGATTCTTCGACTTAAAGGACGGACCGGGCATTCGACGATGGCGATTACGGAGGACGGAACGCCGACAGGCAAGCTGCTTGGCATCGTCACTAGCCGTGATTACCGCGTAACGCGCATGAGTCTTGATGAACGGGTTGAAAACTTTATGACACCGTTTAGCAAGTTAATCTATGCTGATGCTGATACGACGCTGCCGGAAGCCAATGATCTAATTTGGCAGCACAAGCTTAACATGCTGCCGCTCGTTGACAAAAATCAGCGTTTGCGATACATGGTTTTCAGAAAAGACTATACGGACAATAAAGAAAATGAACACGAACTGATCGATTTTAAGAAACGCTATATTGTCGGGGCGGGTATCAATACCCGTGACTATGCCGAACGCGTTCCGGCACTGCTTGATGCCGGTGCCGATGTGCTCTGTATCGATTCCTCCGAAGGCTTTTCGGAGTGGCAGCGTATAACCCTTAAGTATATTCATGAAAATTTTGGCGACGCTGTCAAAGTCGGGGCTGGTAATGTTGTTGATCGCGAAGGTTTCCGCTTTCTTGCTGAAGCCGGAGCAGACTTTATCAAGGTTGGCATCGGCGGCGGGTCGATCTGCATCACCCGTGAGACAAAGGGCATTGGCCGTGGCCAGGCTACGTCTATTATCGATGTCGCCAAAGCTCGTGATGAATACTATGAAGAGACCGGTATCTATATTCCAATCTGCTCGGATGGCGGGATTGTACATGACTATCATATGACGCTGGCCCTGGCAATGGGGGCTGATTTCATGATGCTCGGCCGTTATTTCTCTCGCTTTGATGAAAGCCCGACGGAAAAGGTTAAAATCAATGGAACTTTCCTCAAGGAGTATTGGGGCGAAGGTTCCAATCGGGCGAGGAACTGGCAGCGCTATGATCTCGGTGGAGACGGCAAGCTTTCCTTTGAAGAAGGCGTGGACTCCTATGTTCCATATGCCGGTCCATTAAAAGACAATGTACAGCTGACGCTGAGCAAGGTGCGTTCGACCATGTGCAATTGCGGCTCGTTGACGATCAAAGATTTCCAGCAAAATGCAAAGCTCACGCTCGTTTCTTCGACGAGTATCGTCGAAGGCGGATCGCATGATGTTATTTTGAAGGACAAGCTGTTCTCACGCGAATAAAAAATAGTAGATAAAAATAAAGAGGCGCCAAGGGGGCGCCTCTTTTCTGTGTTTTAAAAAAAACGATGGATAAATTATAATAAAGCTAGTATAATTTATTATATAAGGATACGTGTTGTAGTTTCCAGGCTGCTGCCGGCAGATATCACACTAGTAATAGAAGCCCGTCCGATTTTGGACAGTCACAGCAAACACAAATGATATGTATTTTAATGCCGGCTGCGGTAAACTGCAGTCGGCATTTTTATTTATCTGCGTTGCATATGCAACGGATTTTTGGCATATTTTCCATTAGAATAAAAAGCAGTTAGTGATTAAAAAATATATTGTCTAAAAAATGGAGGGCTAAAAATGGAAAACAAAATGTTTTGCTATCAGTGTCAGGAAGCTGCCCAGTGTACCGGCTGCACACAGGTTGGTGTCTGCGGTAAAAAACCGGAAGTTGCTAATCTGCAGGATCTGCTGCGCTATCAGACGATCGGTTTGTCAGAGATCACGACGCGTCTTCGCGCTGAAGGCACCAGGATTGACCGGGAAATAAATCATATTGTGACCGTCAATCTGTTTACGACGATTACCAATGCAAATTTTGATGAAGAATTTATTGCTGACCGAATTTTGCTGACCCAGAAGGCAAAAAAGGAATTGGCTGCTAAATTAAAGGATGCTTCCGGTCTTAGCGAAGCGGCTGTTTGGGAAGGCCATGACCGCGCCGCGATGGACGAAAAAGCAAAAGGCGTTGGCGTACTGGCAACGGAAAATGAAGATATCAGAAGCCTGAGGGAACTGATCATCTATGGCATAAAGGGACTGGCGGCTTATGTAAAACATGCCAATGTGCTCGGCTATGAAAAAGAAGAGATCGATGCCTTTATTCAGGAAGCTTTAGCGAAGACACGTGATGATAGTCTGGGAGCAGATGAGCTCGTGGCATTAACCTTGAAGACAGGGGAGTTCGGAGTCGCCGGAATGGCGCTGCTCAACGATGCAAATACTGAGACTTACGGCAATCCAGAGATGACGACGGTTGATATCGGCGTGCGCACAAACCCGGGAATCTTGATTTCTGGGCATGATCTGCGGGATCTCGAAATGCTGCTGCAGCAGACCGACGGCAGCGGGGTCGATGTCTATACCCATTCGGAAATGCTGCCGGCGCATTATTATCCGGCCTTTAAGAAGTATTCGCATTTTGCTGGCAACTACGGCAATGCCTGGTGGAAACAAAAAGAGGAATTTGAAAGCTTCAACGGGCCGGTCCTGCTGACGACGAACTGTCTCGTGCCGCCGAAGGACAGCTATAAGGAGCGTGTTTACACCACTGGTGTAGTGAGCTTCCCGGGCTGTAAACATATCGCTGGTGAAATTGGCGAAGTTAAGGATTTTTCATCAATCATTGAACATGCCAAACGTTGTCCGGCTCCGACACAGATTGAAAGCGGTTCCATTGTCGGCGGGTTTGCCTACAATCAGGTTATGGCTTTGGCGGATAAAGTTGTCGGCGCCGTGAAATCCGGTGCGATCAAAAAATTTGTTGTAATGGCTGGCTGCGACGCCCGCATGAAGTCGCGTGAATACTATACAGACTTTGCCCGCGCGCTCCCGCAGGATACGGTTATTCTTACGGCTGGTTGTGCAAAATATCGTTATAATAAACTTGCCCTTGGCGATATTGGCGGCATTCCGCGCGTGCTTGATGCCGGACAGTGCAATGACAGCTATTCGCTGGCACTGATCGCTTTGAAGCTCAAAGAAGTATTTGGCCTTGACGATATCAATGATCTGCCGATTGTATTCAATATCGCCTGGTATGAACAAAAAGCAGTTATTGTCCTGCTAGCACTGCTCTATCTTGGGGTCAAGAATATTCATCTCGGACCGACGCTGCCAGCATTCCTGTCACCGACAGTTGCGGACGTGCTGGTCAAAAACTTTGGCATTGCCGGTATTGGTACTGTCGAAGATGATATCGAATTGTTCTTCGGAAAATAAGAAGTATAAAAAGGGCTGCCCGGTAACAGGGCGGCCCTTTTTCAGCTGAGCAGAGCCTGACGCCATACGGCTTCGAGTGCTTCTCCTTGCCAACGGGCATTAGCTGGACTCGTTGAAGGCAGCTCAATAAATATTTTTTGCGGATCGAGCCGCAATTCCGGGTGGTGTTTTTTAAAGGCCTGGGCTGATTTTGTCCCATTGAAACAGATCTTTTTCAGGTGGGGATAGGTAGTGAACAGGGCGGGAAAATCGTTGGCCTGTTCCCTGCGGATCGCCGAGTCGAGGCTCCCGGATCGTTCACAACTGCCAAGGGAGTCCCAAAGGGCGATATGATGGGTGAGCAGCATTTCGATTCGCTTGGCATAGAGCGCTGGCAAAGGCTCGTTGCCAAGAATTTTTGCGAGCAGCGGCCAGAATCGATTGGCCGGATGGGCATAGTATTCCTGTTGCTCCAACGACCGGACTCCGGGCATGGAGCCAAGGATCAAGGTGTGGCAGTGCGGATCAACTGAGGGGGGGAATCCTTGACATAGCATGGCAAAAACCTCGTTTTTATATACTCTTATATGCTGGCTGATGGCCGGTATATACTGCTACTATAGCAAATTATGAAGAATTTGTACATTTGCTGAGAAAACAGGTATTCATGGTGTTTTCAACAAAGCATTATATACTATAGCCGAGAAAAAATACTGTATGCTGCTCGGTAAATACAGTATAATTTAGGGGAAGATAAGAAAAGAGGTTGATGTGCATGCGGGTTTTACTGGCAGAAGATGATAAAAAACTGGGTAATCTGCTTAAATATATGTTGGAAAAAAATGAGATTGCAGCAGAATGGGTTACAGCTGGCGATATGGCGTATGAATATGCGATCTATGATGAGTATGATATTCTGGTGCTCGATTGGATGATGCCGGTGGAAAGCGGGATAGCGGTTTGCCGGCGCCTTAGGGAAAGTGGCTATCAGAAGGCGATTTTGCTGTTGACAGCCCGTGATGCGGTCGAGGACCGGGTGTCAGGACTTGATGCCGGAGCAGACGACTATCTTGTCAAGCCGTTTGAATTTGCCGAGTTGCTCGCGCGCTTGCGCGCTCTTGGTCGCCGCACCAATCAGAAAATTCAGCAGGAGGTCATTCATATTGGGGAATTTATTTTAAACCGGACGGCCAAGGAAGTGCATAAGGATGGGCAGGTGATCCAGCTTTCACCGCGCGAATTTCAGATTTTTGATTTGCTTGTGCAAAATGCCGGGATTGTCGTGCCGCGTGATGTGATTCTTGACCGAATTTGGGGTCTTGAATCCGAGGTGAGTTCCAATAATATTGATTCTTACGTAAAGCTGCTGCGCAAGAAGATTGACCCGGGAACCGGCGAGCCCATTATCCATACGATCCGCGGGGTCGGCTATAAGCTGGAGGCCAAAGGATGAGCCAGAATATGTTCAACCGTATGCGTCAGCGGCTGACACTTTTTTATTCGCTGGTCATGGCAATTTTTTTGACTGTCATGATTTTTGGTGTCTATAAGAGCATGGAATGGTCGATTGGCTCAGAGCAGGCGCGGGAAATTCTCGATGCAGCGAATGACTCGGCGGCGGTGCATGCCGTTTATCCGCATGCGCAGGAAAATTTGCCGGATAATGCTGATCAGTATAAGGGGAGTCATGACCGCACCTTTTTTTATGTGCTGGACAACGAGGGTCACATGCTGAATTTTTCTCGGGCATCGTTTATGGTGGAACCGTTTGTCCTCGACGTGATCAATGCATGGTCAATGGAAAGCGGCGAGGTAGCGGTGTTCAGCAAGGAGGATCATTTAAAATTCAAGCACAAGCTGATGATGACGGCTCGCCCGATCATTGTCGAGGGTAAGACGGCTGGCATGATCTATGTCGGCAAGGATGTGACTGCGCTCTATAACGGCCTGCAAAAATCCATGCTGGTTCTCGGGGCTTTTTCCCTGCTGGCACTGTTTATGGCTGCACTTGCCGGTCATGTGATGTCCGGCAAGGCTTTGGTGCCGCTTAAAGAAGCATATGAAAAGCAGCGCCAGTTTGCCATTGATGCTTCACACGAACTGCGCACCCCGCTGAGCGTCGTAATGGCGTCAGCGGATGTTCTTGACAATGACCCGGCGATTACTTCGCCGTTTTTGAAACAGGTAATTGGTGATGTGCGCGATGAAGTTAAAAAAATGACAAAGCTGGTCAGTGATCTGCTGCTGGTCGCGCGCAGCGATAACCAGAAGGTAAACCTGCAGCAGGAACGCCTTGATCTGGCTGAAATAATTGAACAGACTGTGCGGCGGATGCAGCCGCTGGCGGCAGAGAAGAATATAGAGCTGACCTGCAGCCCCCTGACGGCGGTTGACATCAAGGCTGATGGCCAAAAAATCAAGCAGCTGCTGCTGATCCTTGTTGATAACGCCGTAAAATACACGCCGGCTGGCGGCAAGGTAATGTTGGCACTCGATGTAAAAAGTGAAAAGAGCAAGGTGAAAATAAAGGTCAGTGATACCGGTATTGGCATTGCCCCGGAGGAGCAGGATCTGATCTTTGACCGCTTTTATCGGGCAGATAAGGCCCGTTCACGTGAATCGGGCGGCAATGGACTGGGACTGGCAATAGCCCGTGAAATTGTCCGCTTGCACAAGGGGAAGATTCAGGTGGACAGCAAGCCGGGAGAAGGAACTACCTTTACGGTAGAGCTGAAGCGATGACCTGACAAGCAAAATTTTGTGAAGTTTTTACGCTATAAATATAATTAGTCAAAAGGTCAAAAATAGTTTGACTTTTTGACCTTTTGAGATATAATAAAAATCATAGAGGATATCTCATTTGCAAAGCGATCTTATCGAAGAAAGCTGGGAGGGAATTATATGGGACAGGAAAAATATACGCAAAAGGTCATGGAGGCTCTGCAATCAGCGCAGCAGACAGCGGCGTTGCACTATCACCAGGAGATAACAGGGATACATGCGCTGCTGGCGCTGGCCAAGGAACCGGAAGGGTTGCTTACTACGATTTTTCAGGAGTGTCAGACGGATCTGCCGCTCCTGAAAACGCGGCTGGAGCAGCTTTTAAAAAAGCAGCCGGGTGTAAAAGGGCAGGATCGCCTTGCCATGAGTACCGGGATGGTAAGGGTATTAGGCAAGGCGGAAGCGATTGCCCAAAAGATGAAGGATGAATATATCAGTACCGAGCATATGCTGCTGGCACTAGTTGAGGACGGGGACAGCGACACGGTAGCGGTTTGCCGGGAATTCGGCCTGAATAAATCAAAAATTGAATCGGTGATCAAGGCAAATCGCAAACAGAATGTGACCAGCGATAATCCGGAAAGCGGATATAAGTCATTGGAAAATACGGACGTGATCTGACCGATGCGGCTCGCCGCGGCAAGATTGACCCGGTTATCGGCCGGGATGAAGAGATCCGCCGGACAGTTGAAATCCTGTCAAGGCGGACTAAAAACAACCCGGTGCTGATCGGAGAACCTGGTGTCGGCAAAACGGCCATAGTCGAAGGACTTGCCCGGCGAATTGTCGCTGGCGATGTGCCGGAATCACTGAAAAATAAGATGCTGTATTCACTGGATATGGGATCGTTGGTGGCCGGGGCCAAGTTCCGCGGCGAATTTGAAGAGCGTCTGAAAGCGGTACTCAATGAGATTGCCAAATCAGAGGGGCAGATTCTGCTCTTTATAGATGAAGTTCACACAGTTGTCGGTGCCGGGGCCGCCGAGGGGGCAATGGATGCTGGCAATCTCTTAAAGCCGATGCTTGCCCGCGGTGAATTGCGATGCATCGGGGCGACGACGCTTAATGAATATCGCAAATACATTGAAAAGGATGCGGCGCTTGAACGCAGGTTCCAGCCGGTGTTGGTTGAACAACCTACCGTTGAAGATACCATCTCGATTTTGCGCGGTCTGAAGGAGCGTTATGAAGTACATCACGGGGTCCGTATCCGTGATAATGCGCTTGTCTCGGCGGCCGTGTTGTCAGATCGTTATATATCTGACCGTTTTCTGCCGGACAAGGCGATTGACCTCGTCGATGAAGCGGCGGCCAAGTTGCGAACGGAAATAGAATCGATGCCGGCGCCGCTTGACGAAGTGCGGCGCAAGATCATGCAACTTGAAATTGAAGAGCAGGCTCTTAAAAAAGAAACGGATGAAGCCTCGGCCAAAAAACTCACACAGATTGTAAAGGAAAAAGAAGCGCTGCAGCAGCGGGAGAGTGATCTAAGGGCAAAGTGGGAAAGTGAAAAACAATCCATTTTGCGCATCCGGGCAATAAAAAAGGAAATAGATGATACAAAAAATCAGATGGAAGCAGCCGAACGGGCTTATGATTTAAATCGTCTGTCTGAGATTAAATATGGCCGGCTGCCGGAACTTGAAAAACAACTGGTGGAATCAGAGGCTGCTGTGGCGGCGCAGGCTAAAGAATCGCAGATGCTTAAAGAGGAAGTCGGAGAAGAAGATATTGCACGGGTTGTCAGCCGCTGGACGGGTATTCCGGTGGCAAAAATGATGACCGGAGAGCGGGAGAAGCTCGTGCACCTCGAGGAGGTGCTGCATCAGCGGGTTGTCGGGCAGGATGAGGCGGTCCGCGTCGTCAGCGAAGCGATCATCCGGGCTCGGGCTGGCATAAAGGACCCGAATCGTCCGATCGGTTCCTTTATCTTCCTTGGTCCGACTGGTGTCGGCAAAACGGAGCTCGCCAAGACACTGGCCGAGGTTTTGTTTGATGATGAGCGCAATATCATTCGCCTGGACATGAGTGAATACATGGAAAAACATGCAGTTTCACGGCTGATCGGAGCACCTCCGGGCTATGTCGGCTACGATGAAGGGGGGCAGCTGACGGAAGCCGTGCGCCGCCGGCCTTACAGTGTGATTTTGCTCGATGAAGTCGAAAAAGCACATCAGGATGTATTTAATGTATTATTGCAGATTCTTGACGATGGGCGGCTGACGGACGGGAAGGGGCGTGTTGTCAGCTTCAAGAATACGGTTATCATCATGACTTCAAATCTTGGGTCACATGAGATTTTAAACGCGGCCGATTTTTCACAGGCGGAAACAGCCGTCAGAGAAATATTAAAGAATTACTTCCGTCCGGAATTTTTAAACCGTCTCGATGATATCATCGTCTTTAAGGGTCTTGACCGCCATCAGGTCAAACAGATTGCTGGCATCTTGCTGGCGACACTTGATGAGCGCCTGCGCCGTCAGGTAAAAATCACCCTTACCTGGACGGATGAAGTACTCGAACTGCTTTCGTCCCAGGGCTTTGATCCAAATTACGGGGCGCGGCCATTGCGCCGGCTGCTGGCCCATACGGTTGAAACGGCACTGAGCAAGAAAATTATAAAAGGTGAGATCAAGGAGGGCGATACGGTGCAGATCGGTATCGCTGGCAACGAACTTACTTTTACAGCACAGTAAAAAAAGCCCCTGCGGGGGCTTTTTTGCTGGCTGGTCAGAGAGGGCAAGTCTATTGTTTCATGTTGATAAACCGTGGTACAATATAGCCAAAACAATAGAGCAAAGATGAGGCCGGTTACGGCCTTTTTAGGAGGGTAAATATGAGTTGCAGAGCAGGAGAGAATCGGATTATAATCAGTGAGGTCATGATGCCAAGCCAGGCCAATGTAGCCGGGAATGTCCACGGCGGGGAAATCATGAAGATGATGGATTCGGCTGCTTACGCTGCCGCCCGGCGCTATGCCCGGTCGAATGTCGTTACCGCCCGGGTCGATGAATTGGAATTTCATCTGCCAATTTTGATTGGGGACCTTGTTGTCTGCACGGCGGACATTGTCTTTGTTGGGCACAGTTCAATGGAAATTGCCGTCAACGTCGAGGTAGAGGATCTTGAGCATGAAGGCAAGCCGCAGCGGGCTCTTTCGGCTTATTTTACGATGGTGGCGCTTGACCGTAATGCTAAGCCGAAAAATGTGCCCGCACTAGTGCTGGATACAGAAGAGGTAAAGGCAGCCTTTGGCGAGGGCAAGCGCCGCTATGAAGAACACAAGGCAAAGAAAAAACAGCAGTTTATCGCAGAAAAAGCGGCCAGGGAAGCGGCCAAGGCGGCTGAAAAGTAGATAGACATTGATAAAAGGGCAGAGCGGTGACTCTGCCCTTTTCTTGTTCAAACAATAATTATATTGTCCGGTGACAAAAATCCAAAAAGGATATTTCTTTACAGCTGATTCTACTTGTAATAAAATACTTGCAAAAAGTGTTTACTTATGTTAATCTGTAGAGGATATATGAGAAATGCGTTGCAGAGGAATAGTAAGATTCAGAATGCTGGCAGAGACCCGCTGGTCGGTGAAAAGCGGGAGCAGAGTGGATTTGAACTCACCTTGAAGCAGCACGCTGAAATGCGAAGAGTAGGCAGTGCCGGGACCTGGCCGTTAAAACAGGAGGATATAAGGCTGAACAAGTCCGTATCTGACAGAGTGCACAGCATAGCTGTGAAGTAGAGTGGTAACACGTGAGCAAAGGCTTTCGTCTCTTTGGAGATGAGGTCTTTTTATTTTTACCTTTTTTATGATAAAACACAAGGGAGCGATAGCAAATGATGAATTATAAAAAATACAAAAAAGGTTATTTTATGCCGCCGGTCGTTGATATGAGCTGGACCAGCAGAGAATATCCGGAGCAGGCTCCGGCCTGGTGCAGTGTTGACCTGCGTGATGGCAACCAGTCCCTGATTATTCCGATGAGCCTGGACGAAAAAATAGAATTTTTTAAAATGCTCGTGAAAATTGGTTTTAAGGAAATAGAGGTTGGATTTCCGGCAGCCTCGGAAACTGAATATGAATTTTTGCGTCGTCTCGTGGAAGATGATCTGATTCCGGAGGATGTTACGGTCCAGGTGCTGACGCAGGCCAGGGAGCATATAATAAAGAAGACTTTTGCTGCCCTTGAGGGGGTAAAGAAGGCGATTGTTCATGTCTATAACTCGACCTCGATCGCGCAGCGGGAGCAGGTATTTAGAAAATCAAAAGAGGAAATCAAACAGATTGCCGTTGAGGGAGCGAAGCTTCTAAAGGAACTCACGGAAAAAGCGGGAGCATCCTATCGTTTTGAGTATTCACCGGAGAGCTTTACCGGAACGGAAGTGGAATATGCACTTGAAGTTTGCAATGCGGTGCTTGATGTCTGGCAGCCGACCGCTGCGCGTAAGGCAATCATCAACCTGCCGGTCACGGTGGAAATGTCGATGCCGCATATCTACGCCGCCCAGATCGCCTATATGTCCCAGAATATGAAGTACCGGGAAAATGTCGAGATTTCGCTCCATCCGCATAATGATCGCGGCTGTGGCGTAGCCGATTCTGAAATGGGCCTGCTGGCTGGTGCTGACCGGATTGAGGGAACCTTGTTTGGCAATGGCGAGCGCACGGGTAATGCGGATATTGTGACAATTGCGATGAATATGTTCTCCCTTGGCGTCGACCCGAAACTCGATTTTTCCCATATGCCCGAGATTATTGAAATGTATGAACGCGTTACGCGGATGTCGGTTTATGACCGCCAGCCGTATGCCGGGCAGCTTGTATTTGCAGCTTTCTCCGGGTCACATCAGGATGCGATTGCCAAGGGAATGAAATGGCGTGAGGAAAGCGGGGGAAACCGCTGGACGGTGCCTTATCTGCCGATTGATCCGCAGGATGTCGGCCGCGAATATGATGGCGATGTCATCCGCATCAACAGCCAGTCCGGCAAGGGCGGGGTCGCGTATATCATGGAACAAAAATACGGCCTTGATATGCCGAAAAAGATGCGCGAGGATTTTGGCTACTGTGTCAAAGGCGTTTCTGACCACAAGCATAAGGAAATCATGCCGGAAGAAATATATCAGATTTTCCAAAGTGAATACGTCAACGTTGAAACCCCTATCCGGCTGATTGATTTTCTGCTGAAGAAAGAACCGGATGGCACCCGCACGGGAGATGTTCATCTTGAGGTCAATGGCCGGGAATGTGTTTTCAGCGGACGTGGTAATGGACGCCTCGATGCTGTCAGCAATGCAATCCAGACGAACCTGCAGATTGAATACAGCAATCTGACTTACAGCGAGCATGCGCTTGAAATCGGTTCTACGTCCCGGGCAATTGCGTATATTGGAATTACCGGCAAAGACGGCAGGATAAGCTGGGGGGCAGGGCTTGATACAGATATCATAACCGCTTCGGTCAAGGCACTGATCAGTGCGATCAACCGCATGAATGCTGGTAAATAAAGGGCTCGCGGCAGGGTCCCGCATTGACAAAGAACGGGATTTATGCTAGAATAATAGAAAATTACGGTATGTCGTCAAGGGCAACAGTAGGGTACGCGGTTTTATCTGAACTTAAAAAAGCAGCCTGCTTAAAGTCTTCTTATACGTATGATTGGCGATACAGAGAATGAATTTTGAAAAGCAGGTGGCGTGAAGGCGCTGTCTGCTTTTTTGTTTTGGCCGGCCTGCAGCTGATCTGATGAAATGCTGGAATCCGTCTGAGTTCAAAACAAGTGGAGGAGTGGATTTTATGGCTGTAAGGGTAATGATCGTCGATGATTCACCGTTTTCCCGGACACTGATTGCAGAGACACTGACTGAGGGTGGCTTTGAAATTGCTGGTGAGGCTGATTCCCTGGAAAGTGCATTAAAGACCTATGAAGAGGTTCAGCCAGACCTTGTGACGATGGATATTGCGATGCCGGAGCACGATGGGTTTGAGGTCAGTCGGGCCTTATTGCGGCATGATCCAAAGGCTAAGATCATCCTGTCGAGCTCGATGAAGGATGAAGAGACCGAGATGGAAGCTAAACGTATTGGCGTTTCTGGCTATGTGCAAAAACCGCTGGAGGCAGAAACGCTGTTTACTATTATCGAAAAAGTTCTGTCGCCGGATACGCTGTTTCAGGAGCTGATGGACCGGGGGCTGGAAACCTTTAAGGAAGCACTGGCGCAGAATCTGACCCGGATGGCCAAGACGCCCGTTGAGTTTATCGAAGATGCAGATATTGAAGAGCCTTATCGTTCGAAAGGGGTGACGACGGTTATCGGTATCATCGGCCAGTATACCGGTACGATGATTATGGACTTGGCCTTTGAAGATGCGGAGAAAATTGCCGAGACGCTTTTGCGTCGCCCGGCAAAAGATCGGGAAGAAGTGCTGGCCATGGTAGCCGAGCTGGCAAATATTGTCGGCGGCATTGCCTGCTCGATGCTGAACAAACGGGAAAAATCGCTTGGGCTGCGCGTTTCGCCGCCAAGCATGTTTCATGGCAACTCGGCGGAGCTCGTGAGTCCGCGAGTTAAGATTCAAAAATCCCTGGCCCGGACACAATACGGGGAGATTTTTCTGGGCATCGGATTCAAGAAGGGGTCGACATTATGGATGTGAATGCGATTAATCCCATTTTGGCTTCCTTTACAGAAGTTTTGCCACTGCTCGGCTTTTCCCAAGTGACGAAGAAAAAGGTGTCTTTGGCCGGATCAACGCTTGCCTATGATGGTATTCTGCTGAACGTGGCGGTGGTTGGTTCGATAAAAGGGGTGCTGCTGCTCGGCATGAGCTTTGAGGATGCCAAGAAATTTGCTTCAAAAATGATGATGGGAATGGAAGTACTTGAGCTCGATTCTTTGGCGCAAAGTGCGATTTCAGAGATGACAAATATGGTATGTGCCAATGCTTGTACGCAATTCAGCAAGGCAGATATCGGTGGACTGGATATTTCGCCGCCGACGCTGATGATGGGTACGGGTGGCATGGCGACACTGCCGGTGCCACAGGCTATTATCATTGATTTTGACTGTGATGGCATAGAGGTCAAGCTGTACGTTGGTCTCGCCTGAGACAGAATATAAAACAACCCGGCCTTTTAGCAAGGGCCGGGTTGTTTTACGGAAAAATAGGATATTGATTTAGCCACGATCATTAGTTGGCGAACGGGAATGATATCTATTTTTGTATAGTTGATACGGCATGAGTTTTCCCGAAAACAGCATAACTTATTTTGTTACAAAAATGATGAAAATCATTAAAAAAATATAAAGATATTACACTTTTAACTATTGACAAGAGACGGGCGGTATTATATTATAAGCATATTGAAAGTTGAATTACAGAAACAAATCAACGACCGGGAAATAGTACATATGCAGCCTTTTGTTCAGCGAGCTGATGACCGAGAAATCGGAGGTGTGATGATCAGCCAAAAGAGCGTATCGAATGGTCCCGCGAGAGTCCACCGAAAGATTTCAAGTAGGCTGGAACGGTTGCCTCCGTTAGCGGGCTAGGATATCGGATGATTGTATTGTCCCGTATCTGAAACGAGAAGTTGCTTATTTAGGGTGGCAGAGCGAAACCATTTCGTCCCTTGTGTGGATGAAGTGGATTTTTTTTATGTTAAATAGGCAACTTGAATTAGGGTGGTACAGCGGAAAACCATTTCGCCCCTTAAATGCCTGACGTGCATTTAAGGGGCGAAATGGTTTATTTTTTTACCGGAAATAAGATAAGAGGAAATGGAGTGAATCTCATGTTAAAGGCATATCTGGATCAGGTGGTAGCAGGCAGTAATTTGTCGCAGACAGATGCGGCAGCAGCGATGCAGGTGATTCTTGACGGACAGGCTACCGAGGCGCAGATTGGGGCTTTTTTGACAGCACTCAAGATAAAAGGGGAAAAAGTCGAGGAGATTGCTGGTTTTGCCCGGACTTTGATTGGTCAGGCAGATCGGGTCCAGCACAGCCGCCCGGTCATCTGCAACTGCGGCACAGGTGGTGATACAAAAAACACCTTTAATATTTCAACCGCAGTGGCCTTTGTGCTTGCCGGAGCCGGACTGCAGGTAGCTAAGCATGGCAATCGTAGTGTATCGAGTTCCTGTGGCAGCGCGGATGTTCTGGCGGCGCTCGGGGTCAATGTGGATCTGCCGGCAGAGCGTGTCAGTGAAGAAATTGAAACGGTTGGCATTGGATTTCTGTTTGCCCCGGCACTGAATAAGGCGATGCGTTTCGTGGCCAAGCCGCGAAAAGAGCTGGGATTTCGTACGGTATTCAACCTGCTGGGACCGATCATAAATCCGGCCCGCCTTGACTATCAGCTTGTCGGTGTGTATGACGAGGCTTTGACGGAAAAGGTGGCAGCGGTGCTAAGTGAAGTCGGGGTCAGGCAGGCGATGGTTGTGCATAGCAACGACGGGATGGATGAAATTTCAACGCAGGCGAAGACCAAAGTCAGCGAGCTTCGTGACGGTAACGTCAGATCCTATGAAATCGATCCGCAATCTTACGGCTTTGCCGGCGGCATACTGGCTGATTATGCCGGCGGCACACCGGCGGAAAATGCCGAAATTCTGCGGGCGGTGCTCGCGGGCAGCCAGGGGCCAAAACGCGATGTGGTGTTGCTCAACGCGGCTGCCGGGCTCTATATCGCGGGGCGCGTTTCTTCCCTGGAAGCGGGGCTTTTATTGGCGGCAGAGGTCGTTGACAGTGGACGGGCACAGCAAAAGCTTGACGAACTCATTGTCTTTAGCAATAGCAATTTGGCGGCAGCTTTATGATCGTCAAGATTTGCGGCATAAAGACAGCGGCTGCAGCAAAAATGGCCAGCGAAGCCGGTGCGGATTTT
>Ga0183099_1001155_pt1 | contig 15976 bp, 10 predicted proteins | sample Biomet1_FD_127788 | JGI IMG/M metagenome (GOLD analysis project Ga0183099, IMG submission 127788) | Microbial communities from bioreactor (seeded with anoxic lake sediment) at LBNL, California, USA - Biofuel metagenome 1 | ecosystem: Engineered > Bioreactor > Anaerobic > Unclassified ... | reverse complement strand
TAAACATCTTATTATTCCCATCTTTTTTTACAGGACTTTCTGTCTTAATGATACTAAGCCTTATAAATATTGGAAATATTAAGTATAGCAAAATAAATGATTCTAATTTAACAAAATTAAACATCTTATTATTCCCATCTTTTTTTACAGGACTTTCTGTCTTAATGATACTAAGCCTTATAAATATTGGAAATATTAAGTATATTTACCTTAATCCAATCATAGTATTTATTGTCATAACTATATCTATAATCTATTTATTTATCTATTTTTTTAGCGAATTTATACCTATAGATAGTGTCAAAGTTAAATTGAGAGAATGGGGATTTATTGGAAATTTAAAGTTAAAAATATTTATGATACTAATTTCTAGCCTCGACTGGTTATGTGCAAGCTTATTTTTATGGTTTATATCTTTACACTTTAATCAAAACATAGCTTTTTTAGATTTATTGTTTTTTTTCTCCTTTGCCTACGCCATTGGTATTAATAGCTCTATTCCTGCAAGTTTAGGAGTATTTGACACATTAATGATACTTGGCTTAAACAGTCTCAAATTAAACATAACAGAATCATTATCTATCGTTATAATTTATAGAATATTTTATTATGTCCTTCCTTTTGTCATCAGTATATCATTGACCACTTATGAATTAAGTACAAAAGGAAATGGCTTTTTTCAATTAAAAAATATGAAAGATATTGTAATTGAGCTTGAAAAAAGTATTAGATTAAGCCAAAAACAACAAGATTTTTTCAAAGATATTTTAGCATTTTTATTTGAAATTTTTATTCTTTTAGCAAGTGTATTAATAATTACAACGTCTATAATACCTTCTCTTTCTGAGAGAATTAATTTGATAGGAAAATTTGTATCTATTGATATTCTTGCTTTTTCACAAAAAATATCATTTATTATTGGAGTTTTATTATTTGTATTGACTTATGATATTAAATCAAGATTAAGAAGCACATACTATGTAACACTATTTTTATTGAGTATTAGTACAATCTTTACTGTATTAAAGGGGCTTAATATAGAAGAGTGTCTTATTTTAATGGTAATTACCTATGCTTTTAAATATACAAAAAAACATTTTTACAGAATCTCTATCCCTTTTTACTGGCCAAAAGTAATAAAAGAAATGGTAATTTCTCAAGCAATAATAATAATATATGTTCTCTCTGGTCAATTAAATAAAGGCTCATTTTATTCAAGCCATAGGGGTATCGAGCTTCTTTATATGACTCCTCACGACTATATTAATAATGGAATTATATTTACTATACTTATTCAAAGTTTTATTATCTTGTGGAATTTTTTAGGACATTTAAGATCAATGAAAGTAGTTCCTTGGGCTAATCAAACTGAAGCTTTTGTTTATGAAAATCTTGATTCATTCCTTACTAAGTATAAAGGTTCTATGTTAAGCCACTTAGTTTATAATGGAGATAAATATATTTACATTTCCAAGGATAATAACATGCTAATAAGCTTTAAACCTTTTTATAATAAGGTCATTGTATTAGGAGATCCTATTGGTAATCCAGAAAATATAGTTAATAATTTTGATGAATTTCGAATATTTATAGATATTTACGGGTATACTCCCGTTTATTATCAAATATCCGAAAAATTTATGCCTGAATTTCATGAAACAGGTTATGCTTTTTTCAAATTAGGTGAAGATGCAATTATTAATTTGAGTACATATAATTCAAATCATAAAAATCAAAAAGAATTTAATCATATTATTAAAATAATTGAAGAAAAAAACTGGAGATTTGAGATGTTTTACCCTCCACATTCTGATGCTATTATAGAAAACTTAAAAAAAGTATCTGATGAATGGTTAGATGGGAAAAAAGAAAAGGGGTTCTCTTTAGGTTTCTTTGACAAGGATTTTTTAAACAAAAATCCTATAGCATGTCTTTGTTCCCCAGAAAATGAGATTGTTGCTTTTACTTCTCTTATTACTATCTATGAAAAAGAACTATTTTCCGTTGATTTAATTAGATTTTCCACAAGAGCTCCTAAAAGCTCAATGGACTATCTTTTTTTAAAGCTATTTGGTTGGGGACTCAGTCAAGGTTTCCAAGGTTTCTATTTTGGAATGGCTCCATTATTTAACGTGGGGACTTCTAAGTATGCTAGAAAAAAAGAAAAAATTGCTAAAATAGTTTTTAACAATTTAAAAATCACTTATAATTTTGAAGGTCTTTATAAATATAAAAACAAATTTAATCCCACATGGGAATCCAAATATTTAGCTTATCCTAAGAATATGAGAGTAGAATTTGTTCTACTGACAATAATATTATTAATTTCTACTAAGAAAAAACGTGTATTGAAAAAATAAATCCCCTGTTACGCAACAGGGGATTTCCAAAAATCAAATTTCTTTCTAATTATTTCTAAAATTTACTATTTCAATAGTTCTATTTTTAGTAGTATCTATTATATTGCCTTCTTCTGTCATCAAAACTGGCTTTGTTATTTCAAAACTATTGAAATTTAGTATTTTCGCTTTGTCTCCATTATTCAAAATTACCTCTGAACCAATATAAAATTCCAAAAACTTTTTAATAAATAAAACAACCATTTTATAATCAAGCTTTCCAAAAGTTTCTTCCTGAAATTTCTCCATAACTTTAAATATATTTTTCTTCTTATCATAAACTCTATTGGAAGTCATAGCATCAAATATATCTGCAATTGCAATAATTTTGGCATGTATTGGAATATTTTTACTTTTTATTCCTAGTGGATACCCTGTTCCGTCTTCTCTTTCATGATGAAAAGTTACTGCTCTAAGTAGCGTTTCCTCGCTATAACCCATTTCATTTAGTATCTTATGAGAATATGAAGGATGCTTTTTTACTTCTTCAAATTCTTCCTCTGTTAGTTTCCCTGGCTTATCAAGAATTTTCTTATCTATTCTTAATTTCCCAATATCATGAACTAAACCGCCTAAAGTTAATATCTTCAAATCTTCTTTTTCCAAATTTAGCCATTTTCCTATTAAGTTAGAAATAATCGCAACATTGACACTATGGTTAAATAAGTAATCTTCAATCTTTTGGTCTTTTACTATTTCATTTATTAAATCCATATCACTAATCAAACTATTGTTTATCAATCTATTATTAATTTTATTTAAAAATTTTCTGAAATCATCTTTGAGATTATTTGAATTATTTTGCTCTAATTCTCCAAATAAAAATTTCATATTATTATGAAATTCATCAAATTGATTTGAAATTTCCTGCTTATATTTTGAAATATTTTTTATTTCAACTTTGTCCTTTATATCGATTGGATTTATTTTTTCTTTTCTTTGTAATAAATTAATTTCTTCCTTATGAGTTTTTTCCATATTTATTTTTATTTGAAAATCTTCCTCAAAAAATAAGTCATTTATTTTTTTTATCATTAAACTATCAATTTTTAAGTTTTTAGAGAACATTAATTTTCCTTGATAATCAAATAAATCTTCTCCCAAAGTCATTCCAATTTTTATGTCTTTAATCTTTAACGAAACTTTATTTCCCATATATTGGCAGTCCTTTCTGTATAAAAACAAATTAAATTATTCTTAATAATATCATAAACGGTCTGATTTCACTAATAAAAATACAAAATTGTCCTATTTTTCCTTAAAAATTCACTATAAATCAATTTTTTTATAAATAAATGAACAAATATTTATAAAAAATAATAATAAACTGTAGTTTCACTAATACATTGATTTCATTTGACTATATTAAAAAAATATTCTATATTGCAAGTTAAAAACACCTATATTCCTAGTAATTTCTAATTTTTTTTAGGTATTTGCAATAAAAAAACTATACAAAACATAAAAAATAGTGTATACTTAATTTATCAATGTATAAAAGAAAAAGTTTGGGTTTAATATTTGAAGTACTTTTTTTAAAGGCTTTCATATTAACATCTAATTTGAGTTTTATAACATTAGAAAAAATGTGGAGGTACATAATGAAAGGTACAGTTAAATGGTTTAATGATGAAAAAGGTTTTGGATTTATTACTGGAGAAGATGGAAAAGATGTTTTCGCTCATTTCAGTGAAATTCAAAAAGACGGTTTCAAAAAATTAACTGAAGGTGAAGAAGTTACTTTTGACGTTACTAACGGAGCAAAAGGACCTCAAGCTTCAAATATCAAATCTGTTTAATTAGATTATAAAGCCCAGAATTATCTGGGCTTTTTTTATTTTATAATATAAAAAGAAGTATGAAATTATTTATAAATACCATAAATAATAATTCCATACTCATTTAATTTCATAAGCAAAGTTCTTATTTTTTCTTAACAACTAATAGTCTTTGAATAACTATAAATATACAAAGAAGTGCTCCCAAAGCTATTTTCGTCCACCAAGAGCTTAATGTCCCATCAAACATTATTATAGTTTGAATTATTCCATAGATCATCACTCCAAATAATGTCCCTGCCATCATTCCTACTCCACCTGTAAGAAGAGTCCCTCCTATTACTGCAGAAGCAATAGCATCCATTTCAACTCCATTCGCATGAAGCCCGTATCCTGATAACATATAAAAACTAAACACAATTCCTGCTATTCCAGAATAAATCCCACTTAAAGCATAAACCATTATCTTAGTTCTTGCTACTGGAAGCCCCATCATCTTTGCAGATTGTTCATTCCCACCTACTGCATAAACATTCCTTCCAAATTTTGTATAATGTGCTATATAAATAGAAATTCCCAACATTAGAAAAGCTACTATAACATTTACATTAATAAAGGAATCCCCGAAAAAAGGTACTGTTATCTGAGATACTTTTGTATAAAAAGGATTATCAATAATAATTGTATCACCATTTATAATATAAGTTAGCCCTCTCGCAAAATACATCCCAGCTAAGGTAACAATAAACGGTTCTAATTTCATATAGTGTATAAAAAGACCATGTGCTAGCCCAATTAATCCTGCCACTATAATAACAAGTGGAATCACTATAAAAGGAGATATATTTTTACTTAACAAATTGGCTGAAAGCATACAAACCAATGCAATTACTGCCCCAACAGAAAGGTCTATTCCTCCTATTATTAAAACAAAAGTCATTCCTAATGCTGTCACCAATAGAAAGGCATTATCAATAAATAAATTCATAATAACATTCATTGAAAAAAATCCATCAAATTTCACAGATGATATTCCAAATAAAACGGTAAATATTGACAATGTTATAAATAATGTAACATATTGTGGCTTTAATTTTAGCTCTTTTATCATGCTATCTCCTCCTTTACTATTATTTTGTTTGATATATTTTTATTTTTTTTACTTCTCTTATTTTGAATTATTTTTCTGATTTCCTCAGATTGAATGAAGAAAATTCCAACAATTACAAGAGATTTTACAAAAGTCATTACATAAGGTGATACTCCTACTGAATACATTGTTGTAGTTAAGCATTGTATCGTTAAAGCTCCTATTATACTCCCTGGAAGATAAAATCTTCCTCCTTTCATTGAAGTTCCACCGATAACTACAGCAAGTATTGCATCTAATTCCATAAAAAGTCCTGCATTATTTGCATCCGCACTTTTTACATTTGAGGCAATCAATAACCCAGCTATTCCTGCACATAATCCACTAAATACATAAGTAAAAAACTTAATTTTGTTAACGTTTATTCCCGCTATTTTACTAGATGTAGAATTGCATCCTATGGATTCAATAAATAAACCTAATGCAGTTTTCTTTAGAATAATCATCGTTAAAAGAAATACCGATCCAGCTATATATATAGAAAGAGGCAATCCTAATACATATCCACTACTTCCTAAAAGAAAAAATGTAGGATATTTAATATAAAGGATTTGTCCATCTGTTATAAGTTGTGCAATTCCTCTACCTGCAACCATCAAAATAAGTGTGGCAACAACAGGCTGTACTCCAATCTTGGCAACAAGGAATCCATTCCAAGCACCGAAAATCATAGAAACCAAAAGCGCTATAATTATCACTACCCCTATTCCCATTGAAGGAGTTTCGCTTTCTGCAAATAATGCAGCAGAAACTGCACCAGAAATCGCAACAATAGCTCCTACAGAAATATCAATACCTCCTCCTCCTGTAGCAATTACAAGTGTTAACCCTATTGCAAGAAGCATTAAATATGTAGAACGATTTAAAACATCAATTAAACTTCCAAAAAAATGCCCATCTTTTATGGTAATATTAAAAAAGTTTTTATTAAAAATTACATTAAAGGCAATTATTATACCAAGAATAACTAAAGGTAAAAAAATTCTTGATTCTGTTATTTTTTTTATATTCATTACTCTTGCCCCCCTGCAATTGTTTTCATTATATTATGCTCGTTTATATCTATTCCTATTAACTGCCCAATGATTTCTCTATCACGAAGTACATTTACTCTATCACAACATCTTACCATCTCCTCCAGTTCAGATGATATGAAAATGACTGACATTCCTTTTGCTGCTAATTCTACGATGAGCTTTTGTATTTCAGCTTTTGCACCCACATCTATTCCTCTTGTAGGCTCATCAAGTATAAGTAACTCTGGCTCTGTTATGAGCCATCTCGCAAGTAAAACTTTTTGTTGATTTCCTCCGCTCAAATTTTTTATAAGCTGTTCTGAACCTGAGGTTTTTATATTTAAAAGTTTTATATATTTATCTGCAATTTCTTCTTGTTGTTTTCTTGAAATAGTATTCATTATTCCTTTTTTTGCTTGAAGTGCTAAAATAATATTTTCTCTGACTGTAAGAGAATCTACTATTCCTTCAGTTTTTCTATTTTCCGAACAAAAAGAAAGTCCATTTTTAATCGCTGTAATAGGATTTTTCATATTAACTGTTCTACCTTTTATATTTATATTTCCAGTATCATTTCTATCTACACCATATAACAATCTAACTATTTCAGTCCTTCCAGACCCCAAAAGTCCAGCTAACCCTACAACCTCTCCCTTATCTACATTAAAATCAAATTTTTCAATGACTCCCTTATTAGAGATTCCTATCGCTTCCAAAAATACATTAATTTCGTCTTTTTTTAATTCTACTTGCTTATTTCCATGAATATCTGCTAACTCATCAAACTCTTTTCCTATCATTTTTCCAACAAGTTGAACTTTTGGCAAATCAGATATAGGATAACTTCCCACTAATTCTCCATTCCTTAAAACAGTTATTCTATCTGAAACTCTGTAAACCTGATCCATAAAATGTGTAACAAATACTATAGCCATCCCTTGACTCTTTAATTTGTTCATTGTATTAAAAAGTTCTTCAACTTCATCATTATCAAGGCTAGAAGTAGGTTCATCTAAAATCAAAACTTTTGCTGAAATATCAATAGCTCTTGCAATAGCTACCATTTGTTGAACAGCTACAGAATAAGAATCTAAAGTTCTTGTTACATCTATTTTAATATTGATTTTTTCTAAAGTTATCTTTGCTTTTTTATTTATTTCTTTCCAATCAATAACACCATTTTTTATAATTTCTCTACCTATAAATATATTTTCTGCTACAGACAAATTCGGACATAAATTAACTTCTTGATAAACAGTACTAATACCAAGACTTTGAGCTTCTTTTGTTGATTTCGCTTTTATTTTTTCTCCATTCAAATATACTTCCCCTGAATCAATACTCTCAATACCTGTAAGTACCTTTATAAGAGTTGATTTTCCCGCTCCATTTTCTCCCATTAACGCGTGTATTTCTCCTGGATAAAGAGTTAAATCTACATTAAAAAGAGCTCTTACTCCTGGAAACGTTTTACATATTTTATTCATTTGTAATATTGGCTTTATCTCTCGCATATCTCCTCCTTTTATCCTAAATTAAGAACCGCTGTAAGACTCTTTATCTCACAGCGGTTTTATTGAGACTAACTTTGTCTTTTTTATTTTTTGATTAGTATTTTCTATTTGGAAGCTCTTTTTTCGCTTGATTCATTCTATAAATTCCTTCATTAGATTTTATCCATTTAGGAACTGTTTGTCCTGCTGCAAGTTTTTTAGCTGTTTCCATTATTTGTGGACCAAGAAGTGGATTGCATTCTACTGTTACATTTGCTTTTCCTGCTGCCATAGCTTCAAATATTCCTTTTACTCCATCAATTGAAACTATTTTAATGTCTACACCTGGTTTCAATCCAAACTCTTCAATTGCTTGAATAGCTCCTAACGCCATATCATCGTTATGTGCATATAATCCATTGATTTTATTACCATATTTTTTAAGGAAAGATTCCATAACTTCTTTTCCTTTTGCAATTGTAAAATCTCCAGATTGCGATGCTAACATTTTTATGTTTGAATATTTTGCTATTTCATCCGCAAATCCTTTTAGTCTATCAACTTGAGCTGAAGATCCTACAGTTCCTTGTAATTCAACTATATTTCCTGTATTATTTAATAATTTTGCCATTTCTATAGCTGCATTTTTCCCTTCTAATGGGAAGTCTGATCCTACAAATGTTGCATAAAGACTTTCATCTTTTACATTAATTGTTCTATCAACTATTATTACAGGTATTTTTGCTTTCTTAGCTTCTTGTAACACAGTATCCCAACCTGATTCAACTACAGGTGCAAGAGCAATTACATCTACTTTTTGAGCAATAAAACTTCTTAATGCTTTAATTTGATTTTCTTGTTTTTGTTGAGCATCAGAGAATTTCAACGTTATACCTTGCGCCTTAGCTGCTGCTTTTATCGAACCCGTTTCTGCTGTTCTCCAACCACTTTCTGCTCCTATTTGAGCAAATCCAAGTACTAATTTTTTCGGTGATGCACTCACTGCCACACTAAATAACATCATAACTGTCATAGCCACACTAAACAAAACCTTGCTTAACTTCATAAAACCATACCTCCTATTTTTTTTGTACTTCACAGTACTTTTGTTAATAAAGATTATTATATTTAAACTTATATTTTCTTTTCATATCATAAGTATACTCTCACAAAATAACAATTGAAATGGACTTTATTACTTATTTGGTTGATTTTTTTTACTTTTTAATTATTTTCAGAACATTTTATATAGTTAACCAAAAAAAATTGGAAAACACGATATTTAAATACTATCAAAATAAATGTATTTCCATTTTTAGAGAAAACTTTTATGAATAGAAAAATATAGTAAATTCAAAATTTTCAAGAATTAGATGGTATTTCCTCTATGGGAAATAAATAATGTTTAAGAATTTTAACTTCAATGGTCATATTTTTTTGATATGAAAATAAGTAATTAAGACACTATAGTCATTTACAAAAATTATTTATTATTATTTTTGTATTCGCTAGGAGTAAGTCCTGTTATTTTTTTAAAAATATAGCTAAAATAATGCGAATCATTGTAACCTATCCTTTCAGCTATTTCATATGTTTTCATCGGTGAAGAAACTAGAAGTTCTTTAGCTTTTTTTATCCTAATTTTTGTAAGATAATCTATAAAAACTTCTCCCATACCATTTCTAAATATAGTACTAAAATGATTCGGACTCACATTAATTTTATGTGCTACTAAATTAAGCGACAACTCTGGATTCATATATTCTTTATGCATAAACTTTTTAGCTTCCTCTATTATTTTCCCATACCTATTATTTCTATTATCATCTCTAAATTTGATAACTTTTATAAAAAGTTGAATAAGAAATCTTTTAAGTTCTTCTATAGAATTAATGCTAAAGCATAAAAACTCAATGTCTTTCATTTCTGGTATTATTGAAATGACATCTTCTTCATTGAGCTCCTTAATTAACTTTGCTGCAATCATAAATATATTCATTAAAGTATAATAAATATGAATATAAGAGTAACCTAATGCACCATCTAATCGCTTTATATATTCGTTTACAAAATCATCTATATGTTCTATGTTTCCTAATCTAAAAAACTCTTCTATATCTTCATTATCATTTTTATAAAAATCCTTACTTATCACATTCTTTTTATTTTGTATTTTTTTTATAAAATCTTTTTCTACTATATATTTTTCAAAATTCCATATTTTATTTTTCTTATCTTCATTTATTTTTTTAGCAATTCCATTTAATGCAACTATTAATTTCTCAGAAGAAAAAGGCTTTAATATATATTCATCTGCTCCAATGCTTAATGCTTCTCTAGCAAATTCAAATTCATCATAACCAGTAAGAACCATAATTCTTATATTTGGAATTTCTTTTTTTAAAATTCTACTTAACTCTAATCCATTCATAAATGGCATTTTTATATCTGTTATTACAATATCAGGTATAATATTTCTTATCAATGGCAGTGCCTCTTCTCCATCACGAGCTTCCCCACAGAATATATACCCTTCTTCTTCCCATTTAACATTATTTTTCATTCCATTCCTTAATAATTCTTCATCTTCAACAATAAAAATTTTGTACATGATTTCACCCCATAACTGGTATTATTATTTTTATTTTGGTTCCAATTTCATAAGTACTTTCTATACTTATTCCATACTCATTTCCAAAATATAGTTTTATTCTTTCATTTACATTAAAAAGCCCAAAACCACTCTGATCTTCTTCAATATGATAATTAAAATCTGGTTCTAGTAATTTTTCTGACAAAATTTTTAACTTATCCTCTTTTATTCCTATTCCAGTATCTTCAATTTCAAAGATTATCTGATTTAAATCATTTCTAAAACCATATATTTTTATATGTCCGCCTATTCTTTTATTTTTTATTCCATGATAAATTGCATTTTCTACTATTGGTTGTAATACTATCTTAATTATTTTATTATTTATAATATCATTTTCAATATTAATTGTATAAGATAGTAAATCTCCATATCTCATTTTCTGTATAACTAAATAATTTCTGCAATGCTCTATTTCTCTTCCTATCGAGATAAATTCTGCTCCCTTGCTCAGTGAAATTCTAAAAAATACAGATAAAGCTGTTACCATATCTATAATTTTTTTTTTATCTTGCGCCTCTGCCATCCATACAATCGCATCTAAGGAATTATATAGAAAATGTGGATTTATTTGAGCTTGCATTATATTTAATTCAAGTTTCTTTAGTTTTTTCTGTTCTTTTATACTACTTTCCAATAACAACTTAATTTTTTTAATCATTTCATTAAAACTTTTTCCCAAATCAGATAATTCATCATGACCAGGAACCGTCACCCTTACTTCTAGATTGCCTTTTTCAACAGATGCCATCTGCTTTTTAAGATTTCTTATAGGTTCTGTCACTTTATCTGTTAAAAACGTAAATAAACCAAAACTTAAAAATACACAAATTACAACTACAGATATTGTTAAATATTTTATTTTATAAGCATCTTTCATTATTTCTTCAATAGGTACTTCTCCAAAAATTTTCCAGCCTGAAACAAGATTATCAGGAATATCATTAACAATAAGATAATCAATTCCACATAAATTTTGTATCGTATTCCCAGTTTTTTTCTTAAAAATATCATTCCATCTATAATCGCTTACATGTTCTACAAACTCTTTTGGCGGATAAGATACAATAATATTACTCTTATCTAAAATATAAAATCTCCCAGTTTTTCCCATACTATAATTATTACATACTTTTTCAATAATAGAAGTATCAAAGTCTACAACAACTATTCCTATAATCTCATCAGTTTTATTATCAATAATTGTAGTTCCAAAAGAAATTATATTTCCTATATTTTTAAAAGATATATATTCTGATGTATAATCTTGAATTACTAGAATTTCTTTTGGTTTTTTACTTATAATGTTATACATTGGATTAGATTCAAACTCTTCTTGTTCAAGTTTATATGTACCTTTTCTTTCGCTGATTACTTTTCTATTTTTTCCAATTATATATATATCCATTATATTTTTATTGTACTTATATGTATTTCTATATGCTTTAAATAATTCATATACAGAATTATTTTCTATATCATTATTTTTATTATTGTTTAAAATTTGTTTTACACTTTCATGTCGTCCTATTTCTAAAAACGTCTCTGTTTCACTAAATATATTTCTAATTTCACCACTTAATTGTTCTATTGTTTTTATTGCTGATTCTATTGTAAGTTTAGATATAGTTTTTTTAGCTTGAAAATAAGAAAAAGTTCCTACTATACTTATAGGAACTGTTGCTAATATAAAAAAAATAGTTAATAGCTTTATTTTTATAGTTATCTTATTGAATTTAAAATTTTTCATATGTCTAACCCCTTCTAAATTCTTTTTTTCTTCTATTCAATTAACTGTATAAAGCATACCAACATTATCATTTCTAAAATTTTAATATTTAAAGGACTTCTAATTCAAGAAGCCCTCATTCTCACAAAGTCTTTAATCTTATACCTCAAATCTATCTATCATTCTCTTTAACTCTTCTGCTAAATTTGACAATTCATTTGAAGCAGCCAGTGTTTCTTCTGTAGATGCTGTCTGTTGTTCGATTACTTGCCCTATATTTAGTAAATATTCCTTATTTTTTTCTAATAACTCAAAATGATTTATTGTTTCTTTTTCTATCTTAGAACTATCTTCAGATAAAACTTCAATTCCAATAGCTGATTCACTTATTATATTTGCTTGTTCTTCCATGGAATTTAGAACATTCCTTATTTCCAAATTTGTATTTGTTACTTTTTCATTTATCTCATTCAACTGATTTCCAGCTTTGGCTGACATTTGAGAACTTTCTTTAACTCTATTTCTCATTTCTTTAATTAGATGAGATATTTTTTCTGTAAATTTTTGAGAATTTTCAGCAAGTTTTTTTACTTCATCTGCAACAACAGCAAATCCTCTTCCTGCATCGCCTGCTCTTGCCGCTTCTATTGCTGCATTGAGAGCTAAGAGATTTGTTTGTTCTGCTATACTAAATATTTCAGAGATATTAATATCAACTTCAATACTTATTTCGTCTATTCTTTTTATTCCATCCAAAGTTTTAATAACTATTTCATGCCCTTCTTTTGCAGTACTTGCTGCTTCATTAGACATTTTCATTGTATTCCCTGTATCTTTAACAACTTGTTTTATTGATTTAGCTATATCAATTATAGTTTCAGAAATTTCTCCCATCCCATTTGCTTGAGCTCCAATACTATTTTTAATTTCTTTCATTTTATCTTCTGTAATATTAAAATTTGTTTCAAGTTCATTTTTTTTCTCAATTTGTATCATTGCACCGCTGGCTATCATTTCCATTTGAGATGTCATCTCTGTTGCTGAACTAGCCAAACTTTCACTGGTTTTTCCTATTTCGATAATCAAATTACTCATAGCATTATTAAATGTATCAAATGCCCTAGAAAGTACTCCAATTTCATCTTTTCTATTAATTAATTTTTTTGAAATCTTGTTATTAAATTTATAATCTGAAAGTTTTTCCGCAAGGTTAGCAACTTCTGACAATGGTTTAGATAGACTAGAAGCTATAAAAACAGATATAAAAATAACTAAAATCAATCCAATTACCATATATATTCCTGTTTCAATTATAATTTTATTAGCTTCACTATATTTATCTCTTAATGGTACACTAATTCCAATAGACCAGTTAGGTGTATTTTTTATTTTACTTGTTATCATAAACAAATCATTTCCACCTTTGTCTTTGGCTATAATCGATGCTGCCTCTCCTATTATTATTTTTTCAGCATCTTTTTTATTTATTTTTATTTTATCTGTCCTTAGCAAATTCAAATTAAATCTTTCTTCAACTATAGGGTGAGCAATCATTGTTCCTACATCATCAATTATCCATCCATATCCACTTTTCCCCACTTTAATATCACTAGTAACTTTTGAAATCGTTTCAAGTAAAATACTTCCTCCTAAAACTCCTACTTTTTCACCATCAAAATCTCTTACTATTACTAAAATGTGGAAAGCTGGTTTACCAGTTATTTCATCCAAAACAGGTCTGCTTATTACATAAGATTTCCCTTGTCTTATTATTTCTTTAAAATAATCTTTTTCAGATATATCGCCTTTTTTTCCACTAGATGTAAAAAACTTACCTTCGATATCCGAAAAAAACAAATCTGCTATTCTTGTCTTTCTAGTTTCCAACTTTTTCTTCATACATAATGCTATTTCATCGTAGTTATTTGTTGATAAAGATGGGTCTTCTGCCAATAAAAGCATTTCATTACTAAGTCCTTCAATATAGAAAGAAATAGCCTCTGACTTAGTATTTATCGTTTTTACAACTTCATTATCAATCAATTTAGAAAAGGATTGAGAAGTATTAACATATGTTAAGAAACCAATTACTAAATAAATTAGTAAAAAAAGACTTGTGAAGCTTAAAATAATTTTATTTTTAATTTTCATTTTTTCTCCAATTCTAAGACATTTATCTTACTTACGTACCCAATTTTTTATTTAAAGAGATACGTAGTCTTTTGAGTATAAATATTTTCAGTTGAATATATTTTCATATTTTCAGGACATAGATTTGCAATATCTGGATAATCCTGAGTTTCCAAACAAAACCCATAGTGTTTAGGATAATTAGATACTCCTTCAAGATAATTTCCTGTATAAAAAACTACTATAGGTTGATCTGTTATAAATTCTATTCTTCTACCTGATTTTTCATCTACCACATACCCATCTATATCTTTTTCTTTTGATAATAAAAAGGGGTGATCGTAACCGTTTCCTACTATTTTTAGCTGCTCACTATTTGTTTCTCTTGCTTTTCCTAAGAATATTCCTTTATCTTTATTAAATATTTCATCCTCAGTTATCAATTTTACTGGTAATGTATTTCTATCAACTGAGTAATATCCTAGAGCATTGAATTTAAGCTCTTGCTCATAGATATTTTCTTTGAAATTACCACTCAAGTTAAAATATACATGATTTGTTAAATTCATATAAGTTGGTCTATCTGGTTTCCCTTGATATTCTATAGTTATTGAATCTTCATTCACTATATATTTTACCAATATATCTACAGTTCCAGGATACCCATCTTCCAGATGAGGGCAAGTAGTTTTAAAACTTAATACTACTTTATCATCTACAGATTCATAACTACTTTCCCAGACTCTATTATGAAGCCCTTTTAATCCACCATGTAAATTATTAGTTCCATCATTTTGAGTTAACTGGTAAATCTCTCCATTTATTTCTAGAATCCCATTCTTAGTTCTTCCAGCAATTCTTCCTACTATTGCACCAAAATATGGAGTATTATCTTTTTCATAATCACTTAGATTATCAAAACCTAAAACTATATTTTCCATTTTTCCATCTCTATTGGGTGTATATAGAGACTTAATTACACATCCATAATTTAATATTTCTATTTTAATTTTAGAAGTTTCTATAGTGTAAAGAATTACTTCTTCATTATTTTTAGTTTGTCCGAATACTTTTGATTGTATTTTCATGCTAAAACTCCTTTGTTTCAAATTCTATTAATTTTTTATGGAAAAATAGCTTTCTTAATAATTTAAGAAAGCTATTTTAGGGATGATAGGTTCAGTATAAAAAATGTATAACTATATGAAATTTTAGAATCCTCGTAAATTTGTAATAATAAACTAGCGAAGGTAATTATCACTTAATTGCAATGGAAATCTAAAATATATATCGAATTTCTAGTGCCATTATTTATTCCAACTGTATAAATATTTTATTCTCTTCTCTTTAATCTTTTTTAGGGCAAGAACTTATCTTGCCCTTCAAGTTAGGGGAGGAGCGTATTTTAGGAACTTCCTAAAATTAATCTATCTAAAATTATCAATTGTCTTTTTTTTCATTATTCTTTTGATTTAGTCATTAAATCAAAGGCTACTGCTAATAACAAAACTATTCCTTTATTGCTTGTTGCCAGTCTATTCCTAAACCTACAAGAGACATTCCGTTATTCAGTACTCCCATAATAAGTCCACCTATTATGGCTCCTATGATTGTTCCTTTCCTTCCAG
>Ga0183099_1001154_pt1 | contig 15977 bp, 15 predicted proteins | sample Biomet1_FD_127788 | JGI IMG/M metagenome (GOLD analysis project Ga0183099, IMG submission 127788) | Microbial communities from bioreactor (seeded with anoxic lake sediment) at LBNL, California, USA - Biofuel metagenome 1 | ecosystem: Engineered > Bioreactor > Anaerobic > Unclassified ... | reverse complement strand
ACTCAAAATTGCTCCTCTGAATCTCGTGTTCTGAATAATCAATCGAGCTTCGGATCATGGAAAATGATCCTGAAAACTCCTGATGATTTAGAATAAAACAGGTTTTGGGATAGGCTCATTATTAAGTTTCAATCCAAACTGCAAATAACTTCGCAAACATGACCGTATAATTCTTTCCAGAGAATAGCTTGACTATCAAGGAGCTTCAACCTTTCTTCGTAGGCCTTTCCTTCTTTTTTGGTTTCTATGTCGTTAAGCTCATTCACAATTCTTGTGACTTCTATTAGGTCACTCATACGCGATCAATCCCTTTTCAATATTTCATTTTGTAGTCTGCTCTTACCTGTGATATATTCATAATATTACAAACAAACTATTTAAAAATGTTTAAAATGCAATCAATTAGAATTATTAAATTAGAGCTATCCCAAAACCTGTTTTATTCTAAATCATCAGGAGTTTTCAGGATCATTTTCCAGGATCAGATATTCGATTGACTGTTCCAAATAAGAGATTCAAAAATCAAATTTTGAGTTTCGAGATAGGCTCAATAAATAATATTACTTTTTCTTCTTTCAGGCAAATTGACAGCTAAAAATTGGGCAATGTCTTAATTTCAAGATTCTCTAACTGTTCGTTTTTATTCATGAAGATCTTTTACTTACCGGATTATTTTATGTAAATCATTACCTTTTTATAGTCATGTTGGGGTATTTTTTAACGATGGGGAATTTCTATTAAGTTCCGAGAAGTAATAGTGGGGGAAATTGTTATGAACAGACTCCAGATTTTTTACCTGAGGATAGCTGCAAGCCTCTTGGTTATGCTTTCAACGCTTCCAATTTCAGTAGCGTTAACTGATGAAATGGAAACAATTCTCGACAACGAAACAAATGGGATCGATTTTACGTCAATGTATAACGAAACTAAACTAATAGATCAGGAAATAGGCCTGAACTTTCGTTTTCTCACATCCATGCTTCAAATGCTTGATCTCAACCTCAACCTTATAAATGGGACCCTGAACTCCCGTGTTGCGGAATACCCTTTCCTGCAGCCCACAATAGAGGGAACAGGGGCAGGCATAGTAACAATGGATTCCGTGCTCGGTGTCATGGAATCGAATCCTGAAAACCTGAGTGATATGGAAACTGCCCTGGGTTCTTTAAATGAAACCGTGACACAGCTCAACTCAAGCCTCGAATATCCGGATGGCATGATCGAAGCTGCCAATTCGACCCTTGGAGAACCTGATAGCACCACGCCTATGATTGCAGATATGTTCAAAAGCTTAAAAGCAATGGCAGAGATTCTTGACTGAAACTTCGAAACTAAAATTGAGAGTGATGTTATTGAGCTACAAACTCAACACACGAATGTTTGAAGCCGATAACCTCCGTTTTATAGCTGATGATATCATCGGCAACTTGATTTATTTTTCTGGCGATCTGTGGAAAACAGGGAGATATTTTCCCGGCGAAACCTGAGTAATATCCCCGTCATACAGCCTTTATTCATCGGTTTCTATCACGAAAAAGCGGAAAAAATCCTCAACCAGAGGGCCAGGAAATATCTGGTATATTTTGAAGCGAAGCCTTCTCTGATCAAGGTACAATCCCTTAAAAACAAGTGGGGAAACTGTTCAAAAACAAACCAGTTAAGGTTCAACTGGCGGGTTGTTATGGCTAAAATGTCCATAGTTGACTACGTAGTCGTCCACGAACTCTGCCACACAAAACATAAAAACCACTCAAAAGCCTTCTGGAATGAAGTGCAGAAAATCCTGCCCGATTATGAAGAAAAAAAGAATGGCTGCGTATAAATGGAGATTTGTTGAAAATCTGAATACTTTTCATTCGTATCCAGGCGCGCAAATTATTGCTAAAAAATGGGAGTGGAAGTAGGTCATTGACCGAATTTGAAAATCGGACACATCCACCTTATTTAATAAGATTTGAAAGTTACCTCTATTTCAGTCAAATACCTAGCAACTTGCTACGAGGATGGAAATTTCCTCATAAACCCAGGAAAATTATATGATATTTAGAGAGCGATGATATTTAGAGAGCGCTGGCGTGAACATATTTTATCGCCTTTCTGCAGGCTCCAGCCGCGCGTCAATCAATAAACTCTTCTGATGAATCGATAAACGACTCTAATTTTCTTCGCACCTTATCTAAATCATGCTTTCCTTCCATGTGCCACATCTCACGGCCTTCAAAATCATACAATATCGACAGCGGTAACTTATTTTTCTCGTATTTATTTTTTATTTCCGGGGAATTTTCTACGCTTAGAACTTCGACAAACAGTGCGTTATTAAATTTAGGTTCTGTCAGCAGTAGCTCGTGCATGAAGAATATTAAGTCTTGGCTATCCTTATTGCTGATAGATTTTATATTAATACGATACACCAATTTGTTGCCATAGTACGAAAACAGCAAACGCTGCAAGACGGTATTTATTGTCTCATCAGGGTGGATTTTCGCTTCATTGAGTCCGTCATGAAGATCTTGCGTGATTCTCACATTTTCCGTAGTATGCGAGAGCTCCGGGAAACTCCGTTTCCTACCGTTAATGACGAAACAGTAGTCACCATTTTCGTGTATAAGTTGGCAGCTATCATCATATCGCGCTAGTAATTTTGTAATAATCGCGCCCTTTGACTCCCATGCACTATCGCTGTTTCTATCTCTACAAAAGTCGAGCGCTTCGTAGAGTTCGGCACTAATTTTAATGGTTTTTGTTTCCATGGGTGCACCTCAATCAGGAGCATACATTTGGTTAATATATATATAATGTTCGCCATGGCACTCAAGCAAATTCCTCGTGCATGCTGTGGCACTACTCATAACTTATCGCAAAAAGTTCTTTACTTATTTTTAATGAATACGTTATGTTGAGAGCTATATGAAACTTTCAAATGACCTTCTACCCACTTTATTGAAAGCAAGGTTCCATAGGATTTTTTTCGGCATTAAATCAAATGGGCTTCCTGCTTTATGGCCTATGAAACCGCAAATAATAATACCCAATCAGCCACTTTTGCAACTACCAATATTTCTTTTTTGATTCTAGTATACTAGCTATTTAAAAATTTAGTGGGTATCCTTGGTTGGCATACTTTAAGTAATATTTATATATGTTCGCATGAGTTTAAGCGTGCTAAATATTTGCTTTTTAAGGGGCCGTATATGGTATCCAAAAAAAGCCAGTCGAGTACGAAAACTCCGACGCCAATGCATAGGCAACAGAATACAGCACTAGACGGTCTAATTCCAATCATGATTGATTTTGTAGAATGCATGAGAGATTTTCATAAAAAGTGCAAATATGCTAATGAGTTTAATGAACCGTGGAAAACTCATTTTATGAATGCTGTGGATAGTTCGTTCTTTGCACTAGGCTTGATATTTTTATTATTTACTCTACAACTTTTTAAGTCAATTTTTACTTTGCAACAACTGAACCTATCTGAATACGGTTATCATAGTGCTATTGCAGGCGTGGTTGGCGGTGCCATATCTTTCATTTTCCTTATAGCAAAGTAGGCATTTAAAAAATAGCACTCAAAATCAATCACTTACATTTTTCTTCTATTTTGTTTGTATATAGTTGATGTAGAGATTTTCTTATAAAATCTGTTTAACTTATTTTATAATAACAATCGTCAGAATAGCAGCAGTTTCATTACTTTCTCTTGCGGATCTGGACAAGCAATGCACGCGTGGGAAATAACGGGGAAAAGACACTTTTCAGGGGTACCCGGAGTAAGCCTAACCGAGCATCAGAATTTCCGGCTTTTATGGAGTAAGAATTCTCAATCCCTGTTCACCATCCTTATCCAAAACCTTTTTATATAAAGCACTTCATTAGACATTGATGTACACAAATGGACCTCAGTGATAATTTATGCACGCTTCAATTCTCCATATTCTCAACACAACAAAAACCCGTATCCAAGCTTTCGGGCCGCAGACCTGCCGTGAAGGCCTGGAGATCGAATTTGAGAAACGGGACTTTTTCTCTGCGGTGGCAGATGCAAAGGCCGAAGGGCGGGTGCCTGTAATTGCAGAGGTCAAACCCGCATCCCCAGGGAGAACTTTTCGGGAGATCCCGCCTGCAACGGCTGCAAAGCTTGCATGGGAAATGGAAGAAGCCGGAGCTGTTGCAGTTTCGGTCCTGACCGAGCCAGGGGTGTTTCGAGGTTCGCTTGAAAACCTGGATGCAGTCCGAAAAACGGTGTGCTTGCCTGTCCTGAGAAAAGACTTTATTATTGACAGGGTGCAGCTTGAAGAAGCCGAAAGTGATCTTGTGCTCCTGATTGCAGGCATCCTTGGGGAAGAACTCGGAGCTTTTGTAGAGCTTGCCCTTGAAAAGGGACTCGAGCCTCTGGTAGAGGTTCATAACAGGAAAGAGCTTAGCTCTTCCCTGGAAACAGATGCAAGAGTTATAGGAATCAATAATAGGGACTTAGAAACACTTAAAATCAATCTCGGCACCACAGAAGAGCTGGCACCCCTTATCCAGGAATACGACCTTGATCACGGGACAAAGCATCTTATAATAAGCGAAAGCGGGATGAACAACACAGGAGATGTCAGACGGGTAATCCAGGCAGGCGCGGATGCCGTGCTGATAGGATCTGCACTTATGGAAAGTGCTTCTGTTTTTGATAAAACGAAAGAATTTGTCCAGAGCACTTGTTGGCGTTAATAACTGTTTTTCAAGATTTTTCGGAGTTTTCACCTGCTGGACGAGGTTGAAAAATCCACTCAATCCATTCAAAACTAAATTTTGCGTAAATAACGATTCGAAAACTACAGCCAAAGACGATCAAAATAACGCTACGGGTTACATCAAAAAGACAAGGGAGTAATTAAATTGACAGGAACTAAAGTTTCAGAATTTCCGACAACGGACTCATGTTTAAATGAGCTCGCAGGCTCGAAGAAAAGTTCGAAAATTGGTGAGACAGGCAAGGTAAAAGGAAAATACGGGAAATACGGGGGACAGTACGTACCCGAAGTCCTAATGCCTGCATTAGAAGAACTGGAAGAGGGATACGAGCGGTATAAAAATGATCCCGGATTCCTTGCCGAGCTTGACCATTACCTGAAAGATTTCGCAGGCAGGGAAACGCCTCTTTATTTTGCCCAGAACCTGAGCAAAAAATACGGGTCAAAGATTTACCTCAAACGGGAAGACCTTGTGCACGGAGGGGCCCACAAGTTAAATAATGCCATAGGGCAGGCCCTGCTTGCAAAACATATGGGGAAGACCAGGCTGATTGCCGAAACCGGGGCAGGACAGCACGGGACTGCAACAGCTATGGCAGGGGCGAATCTAGGGTTTGAAACCATTGTGTACATGGGTGCCAAAGATGTCAAACGCCAGCAGATGAACGCATACCGCATGGAACTTATGGGCACTAAAGTAGTACCCGTGGAAACAGGCTCAAAAACCCTTAAGGACGCCATTAACGAGGCTTTCAGGGACTGGGTCACGAACATAGGAAATACACATTACCTTATAGGCTCGGTTGTAGGGCCTCATCCCTACCCTGTAATAGTAAGGGATTTCCAGAGTGTTATAGGGCGCGAAGTAAAGGAACAGATTTTGCAAAAAGAAGGGCGTATGCCTGATTCCATTATTGCCTGTGCAGGCGGCGGAAGCAATGCAATGGGAATTTTCTATCCCTTTGTCGAGAATACAAAAGTCAAACTGATTGCTGTCGAAGCCGGAGGAAAAGCCCTGAAATGTACGGAAAAAGCAGCCCTTCACTCGGCCTGTCTCTGCGCAGGAGAAGAAGGAATTCTGCATGGAGCAAGAACAAAAGTACTGCAGGATAAAAACGGGCAGATCCTTGAATCAGAATCCGTTTCTGCAGGGCTTGACTACTCAGGGGTCGGGCCTGAACTGGCTTACCTGTCTGAGAGCGGCCGGGTTACAGCGCGGTATGCGACTGACAATGAAGCCCTTGAAGCTTTCCATGAACTGAGCAGGCTTGAAGGAATAATTCCTGCACTGGAATCTTCTCATGCCCTTGCTTACCTGAAAAAAGCATCGGAAGCCGGGGAACTGGAAGAGGTAGTGGTCGTAAACCTTTCCGGAAGAGGCGATAAGGATCTGGAAACCGTTCTGAGCCTCAGAGGAGGGATCTGAGATGGAAAGGCAAAAAATCTCCGAAAAATTCTCCGAACTCAGGGAGAGAGAGGAAGGAGCCTTAATCTGCTACGTAATGGCAGGAGACCCGTCCGCAGAAATAACCGGTGAGATTATAAAGGCTTTGGTAAACGGAGGCGCAGATATCATAGAACTCGGTTTTCCCTTTTCAGATCCTGTAGCAGACGGCCCGACCATTCAGGTGGCAGGCCAGAGGGCACTTGCAGCCGGTATGGACGCACAGCGTTATTTTGAGCTTGTTAAAGCCCTTGAGGTCCGGATTCCCCTCGTTTGCATGACCTATTACAACCCTGTGTTTAGGTACGGAGTGGAAAAATTTGTAGAACAGGCCGCTGGTGCCGGAATAAGTGGATTGATAGTACCCGATATTCCCGTAGAAGAAGCGGCTGACCTGAAGAATAGCTGCGAAAAGCACGGGCTTGACCTGATCTTTTTGATTGCGCCCACAACAACTGAGGGAAGAATCCAGAAGATCCTGAAAAGAGGTTCAGGTTTCCTTTACCTCGTCTCAAGACTCGGGGTAACGGGAGCCAGGGAAGATGTTTCGTCCTCCACCAGAGAGCTGCTTTCCAGAATAGAAACCGGGCTTCCGAAGGCCGTGGGATTTGGAATCTCCACAGGAAAACAGGCTGAAGAAGTTAGACAAGCCGGAGCGGATGCAGTCATAGTCGGCTCGGCTTTTGTCAAGATTATAGAAGAAGGAAAAGACGTAAACGAAAGGCTGGAAGCCCTTGCAAAAGAGCTCAAATCCGGGATAAGGAGAGCCAGTTAAAGGAAAAGACCCGGAAAATCCAGAATGTGAACAGTTGCGAAGGTTTTGAAACAAATCGGAAAGGTAGAAATCAGGAATTAAAAGGAGGCAGGAGAAAATGCAGAAATACATTAAAAAGCTGGAAGAAGGCCGTGATCTGAGCCCCGAAGAAGCTGAAGCTGCAGTAGGCAAAATCCTGAGTATCGCACACGATGAGGAGATCGGGGCATTTCTGCTTGCCCTGAGGGCAAAAGGTGAAAAGCCCGAAGAAATTGCAGGTTTTGTTAGAGGAATGAAAAAAGCCGGAAACACGATCCGGCCCAAAACATCTTTCAGGCTTGTAGATACCTGCGGGACAGGAGGGGACGGCCTTAATACCATCAATGTCTCGACAGCAGCAGCAATCGTGACTGCAGCCGCAGGCATCCCTGTAGCCAAGCACGGAAACCGGGCTGCCACCTCAATGTCAGGAAGTTCGGATGTACTTGAAGCCCTGGGAATCAAAATTGACCTGGCGCCCGAACCTGTCAGGCAAACAATAGAAGAGATAGGAATAGGGTTCATGTCTGCCCCGGTCTTCCACCCGGCTATGAAGAGAGTCGCAGGGATCAGGAAAAAACTCGGAGTCCGCACAGTCTTCAATATCCTGGGGCCCCTGACCAATCCTGCAGGCGCTAAAGGACAGGTTATAGGGGTCTTTGATAAAAAACTCTGCGAACCAATAGCTTGTGCTCTTGCGGAACTCGGGACCGAACATGCCCTTGTGGTGAATGGGGACGGAATGGATGAGATTTCAAATACAGGCGAGACCTACGTTGCAGAGCTCAAAGATGGCAAGGTTTCAACCTATACCCTTACCCCTGAGTCCCTGGGTATGCTCAGAGCAAGTCCGGAAGAGATCGTGGGCGGTTCTCCGAAAGAAAACGCCAAGGATTTGCTGCGGATTTTCAAGGGCCAGAAAGGACCAAAAAGAGACATCGTAGTCCTGAATGCAGCTGCCGCTCTTTATGTGGGTGGGATAGTAGGTTCTATCCGGCAAGCAATTCCTATTGCCGAAGATGCGATTGACAGTGGGAAGGTCATGGTTAAATTCAACCAGTTCAGGACTTTTACTTCAGAGCTTTACGAACAGAACAGTAAAGGTAATCTTCCAAGAAAAGGCATCGTGATGCGCTCCGCTTCCGTATTAAGCCCGGCCTCGGGGGAGAGGGCTTGAAATCAAAAACAAGAACGAAGATCTGCGGAATCCGTAGCCTTGAAGAGATCGAACTCGCAGCCCTTTATGGAGCTGATGCAGTTGGCTTTATCACAGAAGTTCCTGTCGAAAGCCCAAGAAAGCTCGGTTCCGACACGGCTGCTTATCTAGTTTCTAAAGTACCCAGAAGCCTGAGTTCCGTACTGGTTATTATGCCTGAAAACTCGGTTAAGGCCGTGGAACTGATTGAAAAGATAAAACCAGATATCGTGCAAATTCACTCCAGGCTGCCCCTTCTCGAACTGGAAATAATAAAAGAAAAAACTTGCATCCCTATCATAAAAACTCTATCCGTACCTGTACAGGGGGAAGCTTCAGGCGAAACAGGCAGAAATACGATTTCTGTCTCAAGCCTGCTCGAAGAGGTCAGCCTTCTGGGAGAAACCGACATTATAGATTCCATCCTGCTCGATACGGCCAGATCCGAAAAGCCTGGAGGTACAGGCTGTGTGCACGACTGGACCCTGAGCCGGCGAATCTCAGAGGAAACGCGGCTTCCCCTGATCCTTGCCGGCGGGCTCAAACCTGAAAACGTGGGGGAAGCAATCAGGATTGTTTCCCCTTATGCAGTGGACACGGCATCCGGGGTTGAAACCTGTGGGAAAAAAGATGCCGTAAAAATCAAAAGTTTTATTGAAGAAGTGAGGTGTGCCAATGCTTTCCTTTGATCTTGGAAAAGAAGAATTCAAAAAGCTTGCTTCAGGAGTAAGCCAGCCAGGCTTTATCCAGCTCCTTGCAAGAGTCGATACCGTTGTTACCTGTTCTCCCCTTGAGCTTTACCGCACCCTGCGGGCCTCAGGAATCTCGGGCTACTCGTACCTGCTGGAATCCGTGGAAAAACAGGCAAGCCGGGCAAGATACTCCTTTGTTGGAAATGACCCTGATGCCGTAATTAAAATAAGTAACAGGAAGATTTCCCTTGAACTCCTGAACCCGAATGCTTCGCCCTTTTTTGAAGAAATCCGGTCAAAAATCGAGGAGGACTGCGGGCCTGAAACCATAGAGGAGAATCCGGAGAAAGAAAACTCAGAACTGAAAAGCATAAAGTTCACGGCTCCAATTCCTCACGGAAAAGATGGTTTCGATGCCCTTCGCCTGGTATTTCCTCCTGCAAATGGGATGAAACTCCTGAATGCACAGCGCTTTGACAGGCAGACTTTCCTGGGTGGAGCCATAGGCTATACGGCTTATGATGCTATCTACGACAGCTGGCTTGGGGTTGAAAAAGGCTTCGAATCCGAGATTCCTGAACTCCAGTACCTGCTGGTTTCGAATACTTTTGTGTTCGACCATATGACTGAAGAAACATATATCGTGGTCACTCCCTTTGTAAATCCGGATTCGAATGCAGGAGAAATCTATGAAAAAGCCCTTCTGGAAGCCGGGAAGCTCTATACCATACTCAAGGAAGCTGCCCTCTCAGAGAATTCAACAGAAACAACAGTATCAGAAGAATCAATTCTCTCAGGCTCACCTGCTTCGGATTGCGGTACAGGGAAACAGAAGTTTGAGGAATCAGTACTCCAGGCAAAAGAGCACATTTTTGCAGGGGATATCTTCCAGGCAGTCCTTTCTAGGAAATGCGAGTTCAGGCTTGAACAGTCGCCTTTCGAACTTTATACGCAGCTTCGGGCAATCAATCCAAGCCCTTACATGTATATTTTTGAGTTTGGAGATCTGGCAATTGTCGGGGCAAGCCCTGAAACTCTGCTGACTGTCCATAAAAGGACTGTAATTACAAACCCGATTGCGGGCACCTGCCCCCGCGGAAAAACCGAAGCCGAAGATGAAGCCTTTGCTTCACACATGCTGCAAGATGAAAAAGAAAGGGCTGAGCATGTAATGCTTGTCGACCTCGAGAGAAATGATGTAAGGATGGTTACGGAAAGCGGCTCGGTAAAGGTTTCCGAATTCATGAAAGTCCTGAAGTATTCCCATGTCCAGCATATAGAAAGTACAGTTTCAGGAATCTTGAGGCCGGAATGCGATCAGTTCGATGCTTTTAGGGCGATATTTCCGGCAGGGACGCTCTCGGGAGCCCCGAAAATCCGTGCCATGGAGATTATTTCCGAACTTGAAGCTTCCCCAAGAGGAATCTACGGCGGGGGAGTCGGATATTATAGCTGGAACGGGGACGCGGATTTTGCGATCGTGATTCGGACGGTCATTGTACAGGGCAAGAAAGCGTCAGTGCAGGCTGGGGCAGGAATTGTAGCTGATTCGGATCCAGGTTATGAATTTCGGGAAACTGAGCGCAAGATGGCAGCAATGCTTGCGGCGATCGGTGGAGAACTTTAAAACTGTTTGCAGAGAAATTTTGGGGTGAAATATATGAAAAGAAGTTTAGCCAGGGGCGTTTTACAGGAAAGAAATCAAGGAAACAGGATTCTCAGGAAAGGAGAAAAAGTACGGGAAACGGTAAGTTCAGGGGGCGTTTTCAGGTGAAGGTGGTTTTCATAAACAATAAGGATTCCTTTGTATGGAATCTGGTAGATTATATCTCTTATTTTGAAAAAGATACTCTGGTACTTCCCAATACGGTTTCCTTAGAAGAACTCCGGGATATAAAGCCTGATGCTCTGGTTATTTCTCCGGGCCCGGGGAGTCCTTCAGACTCCAGGGATATAGGGAATTGTCTGGAAATAATCAGGGAACTGGGCAAGGAAATTCCCCTTCTTGGAGTCTGCCTCGGGCACCAGGCAATAAATGTAGCTTTCGGCGGATTGGTCCGAAGAAGCAAGGTCGGGCCAGTGCATGGAAAAAGTTCGAAGATCCTGCATGGGGAATCTGCATTGTTTTCAGCGTTTCAAGGTCCATTCGAAGCAGGCCGTTATCATTCCCTTGAGATTGGCGAGCCTGCGCCCGGGATAAGGGTTACTGCCAGGGCCGAGGACGGGAGCATTATGGCAGTGGAGCATGTGCAGTACCCGATATATGGTCTGCAGTTCCACCCCGAATCCGTGCTCACTCCCAATGGCCTGAAAATAATAGAAAGTTTTCTAGAGATCTCCAAAAATTATAAAAAAAGACGACCGGCTGTGTAAACAGCCAGAAATTTTCCCGGAGAAGTTTTTTTCTGATTACCAGGCTCACTTTTCCTTTTTGGCAGCCTCAGTTTCAGGTTCCTGCTCCCCACTTCCTCCTTCTTCCTCAAAGAATTCCTCTTCCGTGAATTCCTCGTTGGGCTTTGCCGCATAACCTACAGGCTGAAGATTCTGAAGTTCTGAAAATTGACTTATGCTCTGGGCAATAAGCTGGGGATATTTTTCAATCTGTTCCCTTGAAACAAACCCTGAGGCTTCGGAGGATTCTATAATTTCTTCTCTAGCCTCTTTTGCTTCCTCAGTGAAATCCTCAAGCTGCTGCCGGTTTGCAAGATAAGCCACTTCCTCAAGTGCCATGGTCGTCCACAGGGTTACAACCTCCATTTTCTTTTCAACAGCACCCAGTCCTATCATCTTAAGAGTATCAATCGCGATTTTTGCAGGTTCAAGCATCTGGAACTGTACCGCTCCTTTCCCGATCTCCTGCGCAGCTTTTGAAAAAGACCACATTGCATTTGAGAAATTTTTGTCGAGTGCGGTTTCAGAAAGAGATTTAAGGTCATTAAGAACCGTGGACGCAGTGTTCTCAATCTTTTTCTGAATGGCTTTGTTGCCAATATTCCGGAGTGAGATAACAACTCTCTTTAAATCATTCTCTAAATTTCCTTCGAGCAGCTCTTGCCCGAATTCCCGGAGGTACTCAACATATTGGAGCGCATCATATTCATTCTGTTCTCTTATTGCTCGTTCTCCAGATTCTCCAAGTTCAATAGCCTTTTGTTCGTTCAGTGAGAACATATAAAAACCCCTTTTCAGTAAAATCCTTTAAAAACTCTCGGATTTAAGAATTTAATTATTTATATAGGTTTACTCGGATATTAGTCTTCCTATAATTTTAAAAATATATCGGGAACTTCAAGGTTATTATTTCAAAAAAAGCTTTTTAAAACCTTTGATATAAATGAAAAATCCCTAGGAATTAAATTTAATTAGTGAATTAATTGCAAAAATAAACTAAAAACTGGAAAAGTACAAAATTTAAAAAACAATAAAATAAAAAATAGATAAAATAATAGGGTCAAAATAAAAAATTAAAATAAACTTGAAATTAAAATTCAAACTACCCGAATAACTTACAGGTAGATAAAATAGAAAGAGTTAAATACATTTCATGCATAATATATATCATATGAGTAAAAAACTCATGCCGGATTTCTGGCATATTCTCCTGCATGAGTAAGATCAACCTTCAAGGTAGGGGGGAGGGTTCAACTCCTTACCTTCTTCCTACCTGAACAACTGTGTTGAATGCTAAATGCAAACTAAATATAAACGGTAAGTATAATTACTTCACTTCGAAACCTCAAGCTTTTATCAATGAAGCAATAATTTGCTTTAGAGAAATACTGTAATAATTTATTTAAAACTTATGGTTCCAACTAAGTGTAAATTTTTCAAAGGGTACTCGGGCACTTCTTGCAGCTTCGCCAAAATCTGTATCTCTAAAGCACTTTTCAATATCCCGGATAAAAAAGAGAACTCCTGGTTGAGAGTTTCGAGGTTATTTTTGAGCCTCTGAAAAAGCTATAAGTTTTCCTCAAGAAAGAATGTCAAAAATAAGAAATTTAATGAAATTTATCAATCTGACTTCGGATCATGAAAATAGTTCTGAAAATTTACTGATTTGAGAATAAAGTTGGTTTTGGGATGACGTCATATAATATCTCTTTTCTAAATTTACAGGGTAGATTGGATTTTTTTCTGAAGAGCTTTTATTACCTGGAATTTCTCCACTCTTTCCTCTGAATCCGTATAGCCGATATCGGTAAAATTTTCTAGAGCCACTTCTACAACAACTGAAGAGTTATTTAGGAGCCTTTCTTCAGCCTGACCTCGCAGGGTCTCAAGTGCCCACCGGCACTGCAAAACCGCATCATCGAGCCCCTTCTTTACAGATAGTTTTCCTATTTCTTCTATGGAAAGCGCTGTTGAGCTCAGAGCTTCGTCAAAGTAACTTTCCGCCGCAAGCTTACCCATTTCCTCAAGCAAAAGCAGGCTGCTGACAGTTTCAAGTTCAAGGCTCTTTGCTGCAACCTTTTTCCCGATCTCTCCCAGGCCGGTTACTGCACTGAGCACAATTTCCTCCATACCACATCTGGCAGCAGAAGTTCCGATCTCTTTAAAGAGTAAAGAAAAGGCAATTATTTGTTCCTGATTCCACTGTTCGGGGGAGAAATTCCAGATCTCCATAAGGGTTGTAGCAGCGACCTTTGAGCCGGCTTCAAGTGAATGTGCAGCCGCAGCTTCTCCCAGTTTCCCTATTGATATAAAGGCCCTGCCCAGAGCGGACTCAAATCCCTTATCTGCTGCTGCCCTTGCCAGTTTCCCGAGGGATAGGACAGAATTAATGGTAACAAGTTCCATTTCTCTTTCTGCAGCTGCCTGTGCAGCATTCTCAATTGATAGAATAACCCTCTTGGCATCTGCCTCTTTATTTTCAGAAAAGAAATCTGCAGCAATCCCTGTAAGGGAGTCCAGGGCTTGGAAAGCTCTGCTCTCATCTCCTTCGTCAACTGCAGATAAACTTACTTCAACTGCCTCTGCCTCGTTTAATGTAATCATTTTTTTGCCCCTCTTTTTGGTAGTATCCCTCTTTATTGGTAGTTTAATACATTAAGCTTCAGGTTTTTCCCTGCATATTTTTTAATTTTTGCCTGTATGTTTCATTCGCAGCTGTCAACTTCAGATTATTACTAAGACATACGGCCTACACAGGAAATATAGTCTGGCTTACTTTATGAAATTACGAGGTTATTAGTGTTACTATTTTATAATCGAGGCAGCTCCTTAAAAAGGATTATTATCTGTTTTAAAAAGGAATATCACTCGTTTTCTGCAGAAAATCAGCTTTGAAGTTAAGTCAAAATCAAGTCTACCGGTCAAAGGCTCCTTTTATACGGATTTACCTTTTTCTTCGTAGGCAAGGGCACTTTCCAGAACTTTTTCAAACACTTCTTTGTCCTCCAGTCCGACAATTCTTGCTCTGACCTTCTCTGTGGTAACATTTCCATCCTGCTGCATATAAACGTATTCTCCATTTTCAATGCCCACAATCACAGAAGAGTCTGGAATATAGCCTACCTCAAAATAAGTTGCAAGATGGGGATTTTTGTTTATATTTATGGACATAATTGTTGCTTTTTCTCCATACTCGGCTGCCAGCTCCTCAAGGACGGGTTTCATGGATTGGCAGGCTCCGCACCATTCAGCTCCGAGTTTCAAAAAAACCGGGCCTTCCTCAAGGGAGCTGTTTATCTGCCCAAGTTCAGTTGTCTCGACAACAACACCTTTTTCCAGGGTATTCCGGGATTTCCCAGGATATTTTTCATTAAATAGAGTTGATAAGGTATTGCCTTTAGAGCTTAAAGCTTCGGAATTATTGCCTGAGGAAATCCTGTTTACCATAGGCATATAATCTATATCCCCAGCCGTCTGGTTGATAACGTACTGAGCATCTATTATGCCATTTCCATCAGCATCTGCTCCTGTATGATTATCCCAGAAATTACCTACCGAGCTGCTGTTCCAGAAGTTGTTTCCTTCGTCTACAGCATTTAGGAAATTAATAAATTCATTTTCGTAGAATGAATTGTTTGATGAGCCCCTAAGATACACACCAATGCCGTTAAGGTACAGGTTGTTGTTGATTAAAATATTGAACCCTGCCACATGGCAGCGAATTCCATATTCGTTTTTCAGAATGAGATTGTAAGCAAGCTTATTCCCCTGTGACATTCGCAGGAAAACACCTATTTCGTTTGAACTTGCGGTATTGTTAACAAGGGTATTGTTAACGGAATTATTCAGCGAAATTCCCTGATTATTTTTCACTACCAGATTATTTGACAGTACATTCTCCTCAGAGTTGTCAAGTATAATCCCCTCATTTCCAAGGCTTACAAGGTTTCCGTTAAGATAGTTGCCCTGAGAATTATTGAGAACAATGCCAGGATCATTCAGTATCAGTGTATTGTTGCTTAATGAGCAGTTCCGCACTCCTTCAAGGTAAAGTCCAACCTCCTTGTACATATCTTTTCCAAAGGAACCTCCTGCAATATGAAAACCGTTTATTGTCACGTTGCTTGAGCTGATACTGAAGACAGCATTGTCAGGCGCCGCGCCTATAATATAAGTACGGTTAGTCTGGCTGCCTGAGAGAGTGGGATGTGAGAGAATTATGAGTTCCTTGCTTACTTTTATATTTTCCCTGTATACTCCAGGGCTTACAAGAATTGTATCTCCATTCTGTGCATTATTGACAGCTTCCTGAATTAATGTATAGTTTCCTAACCCATTGTTATTTACGGTAATAACCGCAGCCTCGGCCTGAGTTACCGTTGTCCCGAGCATAAAAAGGAAAATTATGAGTATAAACTGAACTAGCTCCCTTTTCATGAACCAATTACCCCTAATTAATAAAGTTATCCCAGCTAAAAATAAATCCTGCTTTTATAACAACTAGTAAGAATAATAATTTGGAACAATAAAATCATTTTGAAATATATATTCTGAAAAATAAACCTTAAATTTTAAAGTTTCTTAATATTTTCAGAGATAGCCAGAATTAGCATTACTTCCAGTAATCTGTTGATGCAGTCATTTAATGCAGTCATTTAATGCAGTCAGTTAAAAACTTGAAAAATAATAAAAAGTCCTTTCACTCAATGGGTTTCTAACTTCA
>Ga0183099_1001152_pt1 | contig 15984 bp, 15 predicted proteins | sample Biomet1_FD_127788 | JGI IMG/M metagenome (GOLD analysis project Ga0183099, IMG submission 127788) | Microbial communities from bioreactor (seeded with anoxic lake sediment) at LBNL, California, USA - Biofuel metagenome 1 | ecosystem: Engineered > Bioreactor > Anaerobic > Unclassified ... | reverse complement strand
TTTCATCTCGCTCTATCTTTTTTCTAATTCTTGTGCTAGTAGTTGGTTGACCATGCCTGGGTTGGCTTGGCCTTTGGTTTGTTTCATGATTTGGCCTACGAGGAAGCCTTTGGCGCGGTCTTTTCCGGCTTTGAAGTCGTCAACGGATTGTTGGCTGTTGTCCAAAACGGCGTTGATGATCGGCAACAATTGGGCTGGATCGCTCATTTGGATCAGGCCTTCTGCTTCAACGACGGATTTGGCGTCGCCGCCTTTTGTTGCCAACAGGCGGAAGACTTTCTTGGCGATCTTCGTGCTGATGGTACCGTCTTCGATCAATGTGATCATGCCGGCAAGGTTAGCTGGCGTCAGTTTTGTGTCAGCCAGTTCCACTTTTTCGCTGTTCAGATAAGCGGAAACTTCGCCCATCAACCAGTTGGAAGCCAATTTGGCATCGGCACCGGCAGAGATAGCGCCTTCGAAGAAGTCAGACATTTCTTTCGAAAGGGTCAATACCATTGCATCGTACTCAGGCAGCTCGTATTCCGAAATGTATCTTGCGCGGCGTTTTGCTGGCATTTCCGGAATACTTGCTTTTACGCGGTCTATCCATTCTTGGGAAATGGTTAAGCCTGGCAGGTCCGGTTCCGGGAAGTAACGGTAATCACTTTCGCCTTCTTTGACGCGCATCAGGATTGTTTCGCCATTTGTTTCATCGAAACGGCGTGTTTCTTGTTGGATGACCCCGCCAGCATTCAATACTTGCGCTTGGCGTTTTTCTTCATGAGCCAAGCCTCTGCGGACGAAGTTGAAGGAGTTCAAGTTCTTCAATTCTGTCTTCGTTCCGAATTTTTCTTGGCCGAATGGGCGGATGGAGATGTTGGCATCGCAACGCATGGAGCCTTCTTCCATCTTCACATCGGATACGTCTGTGTACATGATGATTTGGCGTACGGCATCCAGGTAAGCGTAAGCTTCTTCCGGGGAGCGCATATCCGCTTCCGATACGATTTCGATCAATGGCGTTCCTTGACGGTTCAAGTCGACATAGGAATAGCCGTCCGATCCGTGCATGTTTTTGCCGGCATCTTCTTCAAGATGGACGCGTTCGATGCGGATCTTTTTCTTGACGCCTTCCACTTCGATTTCGACCCAGCCGTCATGGCCGATCGGGTTATCCAATTGCGAAATTTGGTAAGCTTTCGGATTGTCCGGGTAGAAGTAGTTTTTGCGGTCGAAGTGCGTTTCCGTCGAAATTTCGCAGTTCAAAGCCAAAGCGGCCTTCATGCAGAATTCAACTGCGCCTTTATTGATGACAGGCAATACGCCTGGGTAGCCCCAGTCGATGACGTTTGTGTTTGTGTTCGGTTCTGCCCCAAAGTGTGCTGGAGATGGGGAGAACATTTTTGATTCAGTTTTCAATTCCACATGGACTTCCAGTCCGATGACTGTTTCATAATTCATGATGTTTTCCTCCTACAGGTTTGGGTGTTGGTCAAGATAGTCGTTTGCTTGTTCCAACGCAAACGCGGCTTGATAGATTTTTGCTTCTTCGAAATAGTTACCGATCAATTGGATACCGATCGGCATGCCGTCAGCCGCGAAGCCGCCAGGAACGGAAATGGCCGGAACGCCAGCCAAGTTGATCGTTACGGTCAACAAGTCGTCCATGTACATAGCCAATGGATCGTCGTTCTTTTCGCCGATTCCGAAAGCAGTCGTTGTAGTGGTAGGTCCCAGAATCAGATCGTAGCCTGCGAAGATGTTCGCAAAATCGCGTTTGATCAGCGTGCGGACCTGACCAGCCTTTTTGAAGTAAGCATCATAGAAACCGGCACTCAATGAGAAGGATCCCAACATGATGCGGCGTTTCACTTCCATCCCGAAACCTTCGGAACGGCTCTTGATGTACAATTCTTCCAACGAATTCACATTTTCTGCACGGTAGCCGTAACGCACTCCGTCAAAACGTTGCAGGTTGGATGAAGCTTCTGATGAAGCGATGATGTAGTAAGCCGGGATTCCATAAGCCAAAGTCGGCATGCTGACTTCTTCTACGGTAGCGCCCATTTCTTCGAATTGAGCAGCTGCTTTTCTGACAGCCTCTTGGATTTCAGCGGATACGCCATCTTGGAAATATTCTTTAGGCAATGCGATTTTCATGCCCGCAACTTTTCCGTTCAGGTTCGCGCTGAATTTCGGCACTTCCATATTTAAGCTCGTGGAGTCTCTCTTATCATAGCCGCTGATTGCTTCCAACAACAAGGCGTTGTCGGTTACGTTGCGCGTCATCGGACCGATTTGGTCAAGGCTGGACGCAAAAGCGATCAAACCGTAACGGGATACGCGTCCGTATGTCGGTTTCATGCCGACGATACCATTGAAAGCAGCAGGTTGGCGAATACTTCCACCTGTATCAGAACCCAAGGAAGCGACAACTTCACCGCTGGCAACCGCAGCAGCAGAACCACCGGATGAACCGCCGGGCACTTTCGTCAGATTCCAAGCATTTTTGGTTTTTTTGTAGTAGGAGTTTTCCGTACTTCCGCCCATGGCAAATTCGTCCATGTTCAGTTTTCCGACGTTGACTGCGCCGGCTTCCTTCAATTTTGTGACGACGGTTGCGTCATAGATCGGCATAAAGTCGCCCAACATGCGGCTCGCCGCTGTCGTTGTCACGCCTTCTGTGACGATGTTGTCTTTGATCCCTAAAGGAATACCGTTCAGGACATTGCCGTCTGCGTAGCCTTTTTCGTCAGCCGCTTGCGCTTGTTTCAAGGCGCCTTCTTCGTTCAAAGCCAAGAATGCTTCCACTTTTCCGTCTGTTTCAGCGATGCGTTTAAAGGCTGCTTGTGTCAGTTCCACGGAAGAAAATTCTTTGTTGACTAAACCTTCATGCAGGCTCGTTAGCGTTTCATTGAAAATACTCATGCGCCTTCCACCTCGTTATCTAAAATTGCGGGCACTTGGATCATGCCGTCTTCGGCTGTCTTGACGTTTTTGAATAAGAGGTCGCGATCCATTCCTGGTTCCGCTACATCTTCACGCATGACATTCTTCAATGCATAGCCATGGGAAGTCACGGGTACATCCGTTGTATCGACTGCTTCCAATTGTTCCACCATGTCGATGATGTCGCCCAATTGTTCTGTAAAATGTTTAATTTCGTGAGGAGCGAATTCCAGCTTGGCCAGTTTTGCTACGTGACGCACTTGCTCTTCAGTGATTGCCATGTAATACCCTTCTTTCTGTCGTTTTGTGTAGGTTTCGTTTTTTTACATACCTGTTCATTTTAGCATAAAAATCATCGGTTTGTGGGAGTTTTCTCACGTTTCCAGCCCTTTATTAAGGAAACCGTTACCTAATCGAAGATATGGTAACTGAAGCCCTGGCTGTCGTTTTCTCTTGTCAGGAACGATTCGATGCCGTTGATCGATTCAATCGTGATCTCAACGGGAATGTTTTGGGGCAGGAACCGTCCTGCTGCATCGGTTACGTGTTGGGTGAAGGCGATGATTTCCGTTTCCCCATAGAACTGAGTCGTGATGTCGATTTCGAGCGACATCAGTTGTCCATCGACGTACTTGCCTTCACCGACGATTCCGTTCAGGTTCGGGAAGAAATCCTGTACTTCATTCTTGAAGTTGTCAAAGTTGGAAGACTCTTCCGTCTGCGTTCCGCTTTGCAACGGGAAAACCACTTTACTTTCATTGCGGGTAGATCCATTCACCGATCGCAGCCCCTTCCGTGGAGACGCCTTCGAACAGATAAGAGCCGCCGACCGGGCTGTCCTGTGCTGATTGCTCATATATGCCGATGACGATCGGAATGCTTTCCAATCCCTCTGTCTGGCGCAAACGGGTAATGATTGTATTTGCATAAGCTTTTGCCTGTTCTTCCAGTTTATCGCGGGAAATAGCTTGTTCCATCGGCACATCATTCACTTTGTAATAGTCGACCGAATTCATCGCCAATCCGATGGCCATTCCAGCCAACTCAAAGCCATTTTCATTCTGGATCATATAATCCTGTTCCAAAATCTGCTCCAGATAGATCGGCTCTCTGGTTGCCGCATCGGTGCTGCCGTTATCGGTCGGATTCAACCCGTCCGGATTGGAGTCGCTGTAGCGCCCTAGCCATAACCTCGTCGTATCATAATCGATGACTTGGCCTTCTTGAAAAAAGTATTGGTCAGTAGGGAAAACATTTTTTGCTACATCCAACAGATCCGCCTCAAAGTCTTTGATGTTGGCTGTCGAGTTCAGCGAGAGGCTGACGCCGCGATTCTGGCTGAATTGGTATTTGCCGTCCACGATCAAGGCCGGATAATAATCGGTCGACAACTGATTTTGTGTCGTTTGGACAGTCACTTTTTCGGGTCCGGTATTGGTTGTGTTCTCCGTCGTTTGCGTCTCTGATAGCTGTCCGCAACTGGCCAACAGGAACATCGCTGCTCCGGAGACAGTCATAAGGATGACGCTTTTCGCTTTATTCACTGCTGTCACTTCTTTCCAAGTTTTTCACCATGTCTTCTTCTGTCCAGACGGGGATGCCCAGACTTTGGGCTTTTGCCAATTTGCTTCCTGCTTCTTCTCCGGCCACGATCCAGTCGGTCTTTTTGGAGACACTGCCGGTCACTTTTCCACCGAGAGCCTCGATCATTTCCGTCGCTTCGGTTCGGTTATAGTGCGTCAGTTTGCCCGTCAATACAACCGTTTTGCCGTTCCAGATGGAATCGACAGCAGCCACCTCAGCCTTTTTCTTGCCGAGATAGGTCAGATTCACGCCGTTCGCTCGGAATTCTTCAATCAGGTCCTTCACTTCAGGCAGTTGGAAATAGGCCACAACACTATCCGCGATGATATCACCCATGCCTTCGACGGCCATGATTTCTTCTTTTGTCGCCTGCATCAGCCGATCGATGGTTTCGAATTCCGCTGCCAGGCTGGCTGCCGCTTTGGCTCCGACATGACGGATGCCCAAGCCGAACAGCAGGCGTTCAAAAGAGTTCCCGCGGCTCTGATCGATGGCCGTCACAATATTGTTGGCGGACTTTTCTTTGATTTTATCCAATTGGTAAAGGTCTTCTTCCGTCAGTTTATACAGGTCGGCTACATCCTTGACGAGCCCTTTTTCGAACATCTGGCTGACGACGCGAACGCCCAGACCGCTGATGTTCATGGCATTGCGCGAAACGAAGTGAGACAGGCCCTCTTTGATCTGGGCAGGGCACTTCGGATTGATGCAGCGCAGAGCTACTTCGTCCTCCAGATGCACCAACTGGCTTGCGCAGGCCGGGCACGTTTCGGGAATGACATAAGCTTCACTTTCCGGACCTCTGCGGTCGATAAGGACATGCTGGATTTCCGGAATGATGTCGCCGGCCTTGTGGATCACGACCGTGTCGCCGATGCGCACATCCTTCTCGCGGACGAGATCGACGTTATGCAGGCTGGCGCGTTGCACGGTGGAACCGGCCAAGAATACCGGATCCATTACGGCAGTCGGTGTCACGACACCGGTACGGCCGACTGTCCACTCGATGTCGCGCACGATCGTTTCGGCTTCTTCTGCTTTGAATTTGTAGGCGATCGCCCACCGCGGCGCTTTAACCGTATAACCGATTTCCTCTTGGGCAGAAAAAGCATTGACTTTGATGACGATGCCGTCGATTTCGTAAGGCAAATCTTTCCTTTTTGCTGCGATTTCTTCCGTGAATGCCCAGACTTCTTCGATCGAATCAAAGAGTCGGCGTTCCGGATTGGTCCGCAAACCGACCTGCGCCAATCGGTTCAATAACGCGTCCTGTGTCTCCACAGCCAATTGTTCGAAATTGGTTGCGTTGTACAGATAGATATTCAGGTTGCGGCTGGCCGCAATACTCGCGTCCAGTTGGCGCAGACTGCCGGCAGCGGCATTGCGCGGATTCGCAAAAATCTCCAAGCCTTTCTCATCACGATCCGCATTCAATTGGACGAAGGACGCTTTCGGCATGTAGCATTCGCCGCGGACTTCGAAAGTCAGCGGTTCATTCAGACGCAATGGAATGGCTTTGACCGTCCGCAAGTTCTGCGTGATGTCTTCGCCGATATTTCCGTCACCTCGCGTCGCGCCTTGGACAAACAGGCCGTTTTCGTATTTCAAAGATACGGCTAAGCCGTCGATTTTCAGCTCGCACATGTACTGCAAAGGCTGATCGGTCAATTTGCTGATGCGTTGATGGAATTGCAGCAAGTCCTCCTGATTGAAGGCATTCCCTAAGCTCAGCATCGGTGAATCATGCTGGACTTTGGTGAAGCCGGGCAGGATGGTCCCGCCGATGCGTTGCGTCGGTGAGTCCGTGGTGATCAGCTCAGGATGGGCTTTTTCCAATTTTTCCAGTTCTTGATACTGCTGGTCGTATTCTTTATCTGAAATACTGGGTTTGTCCAGTACATAATACTCGTAACTATAGCGGTTGAGGAGCGTCTTCAACGTCTCGATGCGCTCTTGGGCTTCGGTCAGACTTTCTTTCGCCATGAATGATCCCCTCCTAAATTATTCTTTTTCGATCGGTGCAAAAGATGCCAACAAGCGCTTGATGCCGATGTTCTTGAAGGCAATATCCAACGTCAATCCATCGCCTTCCCCGCTTGTCTGAACGACAATGCCTGTGCCCCATTTTTTGTGGCTGGCTTTGTCGCCCACAGCCCAACCTAGGCTGGCCGCACCACTTGTTCCGGTCTGCTTGACGGACTGCGTCGTTTTTTCACGCGATCCGGCCGAAAACGGCTGACTGAAGGCTTTCTCTTGGCGGGTATCGCTTGCTGTTTTCCAACGACCGCCAGAGCTTGCCGGTTTTGATGAAAATGAGTTTGTCATGGATCCTGAGCTGTCCTCGCGGTCCAGAACGGAACCGTCCAATTCATCAAGGAAGCGCGATGCCGGATTGGACATCGTACGTCCATAAAGCATGCGGGAATAGGCATTCGTCAGGAACAGTCTTTGCTCCGCCCGTGTGATGCCGACATAGGCCAGGCGCCGTTCTTCCTCCATCTGGTCCTCATCCATGAAGGAGCGGGACGATGGGAAAATGCCGTCTTCCATCCCGATGATGAAGACGATCGGGAATTCCAATCCTTTGGCTGCGTGCATCGTCATCAGCGTCACTTCGCTCTGCGGTTCTTCCTCGATCTGATCCAAATCGGAAACCAGCGCCAAATCGGTCAGGAAGGAGGTCAGATCAAAGTCTTCTGGATTCATTTTATCGAACTCCTGGGTTACCGACAGGAATTCGTTGATGTTTTCGATCCGGGCTTCCGACTCCAGCGTCTTCTCCATTTCGAGGGCTTCCAGATAAGTCGTCTGGGAAAGCAACTCCTGGACCAATTCTGTGATCGGCAGGAATTCCTGCATTTTATGCAGATTATCCATAATAGTCGCGAATTTCTTCAATTCCTTCGCAGCTTTTCCGGATACGCTGGACATTGCCACATCATGGGCAGCCTGCAATAAGGTCAGGTCATGCATATTGGCGAATTCACGCAGTTTTTCGACACTCGCGTCACCGATGCCGCGTTTCGGCACATTCACAATCCGGCCGAAGCTCAAATCATCGGACGGATTCACGATCAAGCGCAGATAAGCCAAGATGTCTTTGATCTCTTTGCGGTCGTAGAACTTGCGTCCGCCAACCATCTTGTAAGGGATATTCGACTTCAGGAGATTCTCCTCGATGACACGCGACTGGGCGTTCGTCCGGTAGAGCACTGCGAAATCGCCGTACTGGCGTTTGTTTTCGCGGACTTCCTGTTGCATCTTCGAGATGACGTAGCGCGCTTCGTCATGTTCGGATTGGCCCCGGTAGTAAACGATATTCTCGCCGTCCGGATTATCAGTCCACAACTCTTTTTCTTTCCGATTGACGTTGTTTTGGATCACATCATTGGCTGCACGCAAGATTTTTTTGGTGGAGCGATAGTTCTGCTCCAGCAAGACCACTTTTGCATCCGGATAATCCTTTTCGAAGTTGAGGATGTTCTCCATGTCAGCACCGCGCCAACCGTAGATGCTTTGGTCCGCATCGCCGACGACGCAGATGTTTTTGAATTTGTTGGCCAACAGCTGCACCAATTGGTATTGGGCGTAGTTGGTATCCTGGTATTCGTCCACATGGATGTAATGGAATTTATTTTGGTAGTAGGACAACGTTTCTGGATATTCCTGGAACAGTTTGACCGTCAGCATGATCAGGTCGTCAAAATCCATTGATTGGCTGTTTTCGAGCGCTTTTTGGTAATCTTTGTAGCATTCGTAGACGATATTATCGATGTATCCGCCGGCCAGATCGCCGAATTCCTTCGGTGTCTGCAGTTCGTTTTTCGCTTGGCTGATCCGTCCCAAAATCATACGATGATCGAATTTTTTGGCATCCAGATTCTTTTCGCGGATGATGCGTTTCATCAATGTTTCGGTTTCGCTCTGGTCGCAGATCGTGAAGGAGCGCGCATAGCCGAGCTGTTCGCTCTCTCTTCTGAGGATCCGTACGCACATGGAGTGGAAAGTGGATACCCACATGTCGTTCCCGACCGTTCCGACCAAGCGGATAACCCGCTCTTTCATTTCTTTTGCCGCTTTGTTCGTAAAGGTGATGGCTAAGATGTTCCAAGGGTTTACCGATTTTTCTTCCAGTAAATAAGCCATGCGGTGGGTCAGCACACGTGTTTTGCCGCTGCCTGCCCCCGCCATGATCAATAATGGGCCTTCTGTCGCCAAAACGGCTTCTGCTTGCCTTGGATTCATTCCTTTGATGAGGTCGTGTTTTTGTTGCACATTTGCCATCCTTTCTTTTGTTGCCTTTGTTTCAGAGTGTGTATGGGTATGTTCTTTTTTGATAGCTACAAGGCGACGATGCAGCCTTATAGTTTCTGATTTGCATCATGGTTTAGTCTATCATTTTAGAGCGTGGCTATCAATGAATCCCCGGATATTTTAAATAGTTTTTACCCCTTGTTCCCCTATCAGCGGTTCGGGTTCTTTTTACCCCGTTATACCTTCAAATATAAAAGTTCTGCAGCTGAATCAGTTGCTTGATTCAGCTGCAGAACTTTCTTTATACAATAATGATGGCTAGCTTCACGGGTTAGCCCTGAAAGAACTCGTTTCGCTTTTCTTCTATGTTATTGGGCCAATATGTCATTTGAGTCTTTCAACGTTTCGAAGAAGAGGATCAGGTATTCGCCCATCTTATCGTAATCCTTATCGCGTATACAGATACTTACTTCTTGATAAAGAGCGAGTAATTTGGCTTCATTTTGGTAGCGTTCTTCATCCATCAGGTCACTGTTTTCGGAGTAGGTGCCATGGATGTCACGGGCTGTCGTCAAGATCACTTTTTTCATGAATTGATTATCGCTTTGGGATATAAATATCTCAAATAATCTGTACTCATTTTTGAAATATCCTTTCCCATCACGGTAATTCAAGTACTCTACCTGCTTTTCGAGTACCTTATCAAATGCTTGGTGATCCAAGGCGATATCGTTTTCTTTCAGATATTGCAGGTAGTTCATGATAAGACCCGCAATCAGTTCCAGACGTTCCAACAAACCTTGATTTGAGATTTTTTTTTCGGCCACAACATAGCCCTTGTATGGGATGGACTTCACCAACCCTTCTTCCTCCAACAATAAGAGCGCGGTACGAATCGGAGTCCGGCTCATGAACAAGTCTTCCGAAATAAGTTGCTCAGTTATTTTGGTTGCCGGTGGCCAGCAATTGCTGTCGATTTTGTCTTTTATGTAGTCATACGCTTTGTTGAATAGTCTATCCTCCATCGCTAAACCCTTCCTCCACATCAGAGAGCGGACACCCATTGTCGTTACTCCGTCGATTCTAATAAGCCATGTTCTTCCAGTTCATTGATGAGGATATCCGGACTGTCGCCCAATAATGTGACATGTCCCATTTTCCTTTTTGCACGGTGTTCTTTTTTCCCGTAAAAATGAAAATGCCAATCCGGTTTGGTCAGCAAGAGTATCAGCGCTTCATCAAGTTTTTCCTCTATGATATTGAAAGTTACGCTTGTATCATACAGTTGTACTTCTGGAATAGGCAATCCACAGATGCAACGGACCAGTACTTCATATTGAGAGATGCTGCAGCCATCCAGCGAATAATTGCACGAATGGTGCGGACGGACGACCAAGCGGTTCACATAGAGGGAACCCGATGATGTCATAAATGTCTCGATCGTCAAAATGCCGGTCAGATTCATAGCCTTCGCAGCCAACTTGCCGATGTGCTCCATTTCTTTCTGGATATTACCGCCTACACGTGCAGGCGTGATGGTCTTCACAAGTCTTTGCTCCCGATAAATCGTCTCCGTAACGGGGAATGAAGTAAACACCTTGTTCGCGTCCTGTGCAACCGTAATAGCCAACTCCATCTCAAACGGAATCCAAGCCTCCAAAATGCATGTTCCTTTTTTGAGCAAGGCTGATGCTCTTCCAAAGTCCTCTTCACTATACAAAAGATGCTGCACCGGCGTAGCGGCTTCGACACGAATCGGCTTCAGTACACAAGGAAAACCGATGCTTTTAACGGCTTCTTCCATGTCCTCGATGGCAGTTATCGTTGCGTATGGCGTTACGTTGATGTTCAAGGACTCCAGGAACGCTTTTTCGATCAACCGATCTTGAGTGATCGAAAGGCTATCCGGATCCTGCGGTATAGAGATATAAGGATTGATTTGCGTCAACAACATCGTATCTACGGCTTCCGACTCAAAAGTCAGGACATCCGATTTCGCAGCGAGATCCGTCAGCGCATCGAAATCTGTATATTTCTTGGTTATCTGCCAATCCGCTATTTGCCCCGCTGGACAGGCAGCATCGGCGTCCAAGATGCCTATTTGGTAGCCCAATTTTTTGGCTTCCAAAGCAATCATACGGGCGACGTGTCCTCCGCCAATAATACCGATTGTTTTCCCGGGTAAAATTTGATTCGGCATGTGATCACACTACTCTCTTGGATTTTTCATTAAAATTCGCTAAAAAAGTCTTTACCAAACCATTTTATCACTATATTCGACGAATGTCGCCATCCAAAAACTGTCTGCTTGTCGAATTTTCTGAGGACTTCAGTATGCAGGAGCCCGAAAAACGCACAGACATAGGCTTCCCTTCTCAGAAGAGTTCAGCTTGTCCGCGCGTTTCTGTTTGCGTACTTCAATTATCATACTCATATAGTGCATACTGTTCGATGACTGCTATCAATTTTTCGGCATAATCCGGATCTGTCGCATAGCCGCAATCCTGAAGAGCCTGAGCTGCTTCCTGGTAAGTGCTGGCCTGCAGAACTGCTGCGTATTGATTCGGATTCCAAGTGGTACCGTTGACGAAAAGCAGCGCATGGTCCTGTATCGATTCTGCCCAACTGTCGTAGACCCTGAATTTCGCTTGGATGGTGATCCATTCGCCGTTGTAGTACTCACTGGTAGACAGGAGCACCGTATTTCCCGGGTTATCGCCCTTCATACCGTAAAGATTATTGTAGACTGCAGACAATTCGCTTTCCCCCCAGTCCGATTCGAGGATTGCTTGAGCGATGCTGATGCTGGCGTGGACACCGTAATTCGCTTGCATCTGCTGTGCGGCAGGGGCGATAGTACTGATGAAGTCTGTTCCCCGATTATTGCCATACTCCGTGATTTCCGGCACACTCGGGGCAAAATCGCCAATCAGTGACAGACTGGCCATAAAACTGATCAACAAGAAAAATAAAATTTTGACGGTCTTAACGGACGCTGATTGCGGTAGTTTTCGAGCCCGCTTTCTCTTTCTTGCCATATATTCCTCCGTCTGTTTGGTTATGTGCTTTACCTGTTATTGTTCGCTGTTCCCGAGCGCTTCATTATTCTTCAGGATGGCGATATACTCTTCCAATGTCAGATTGTTTTCGGTCATGTACATGGCGTTTTCGATACCTACATACCGAAAATGCCAAGGTTCAAAATTGATGCCGGTTATGGCTTCTTTTTCCTTTGGATAACGCAACACAAAACCAAATTTGGGTGCATTTTCTTTCAGCCACAGTCCCTCAGGATAATTCTCCAGATCCGGAAATAATCCTGAATTGCCTTCTTGATTGGCCAAGGCGGTCGACGTGATGTCTACTGCAAGTCCGGTTATATGTTCACTGGCATTCGGCAAGGCGATATATTCCTCTGTTTTCGTGCGTGCTTCTTCTTCCGACAAGCCCGAAGCTAGATAATTCTGATAATTGACGTCATAGTTTGTTTGCTGTTGCTCGATGGAGCGATAACCTGAAATCATCGTGAAATCCATACCGGCAGCTTTCCCGGCTTCCATCAGTTGCAGATAAGGCTCTTGTATCCTGCTGTCGATCTGATAACCGCTCTCGGTCAGATACAGCTCCATTACAATTTCTTCAGCAAGCTGATTTTCTCGGTTCACCAATACCAGATTCCAATCGGCTGAGGAAGCTACAGGAGTCACGATCACTTTGGACTCCGATTCAGCAACTATGGCTGAGGAAGAGTCTTGCGATTCTTCGGAATGGGCGCTTATTTTCGAGTACTGCTGACTGTTTGACGGTTCATCGTCATCAGTTGTGCATCCTGTGAAAAAGAGCATCGCCAGCAAGAGTCCCGCTAGGAAACGCCGTCTTTGCGCGTACCGCTCAGGTGTATGGGAGTATTTTTTTTTCGGTTCCATCTTTTTACCTCTTCTGGTCTATATTTTTTGCTATGCCTATTTTAGCACAACTCGCCGCCAATCCACACCCAAAAGTAAGCCCGGGTTAGAATCCATACGAAAAGCCAAGATGGTTTCATCTCGGCTCTCTGGTTTATATTTAACTTATTCTGTAATTTTTGGGATGGTATCCGGTGTATTTTCATTGAACCATTCAAGCAGATTGATCTTTTTCGAATCGATCTGATGACGGATGATGCTGGGCAAGCGCAGATCGATGATATCTTTGTAGCTCCAGAAATCATAGTTGCACTCGAGTCGGAGTGTCGTGATTGCCGGTTTATGGATTTCTGAATCATGGACGGTTTCATCGGTGGTGTACCATTTGAAGTCGGCCAAATCCGTCGCTATCCACTTTTTGGCGACTTGATACTTCAGGAATTGATATTCTCTTACAGGGTTCTCTGCCACCTCAGGAAGAATTTCGGCATTGCGGCAAACTTTCTGGACAAGCATCCATTCATAATCGGTAAACAATTTGGAAATGATCTGCATGTTCTCGGGTTTTAAACCATGCTCTCCTTTTTTCCAGCGATCCCAGCTTTGCGGCGAGATCCCTAGTTGATTGGCATAAAAAGCTTTTTCACTGACATATTGCTCTTTGATCGTATACAAGACAATTGTTATAAGTGCATTATTCATTTATGTAACCTCCAATCTATCATGTTCTTATTATACACTTATTACGTGATAAAAGAAATGATTTGCTTGAAAAAAAGACACCGCTGTCTCAAAGTGTGTCCCCTCTTCGTTAGTGCGGGTCTGCTTACCGGAGGAGCGCGGGGGCATACGGGTTCAGTTCCGCTGAAGACTCCGCTCATCGGAGAACATAGGCAGCAATCGGGCTTACCTCCGACGAAGTGGTACTCCCGGGAGAAGACAAATAAAATGTGGATCGACCTCCGGCGAAGACTCCGCTCGCCGGAGCAGAAGATCGCTGCACTCACCGCTCCGTGATTAGCCGCAAAGAGAGTTACCTGATAAAGACAAAAAACGGGCCTATCTCGCAATGAGATAGGCCCTTGGTGCTATGATTGTGAAATTTTGATTTCCAGAGCGCGAATCATCACATCCTATACTCTTTCTGGTTTGTAGATGATGGATCCGATTTCGTAGCCGTGTTCTTCGAGTCGGGCGCGGATGCCGTCGATATCTTTGCTTTCCAGCTGGATGACGACTTGGACATAGCCCATTTTGCGGTATGTCGCAATCTGTTGGATGTTGATGTTCTCATCGGAGAAGATATCCGTCAGGTCTTCAAGAACGCCTTTTTTGTCTTCATGGATATTGACGACAACACGGACACCAGGTGTATAATAGCCCAGCACATCGATGAAGGCGGAGAAGATATCCTTTTCGGTGATGATGCCGATCAGACGGTTGCCTGGCTCGACTACGGGCAGAACACTGATGCCATTTTCGCGCATCGTTACGGCTGCTTCTTCCAAAAGTGCTTCCTTGTTGATGGTCACAACGCGTTTTTCCATGATGTCAGCCACTGTCGTTTTGTTCAACAGGTAGTTGACTTCATGCATATCCAGGCTGGTCATGCTGGAAGGTGTGTTGCGTTCGATGATGCCTTCCGTGATCAATCCTACGATAGTCTCGCCTTGAACGACCGGCAGACGGTGGATCTTGTGCTCTTTCATCAAATCCAAAGCTTCGATGATTTTTGTTGAAGGTTGAATCGTTACTAAATCCGTTGACATATAGCTTTGTACATCCATTGTTTAGCCTCCTAAGTAAGCTTTCTGAACTTCGTCACTTGCTAATAATTCTTCCCCGGTTCCGGTCAAGACGATATTTCCCGTTTCCAGTACATAACCACGATTCGCGATCTGCAACGCAACGTTAGCGTTTTGTTCGATCAAGAGGATCGTTGTACCTTGTTTCTGGATATCCTGGATGATATGGAAAATTTCTTTGATGAAAATAGGCGCCAATCCCATCGAAGGCTCATCCAGAAGCAACAGCTTCGGCTTCGTCATCAAAGCACGGCCCATCGCCAACATCTGTTGTTCCCCACCGGACAATGTGGCTGCGTCCTGATTTTTTCTTTCACGCAGAATCGGGAAACGTTCGAATACCGCTTCCAGATCACCTGCAAGGTTCTGCTTGTCTTTGCGGGTGAAGCTTCCCAGATCGAGGTTTTCCTGTACAGTCAAACCTTTGAATACATGGCGGCCTTCCGGAACTTGGGCGATCCCTTGCTCAACGATTTTTCTGGTCGCGATATTATGGATGGGTTTCCCCAAATATTCGATTTCTCCTGAAGACGGTTTTACCAACCCGGAAATCGTACGCAAAATGGTGGATTTTCCTGCTCCGTTGGCTCCGATCAAGGTCACGATTTCGCCTTCATTCACTTCAAAGCTGATATCTTTGATGGCTTGGATCATGCCATAATGCACAGATAGATTTTTTACTTTCAGCACGTTAGTCGCCTCCTAGATAAGCCTTGATTACGGCTGGATTTTTTTGGATTTCTTCCGGCGTTCCTTTGGCAAGCAGACGGCCATATTCCAACACATAGATTCTTTCGCACACGTTCATGACCAAGGACATATCATGCTCGATCAAAACGACAGTGATTTTGAAATCTTTCTGTATTTTACGGATCAAAGCGGTCAATTCGGCAGTCTCTTGCGGATTCATACCGGCTGCAGGCTCGTCCAAGAAGAGGATTTTCGGATTCGTTGCCAAGGCGCGGACGATTTCCAAACGACGTTGTTCACCGTAAGGAAGATTTTTCGCCAGAACATCATATTTCTTTTCCAATTCGAAAATGGCCAACAATTCCAAAGCTTTTTCACGCATTTCGGCTTCCTTGCGGTAGTAGGTCGGCGTGCGCAGCAAGCTGTGGAACGTACTCTCGCCCATCGTGCTGTGCATCGCGATCAATACATTATCGATAACCGTCAGTTCCTTGAAGAGACGGATATTCTGGAATGTACGCGCTAAGCCAAGGTCCGTAATTTTGTAAGGCGCTTTTCCGTTCAACAACACTTTTTTGTTGTCGATCTCCAATTCGATCGTACCTTCTGTCGGAACGTAAACGCCCGTCAGCAGATTGAAGAAGGTCGTTTTACCAGCGCCATTGGGACCAATCAGACCGACCAATTCATTTTCTTCGATCGCAAAATCGACATTGGATACAGCGGCCAAACCGCCGAAGTTTTTGGTCAATTCTTTTACTTCTAATAGGCTCATTATTGGACCTCCTTCTTAGCAGTATCTTTTTTCGCGAAGC
>Ga0183099_1001151_pt1 | contig 15992 bp, 11 predicted proteins | sample Biomet1_FD_127788 | JGI IMG/M metagenome (GOLD analysis project Ga0183099, IMG submission 127788) | Microbial communities from bioreactor (seeded with anoxic lake sediment) at LBNL, California, USA - Biofuel metagenome 1 | ecosystem: Engineered > Bioreactor > Anaerobic > Unclassified ... | reverse complement strand
CTCAGCAGGCGGCCAGTACGTTCAACGCGGACGGTACGCTCGTTGATCCTTCCATTATTCCGGCAGACTGCGAGATCATGGGGCAGTACGAGAAGGATGATTACGGTCTCGACGAACGGACCGGATATCTGGTTGTAAAGAAGGAGATCGCGCTCGACGGTCAGCATATCAAGTCTGCAGACGTTGGTTCGGACAATCTTACGAACCGTCCTGAAGTCGACTTCGTGCTCGACAGTGAAGGTGCGGAAATATTCGGAAAATTTACCGGCGAACACAAAGGTGAAAGCCTTGCAATCGTCAGTGACAATAAGATCAAGTCATCGGCACGCATTAACGATGCGATTACCGGTGGTCGCGTCGCGATCACGGGATTCGGTCTTGAAGAAGCACAGAATCTTCAGAAAGTGCTTCAGACTGCATGGCTCAACGTGCCGCTTTCTGTTGAAAGTCAGCAGGTTATCGGTGCTTCGCTTGGAAAAAAGGCGATCCATCAGGGCATTCTCGCCGTTATCGTCGGTCTGAGCATGATTATGCTCTTTATGCTTATTTATTATAAGGGATCTGGTATCAACGCGTGCGTCGCGCAGATACTCAACCTATATATTATGTTCTCCGTATTGTCGGCGTTTAATATGACGCTCACGCTGTCCAGTATTGCAGGTATGATTCTTACTATCGGTATGGCGGTGGACGCGAGTGTCATCATCTTTGAACGTATCAAGGAAGAGATGCGCGACGGAAAGAGCAGGGCGGCCTCTGTCGCTGCCGGATTTGACAACGCGTTCTGGGCGATCATGGACTCCAACATCACGACGTTTATTGCCGCTATATTCCTGTCTCAACTCGGAACAGGATCTATCCAGGGGTTTGCGGTGAGCCTTGCAATCGGCGTTGTTTCGTCTGTCTTTACCGGCCTGTTTGTGTCACATTTGATGTTTGATTTCGACACTGACGTTATGCACAGAAAAACTATCAGCATCAGCTGGAGGATAAAATAATGGAAAGAAAGATGATTCATTTCAGCAAAGCATTTCCTGCGTGTGCAGCTGTGAGCGTGCTGATCATTATTTTCGGAATCGTCGGTTTTTTTGTACGTGGTATTAACTTCGGTATTGATTATAAACCTGGTCTTATTGAAGAGATACGAGTCGCTCCTGCTGTTATGGACATATCGTACAGCGGAACAGCCAACGTTACTTTGGACATGACGAATTCAAAAGCGGATATTGTCATAAGCGGAACCGGAGCAGAAAACGAAACGAGGGAATTCAAGTTTACAGACAACGCAACGGTAAACGCGCTTGCAGCAAGTCTGAACTCGATCGACGGTATGAAGGTTGTCGTTAATTCTTACGGGGATTCGGAAACTGCCGATCTGTTTGCAAATTCAGCCGTTTCAAACAAGCTGGGTCCTGTTGCATACCGGTTGTATTCTGCGGGAAAAATTAACGCGGAAACTGCGGAAGTGCGCAGTGCGCTTGCATCTGTGAGCGGCGTTTCAATCAAGCAGCTTGGTTCAGGAAGAAATATCAGTTTTCAGATCCGCATGGCTGACAACGGCGACGGAAAATCCGGCAAACAGCTGCAGGATACCGTTGTTTCCAAGCTTTCTGAAAAATTCGGTACAGACAACATTGCGGTCGTAAAAACGGATTTTATCGGTTCAAATTTCTCGAAAACGATCGCACTTCAGTCGATCATCCTTCTTGGCGCGACTGTTGCTCTTATATGGATTTATGCGGCGATTCGTTTTCACTGGGATTTCGCGCTCGGTGCTATTATTGCACTTATCCACGATTCTCTCATCATGATGACGTTTATTATCTGGAGCAGAATGGAATTTTCAACAATGATCGTCGCCGCTATTCTGACGATCGTCGGATATTCTATCAACGATACTATCGTTATTCTTGACCGTGAACGCTCTCTGCTGCCTGTTATGGATACTAAGAAATTCAACGATATTCTTGATCAGGCTCTGACGGATACGCTCAGCCGGTCTATCATCACAACGGCAACGACGATGTTTGCGGCCGCGGCTTTGTATTTCTTTACGACAGGTGATATAAAGAATTTCTCGCTTGCGCTTCTTGTAGGGCTTACAAGCGGATGTTATTCTTCAATATTCATCAGCAGCGGATTTATTTCAGCTACGCGTAAAAACTGGAAACCTGAATTCGGTATTCACCATTCACTCAGGCTTCATAAAGGCGTTCTTGATACAAGCGTTACAGTGTAATAACAAGACGTTAGGTTAAAAAAACCGCACTCGGAAGAGTGTCGGTTTTTTGTTGAAGCGCAGTGGAAGGAAAATGCTGCTATGTGGTATATTCTTCCGTATGGAAGTTATTCGGGCGGAAGTTCTGGGATATTGCATGGGAGTCAGACGGGCTGTTGACGCAGCTGGAGATGCCCTTGCAAGGAACGGTGATAGAAAAGTATATACGCTGGGACCGTTAATTCATAATCAGACAGCGCTTGATTCGCTTGAAAAACGGGGACTGGGCATTCTTGCCGAAGGACAGACTGAAAAAGCGGAACGGAACAGCGTTGTTATTATCCGTGCCCACGGTGTGCCGCCGTTTGTCGTAAGTAAACTTGAAGAAAGGGGATGTGAGATTATTAACGCGACCTGTCCGCGCGTTACAGCAAGCCAGAACATCGCGCGGCAGTATTCAGTAAAAGGTGATTACGTTATATTGGCCGGCGACAGGAATCACGGTGAGGTGACTGGAATAGCAGGATATGCAGGGCCACGATTTGTACTTGTGAGGAACAGGGAAGATGCAGAAGCGCTTGTTCTGGATAACGGCAGCGGCGCGGTCCTGTTGTCGCAGACAACTTTTAGTCCTGAAGAATTTGAAGAAATTGCAGTAATTCTTAAAAGAAAATATCCTGAAATAAACGTCGTAAATACGATTTGTCCCGCTACAAAGGAAAGACAGGCCGCACTTAAAAAATTGTGCCCAATTGTAGACGGAGTGCTTGTGATCGGCGGTAGAAATAGTGCGAATACCAGCCGTCTGCTTCTAACAGCGAAATCACTGTGTGCACGCGCTGATCTGATTGAAACGGCGGATGAAATACCCGCGGAATACTTTGAAATGAATAAAGTAGGTATCACTGCGGGTGCGAGTACGCCTGACGAAGTAATTACCTGTGTAGAGAAAAGACTTGCAGAGAGGCAGTGACTATGGGCAGCAGAAGAATATACACGGCTGTACTGATCGGAACCGGACGTATCGGTTTTTCGCTCGGCCTGGACAGGAAACGTGAGCAGCCTGCATCTCATACGATGGCACTGCTTGCCGATAAAAGAATTCATCTTATTGCCGGGTGCGATAGTAATCCCATTTCCTTGGACGACTGGCACCGGTTCTGCAGGAAATGCACCGTTTTCAGCAGCTGCAGTCATCTTCTGGCGGCATGTAATCCGGACATAATCGTGATCGCGGTGAATGAAAACGCACATCTGGAAACGGCTCTGGCTGCTATAAAAAACAAACCGAAGCTGATTATTCTGGAAAAACCCGTCGCGTTAACAATGAAAGACGGACTTAAGATCGCAGACGCTGCTGCAAAGTACGGCGTTCCGGTTATGATAAATCACGAAAGACGGTTTGCTCTTGATTACGCGCTGGCGAAATCTTATATGGAAAAAATCGGCGGTATACAGAGTGTTTCGGCTGAACTGGATTCGAACCTGATGGTGTATTCAAAAAACGGTGAATCGACAGGCGCATACAGTCTTCTTCATGACGGTACGCATCTTGTAGACTGTGTTGCATTTCTGCTTTCGGGAAAATCTCCTGCGGAAAGTGAGGGACAGGACAAAAGAAGCGTACTGTACGATCCGTTTATAACAAGCGTACAGTATGACGAAAAGAATCCGTCGGTAGTAAGAAATCTTTCTGTTCATCTCTGTTCCGACAAGTGTTCCGATATAACGCTGCGGTTAAGCGGAAGAAGTCGGTATTTCGGATTCGGCGTTGAGATATGCGGTACGGAAGGAAAAATACGAGTAGGCAACGGATATGCCGAATTCTACAAACGTGTACAGTCGAAGCTTTACAGCGGTTTTTATTCGCTTGCTCTGGATAAAACCGTTAAAATTCCAAAAAAAACACGGTATTTTTCAAATATGGTTGCAAGTGCAGTCAGGTATCTTGACGGTACCGGTCCGCTCCGTTCTACACTGCAGGACGGGCTTGCGGATCTGGATCTGCTGGAGCAGATCAGGGCATTACTGCAGGATATGCTGCCGGAGTGAAAGCTCCGGCGCATATTCCTTTTATTCAGCGCGTATGCTCGTATTTTTTACGATGACGTCGTGTGCCGAGCCTTCGCGGATGGAAGCCTGGCTCACAAGCGTCAGTTTGGATTTTTCCTGTAATTCAGGGATCGAAACTGCTCCGACGTTGCACATTGTATGTACGACTTTACTGATTGTCATCTGTACGTTGTCGTGAAGACTTCCGGCGTACGGGACGTAACTGTCAACGCCTTCTTCAAACGCCATTTTTTTATCACCGCCCAGATCGTACCGCTGCCAGTTACGTGCGCGGTTTGAACCTTCACCCCAGTATTCCTTTACGTAGTTTCCATTGACAATGAGCTTGTTCGTAGGGCTTTCGTCGAACCGGGCAAAGTAGCGGCCCAGCATGACAAAATCCGCTCCCATCGCGAGCGCAAGCGTTATATGATAATCGTGCACAATGCCTCCGTCAGAACAGATGGGGATGTATACACCTGTTTTCTGATACCATTCGTCACGCGCCTTGCATACTTCTATAGTAGCGGTTGCCTGTCCGCGTCCGATGCCTTTCTGTTCACGGGTGATGCAGATAGAACCTCCGCCGATGCCGATCTTTACAAAATCCGCACCTGCTTCCGCAAGGAAATTAAAACCGTCCTTGTCAACCACGTTTCCAGCACCGACTTTTACCTGACTTCCCCATTTTTCGTGAATGTCTTTCAGTGCACGGCGCTGCCACTCGGTGAAGCCTTCCGAAGAGTCAAGGCAGAATATGTCGGCTCCGGCGCTTAAAAGTATGGGGACTCGTTCCATATAGTCGCGTGTGTTTATACCTGCGCCTACAATATACCGTTTCTGACTGTCGAGCAGTTCGAGCGGATGTTCTTCATGGGACGCATAATCTTTGCGGAATACAAGGTACTGAAGGTTACCGTTTTTATCGAGTACGGGCAGCTGATTGATTTTGTGCTGCCAGATGAGATCATTCGCCTTGTCGAGCGAAATGCCAACTTCGGCTTTTATCAGCTTTTCGAGGGGAGTCATGTACGTTGCGACGAGTGAATGAGGAGGGCAGTGGTTAATGCGGAAATCTCGTTCGGTGATTATTCCGACAAGCTTTCCGTTGTGCTGCCCGTTTTCCGTAACTGCAACAGTTGAATGTCCTGTATTTTTGATGATTTCTGTCAGCTCTTCCAGCGTCTGGTCAGGACGGATGTTTGAATCTGACGAAACGAATCCTGCTTTGTACATCTTAACGTGCGCAATCATAGCTGCCTGGTCTGCGATCGACTGGGAGCCGAAAATAAAGCTTATGCCGCCTTCCTTTGCAAGGGCAATGGCTAGTTTGTCGTTAGAAACAGACTGCATAATTGCCGAAACCATCGGAATGTTCATCATCAGGGGACATTTTTCACCGGCTTTTTTATTGTATTTCACAATAGGCGTTCGCAGTGAAACGTTTGCAGGAATGCAGTCTGCCGCGGTATAACCCGGAATTAGCAGATATTCATCAAAAGTATGTGAAGGTTCATCATAAAAAAAAGCCATGGCAGGGCTCCTGTTACTGAATGTATGTTAATACATAAGTATAAAGTAATAAAGCGATTCTATCAAGCATATCCGCAAAAATGTGTCTTTTTGTCTGTTCCGACCTTGGTGATAAAAAATTTGACAAACCAGACAGAGGGAGATATAGTATGTTTCATACGGCAACCGGTTGCCGTATGAAACTATTCGTATGAGAGGAAAAGGAGTTACAAATGAAAAAGACAGTACTTTTTCTGACGGCAGCATCACTTTGCGCAGTGCTTGCAACAGGCTGCAAAAAAAGTGAAAAACAGGCTGCTGTAAAAGATGCAAGCAACAAACTTGTTGTGTGGTCGTTCACCGATGAGCTTCAGGGAATGATTAACGATTACTACAAACCAGCTCATCCCGGTGAAGAAGTTGAGTATTCAATGACACCAACGGACCAGTTCCCGAACAAGCTCGATCCGGTTCTTGCCAGCGGAAGCGGAGCGCCGGACGTATTTGCACTTGAGAATGCATTCGTACGGAAATATATTGAATCGGGTCTGCTTCTTCCTCTTGATGATATTTATGCAGAAGTAAAAGATAAAATGGCCGACTATCCGATGAAGATAGGTTCATATCAGGGCCATGTGTATGGAATGGCCTGGCAGGTATGCCCGGGCGCGTTGTTCTACCGCCGAAGCCTTGCCAAAAAATATCTTGGAACGGATGATCCTGCTAAAGTCCAGGAATATGTCGCGAATCTTGATAAATTTGTTGAGACTGCGGCCGTTCTTAAGCAGAAATCGGGCGGAAAGTGCGACATCGTGTCTTCGGCAGGCGATATGTTCATGCCGTACAAGGGTGCACGCAAGAGCCCGTGGGTTGTTGACAATAAACTGACGATTGATCCGGCAATGGATAAATATATGGATATGTGCAAACTGCTTCACGACAAAAACTACGACGGACGCGTTCTGCAGTGGTCTGAAGGCTGGTTTGCCGGTATGAAGGGAACTCTCAAAGACGACAAGGGAAATCCTGTCGAAGTGTTCTGCTACCTGCTTCCTACATGGGGACTTCATTATGTTCTGAAGACGAACGCGCCTGACACGTCCGGCGACTGGGCAATGTGCGCGGGACCTGCGAATTATTACTGGGGCGGCACTTGGCTTGCGGCATATAAAGGAACGAAAAACCCGAACGCTGCAAAAGAAATGATCAAATACCTTGCAACGGACGATACGTTCCTTACTGCCTATGCGAAGAAATCCGGAGACACTGTGGGTAATATCAACGTTCAGAACGCGCTTAAAGAAACGTTCTCCGAACCGTTCCTTGGCGGACAGAACCATTACAAAGCGTTCTGCGATATGGCCTCTGGCATCAACGGCACGCTCGTTCAAGGTTCAGACCAGCAGATCGAAGCTCTGTTCCAGGAAGCGGTTACTGCGTACCAGAACGGAGAAAAGACGAAGGATGCTGCGATTGCTGATTTCAAATCGCAGGTGTCATCGACTCTTGGCTTGTAATACCGGCGTTATTCCATCAGATATGTAGCTGACTCTTTGAAAGTGCAGTTTTGAATGTTTCCCATTCGGGCTGCACTTTTTTAGTTCAAAATTGTGTTTCGTTGTGTTAGGAGGTATTCAAGTGAAACGTCAGACCGGAATGCAGGCGCGTATCAATATCCACGGATATTTTTTCTGCCTGCCGTTTGTGGTAATTTTCCTGTTGTTCAACCTTTGGCCGACTCTATATACCTTTCTGCTCGGCTTCGGTGATCTTCGCGGTTTGAAAACGTCTTTTTCATTCGTCGGGTTGGCAAATTTTAAAAAACTTGTTAATGATTACAACTTTTGGGAAGCTGTTGGCAATACATTCATTCTCTGGGGATTCAACTTTATTCCTCAGCTGGGTATTGCGCTCCTTTTCGCAATCTGGTTTACAGACGTTAAGCTCCGGCTTAAGGGAAAGGGAGTGTTCCGTGCGCTTTTTTATCTGCCGAATCTGCTGACCGCGGCGTCCGTTGCCATTCTGTACCGCAGTCTGTTTGGATATCCGCTGGGGCCTGTTAACCAGTTCCTTATGAACGTCTGCGGTGTAAAAGAGGCGTTCAATTTTGTCCGAAACGTTCCTGCATCCCGAGCCATCGTTTCGTTTATTCAGTGGTGGATGTGGTGCGGTCAGACGCTCATCCTGCTTATGGCGGGAATTACCAGTATTTCGCCTTCGCTGTACGAGTCTGCGACGATCGACGGCGCAAACGACTGGCAGTGCACGTGGAAAATAACCATACCGCTGCTTAGACCCATGATGTTCTATATTCTTATAACGTCTATGGTCGGTGGCATGCAGATGTTTGAAATACCGTTCCTGCTTACCGGTATGCACGGCGAGCCCGACTACAAAATACGCACTACCGCGGTGTATATGTACAATATGGCGTTCCAGGGCAGAAATGATTATTCTTATGCGGCCGCTATTTCTATCGGAATGTTCATAATAACAATAATACTCGCTTATATTATTAATGCGGGTGTGAAGGAACGTGCACCGCGAAAAAGAGGGGAGGCTGCTTAATTATGGAATACAAAGCTAAACGAACAATAAACTCTGCGATTATTTATTTTCTGATGGTGCTGTTCGCGCTCATCGCGGTTGTGCCCGTGTGGATAATGCTCGTTAACGCAACTCGAACGACGGCACAGATAAACTCCGGCCTTACTCTCGTTCCGAGCACGCACGCGCTCGACAACTGGCGTATACTGACGAACAGGAATTTCCAGATATGGCAGGGATTTAAAAACAGCGCGATCGTTTCGCTGTGCTCGACCGTACTCTGCGTTTATTTTTCCGCTCTTACGGCGTACGGTATTCACGTGTACCGGTTTGCCGGACGAAAAATACTCTGGGGCGTTATTATGGTGCTCATAATGCTTCCGTCGTCACTTTCATTCATCGGTTTCTACCAGTTCATGGCGAAGGTGCACCTTACCAACAGTTTTATTCCGCTTATCATTCCGAGTATTGCGGCTGCAGGTACGGTACTATTTATGAAACAGTATCTTGATTCGGTACTTTCGTTTGAACTTATTGAAACGTCGAGAATCGACGGTGCCGGCGAGTTTCTGATATTCAACCGGGTGATTCTGCCGGTCGTGCAGCCGGCGATCGCTACACAGGCAATATTTGCGTTCGTAGGAAGCTGGAATAACTTTATGACACCGTTCGTATTGCTCTCAAGCACGGAAAAGTATACACTTCCTATGCTGGTTCAGATGCTCCGCGGCGATATTTACCGCACGGAATACGGCGGAATCTATCTTGGAATCGCTGTATCTCTTGTTCCAATTATAGTATTCTATGCATTTATGTCCCGCTACATTATAAGCGGTCTTACGATGGGTTCGGTAAAAGAATAAATCTCATAAGGATGCTCCATATGTCCACTGAAAATCGTTTTCGTGTACAAAATCCAATACTGCCGGGGTTCCATCCCGACCCGTCGGTCTGCATGGCCGGCGGCGAATACTTTATTGCCAATTCGACGTTCGAGTGGTATCCAGGGGTAGAAATCAGCCGTTCAAAAGATCTGATCCACTGGACGGCTGTTCCTTCACCTCTGTCGGAAACAAGGCTTCTGGACATGAACGGTGAAAAGGCGTCGTGCGGCATATGGGCGCCCTGCCTTTCATATGCGGACGGAAAATTCTGGCTGATTTATACGAACGTAAGAAACTGGAATTCCGGAACGATGAAAGATACGCCGAATTTTTTAACGACTGCCCCTTCGATCGAAGGTCCGTGGTCTGATCCTGTTTTTATGAACGCATCGGGATTTGATGCATCGCTGTTCCACGACGACGACGGACGCCACTGGTACATAAACATGGAGTGGGATTACCGTGAACACGGTCCGCGGCAGTTTTCAGGAATAGTTATGCGGGAGTATTTTCCTGACAGAAAACAGCTTTCTTCCGAACGGCGTAAAATATTCAACGGTACAGACATCGGACTCGTAGAAGGGCCTCATCTGTACAGGCATAACGGGTGGTATTACATAGCCGCAGCAGAAGGTGGAACGAGTTATGAACACGCGCTCACCGTCGCCCGTTCACGGACGCTCGAAGGTCCGTATGAAATACATCCGCAGAATCCGCTTATTTCTTCATACGGAAACCGGGAGCTTTTTTTACAGAAGGCCGGGCACGGAAGCTGGTGCTCTTCTGCCGACGGACAGCGGACCTATCTTGTATATCTGTGCGCGAGGCCGCTGCCGGATTCCGACGAATGCGTTCTCGGCCGCGAAACCGGAATTGCAGAACTTGTTTGGCAGAACGACTGGCCGTATGTAGTCCAGCCTGACGGGACACAGAAAAGCACACCTCCCGCTTATCTGGAGATTTCCGTTCCGGCCGGGCTGCATACTGAGCAGTCTTATCCAGGATGCGGGCACACGCGGTATACGTTTAACGACGAATCGTTCCTGCGTGATTTTAAAACGCTTCGTACCCCCGTTACCGAAAAACGCTGTTCGATCACTGAACGTAAAGGCTGGCTGAGAATCAGGGGCGGGCAGTCGCCGTGGTCTCTGTACGAGCAAAGCGTTATCGCGCGCCGCCAGACAAGTTTCTGTTTTACCGCCGAAACGAAAATGGAATTTGAACCTGATTATTTCCAGCAGTATGCAGGACTTGTCTATCGGTATGATGAAGAGACGCAGTATCTGCTGCAGGTGACAGAGGACGAAAAGGATGGAAAAATTCTCCAGCTGAACACGATCATGCCCGGAAACAGTTTTGAACGCGGAATGCCGGTCAGACTCGAACAGAACGCTCCTGTGTGGCTGAAACTCGAAGTGTCGTACCGTACTGCATGGTTCTCATGGTCTGAAGATGGAATTGTATTCCACAGGATACGTCCGATGTGCGACACAGGCAGACTGTCGGATGAATTCAGCGGAATGGGTTTTACCGGAGCTTTCGTGGGCATGTTCTGTGTGGATACCGAATTTTATAAGAAATCTGCTGATTTTGCATATTTTGATTATACTGAAAAATGATAACTATTTATGATATAGCGGAAAAAACCGGGTATTCGGCTCCTACAGTTTCAAAAGCACTGAACGGAACCGGGTACCTGAATTCAAAAACACGCGAAAAAATTCTCAGAGCAGCGGACGAAATGGGCTATCAGCCGAATATGGTTGCACGCACGCTTACGACGAAAAAATCACACCTCATCGGTGTCATCTACGACGACAGTAAAATGAAGCAGGGTTTTGACCATCCTTTGTTCGGCGGTCTGCTCAATAGGTTCCGTTCCCAGGTTGAAAACGCGGGATACGACATAATTTTTCTTTCAAGGCAGTTTAAAATGTCTTACACCGACCATTCCCGCTACCGCAGCGTCGACGGCGTTGTTATTATTAATCCTGACGACGACGGTATCGAGGAGCTTGCCGCGATACACGAAGCGGGAATCCCATGCGTGTCGACGAATAATTATATTCCGGGAATATGTACTGTCGTTACCGAAAATGAAAAATGCGGATACGAAGGAACGCAGTATTTGATTTCATGCGGTCACAGGAAAATCGCGTTTCTTGCCGGCCCTATTAATAAATATTCGCCGGCCGCGCTTGAGCGGTACAAGGGATACCGCCGCTGCCTGTCCGATTACGGACTCGGATGTGATCCGCAGCTGTTCAAGGAATGTAGTTTCTGGCACGCGCAGGCAGGGTACGACGGGATCGCGGAAATATACAGGCGTACGAACGATTTTTCCGCTGTTTTTTGTGCGGACGACTTACTTGCGTTCGGCGTTATGCAGTACGCCGAAGAGCACCGGATAGTTATGCCGGATCAGCTTTCGATTATCGGTTTCGATGACGACCGGGCTGCATCGTTCTGTCGTCCCAGACTAACAACATTTTCACAGAACAGAGTACAAATTGCCGATCTTGCTGCGGAAATTCTGCTCCAGCTTATCGTAGAAATTCCTTCTCCTCAAATGGTGCGCGTTCCCGCTGCGCTTATAATGCGGGAGTCTGTCAAAAATCTCTTATAACCAGTCACCTTCTGAGGTAATGCATTGTAAGAAAGTCTCTTTTGTGGTACATTCAATGCATAAATATGCATTTTCCATATTATTTTGGAGGATTTAATGAACGTCGTTGTTATGGGCGCCCAGTGGGGTGACGAAGGTAAAGGCAAGATTGTCGATTACCTTGCTCAGGAAGCGAAATACGTCGTACGGTTTGCCGGCGGTGCGAACGCAGGACACACTATCGTTGTGGACGGCAAAAAATATGCACTGCATCAGGTTCCGTCCGGCATTCTTTATCCGGATAAGTCGGTTTTCCTCGGTTCGGGTATGGTGATAGATCCTGAAGCGCTGTTCAAAGAGCTTCAGATGCTCAGCGACAACGGCATCAGATGGGAAAAGCGTGTATTCATTTCTGACCGTGCGCACATCGTTCTGCCGGGCTACCGCCAGATGGACAAGGACCGCGATGCAGCCCGCAAACGCCCGATCGGAACGACAGGACGCGGTATCGGAACGACATATTCCCAGAAATCAGAACGCGATGGTATCCGTCTTGCTGACCTTGACTGGCCGGATAAAATGGACGACCTCGAACAGTCTGATAGAGATTTTCTTGCTCCTTATATAGAGAAACTGCTTGCTATGCGCGTTGACATTGCCGCGAAAATGTGGGAATACCGGAAAGAGAATATTCTCTTTGAAGGTGCCCAGGGCGCGATGCTTGACCTTGACAGCGGTACGTATCCATATGTTAGCTCAGGAGCTTCGTGCGCAGCAGGCGCTTCATCAGGCTCGGGAATCGGCCCACGTTCTATAGACAGGGTGTTAGGCGTTTTTAAGGCATATGAAACCAGAGTCGGAAACGGTCCGATGCCCACGGAATTTAACACGACGACTGAAAGTGAACTTTGTAATTATGTGCGTAAGACGGGAAACGAATACGGTGTTACGACCGGACGTCCGCGTCGCTGCGGATACCTTGATCTGGTTGCTCTCCGCTATGCCTGCCATGTAAATTCCATCGATTCTCTTGTTTTAACGCATCTTGATACGTATGATGAAATGGATGAAATTGAAGCGTGTGTCGCATACGACATTAATGGAAAGATCGTGACTGATTTTCCTGCGAATATTCCCGATCTGAACGTCGCAAAACCTGTGCTCGAAAAATTCCAGGGATGGAAGACAGATCTGCACGAGTGTTCGTCGTACCGGAGTCTCCCGAAAAATGCGAAGAAATACATTGAATATATCGAAGCGTTTACGAACACGTCAGTGGGAATTATTTCCGTCGGTGCGGACCGGAATGAAACATTCGTCCGAATTAGACCGTGGAAAAAATAAACGAATATGAGTGCTCTTAAAAGAGAAAGACAGAGGGTGCTGTGTAGATAAAAAAAAATATCTGCAGAAAAGGACTATCGCTGCGCGGTAGCCCTTTTTTTTCCGCGAAGAGCCTCGCGGCTGTCGGTGGAGAGTGTGCTTTTCCGAAGAACTCGTGAACAGGAGACCAGAAAATAATGAATAAAACAAACAGAAGCATGTGCGATAGTTTGCCGATTTTTGTGAAAATATCCGGTGAAATGTAGTAAAATGAGTAATCAGGAGGTTCATGTGGAAACTATTCACGATCTGGGCGCATACACATTTCCCGCAGTATTCAGGAATTCCGTCGCAAAATTCGGTGATAATCCGGCGTTATCACTTGTAAACGGAGAACCGGTTACTTACCGACAGTTCGGCGTACGTGTAGAATTGGTTGCAAAAATGCTTGCAGGGCTGGGGCTTCGGCAGGGCAGTAAAACTGCTATTTTCAGCTCCAGTATGCCAAACTGGGGAATTGCCTATTTTGCAGTCGTAAATTACGGAGGAATCGCCGTTCCTTTGCTTCCTGATTTCTCCGCCGTGGAAATAGAATCGATCCTTACCCACTGCGGCGTAGACGCGCTTATCGTTTCAGAACTGCAATACAAAAAAATCCAGTCCATCGGCGAAAAACTTCCGCCTGTTATTATTAAAATCGACAACTTTTCTGTCATCAGAGGCGGAGATGTTGTAAAAAAGATCAGTGCGGCGAAGAATATACTGTCTTTTTCCATTAACGAAGCACTGTCTGAAAATTCAGTGCAGTTGATAGGCGCAGTAGACACTTCGGCTGTTTATCCGGAAGATTTCTACTGCGTGACACTCAACGACGTGCAGGTGAACGAAGACGACACAGCGTCGATAATTTATACGTCCGGGACGACGGGGCGTTCAAAAGGCGTTGAACTAACGCATAGAAATCTCGTCTGGAACGCCGTTCAGGGACAGACGATGCACCGTGTTAATAAATTCGATCGGTGTCTCTCGTTCCTTCCGATGTCCCACGTGTATGAATTTACGATTGATTTTACAATGCAGATTATGAATGGTTCCTGCGTTTTTTATCTGGGAAAGCCGCCGACGGTGAGTGCTCTTTTACCGGCGTTCACGCAGGTTCGACCGACGATCGTGTGCGCGGTTCCGATGATCATTGAGAAATTATACAAAAACAAAGTGCTGCCTGAGATAAACAAAAGCAGGCTGCTTTCAAAACTGTACAAAATTGCTCTGTTCAGAAAAATCATCAACAGAAAGGCAGGAAAAAAACTAAAGACTGTTTTTGGCGGCTGGCTTCAATTTTTCGGTATCGGCGGCGCTAAAGTGGATCTTCAGGTAGAAAAATTCATGAAAGAGGCGAAATTTCCGTACGCGATAGGCTACGGACTTACTGAAACGTCTCCTCTCCTTGCCGGTTCCGGTCCGTCGAATACAATTCCCGGTACAATCGGCGGCGTGCTTGAAGGGGTTGATCTTAGAATACTTGATCCAAATCCTGAAACCGGCGTCGGCGAAGTAGTCGTGAAGGGACCGAACGTTATGAAAGGGTATTATAAAGATCCTGAACTTACGAAGGCGTCGTTCACGACGGAACATGATTCCTGCGGTCCCGGATGGTTCCGTACGGGCGATCTTGGCATTATAGAAAAAAAACACGGCAGCATGCGGTTGTCGCTCAAGGGACGCAGCAAGAATGTTATTCTTGGACGGAACGGGGAAAATATTTATCCTGAAGATATAGAATTTGTTTTAAATCAGTATCCGCTCGTATCCGAATCGCTCGTCGTCGAAGGAAAAGACGGGCTTGTCGCGCTTGTACATTTTGACGAAGAAAAACTTCTTGCGGAGGCCGAACGCCGTGCAGTGCTGCAGGCCCGCGTAGGAGCTGTAAAATCGGGTGAAATGAAACTTCGTGACGCGGTTGGTGAAACCCTGAGCGAAGTGGTTCAGAATGCAAAGGAAGCTGCCGCAGCGCGAAATCAGGATCTGAAGGAAGCGATACTGTATCAGCGTGAAAGCATAATGAACGAAATACACTTCTTTGTTAATGGTAAAGTGAGCAAGGGTTCCAAAATAAGCAGTGTGGAATCAGTCGGCGAATTTGAAAAAACTGCAAGCCAGAAAATAAAACGGTACCTGTACACAAGAACTGATAAAAACGAAAAGAAAAAATAATAAACGCCGCGATGCGGGCAGTCGGAGGTTATGTTCGTCGGCTGTTCACACCGCGGCGCTTTGCACTGTGGTCAGTTATGGCGTTTACGAATTATGAGAACAGGGATCTTACAGCATCCATATATTTATCACCACGGTCGAATTCATTTGCAAACATGCCGAACGACGTTGCTCCCGGTGAGAATACGACGACTTCATCTCCGTATTCTTTCTCGGGAACCGTCGTCTCGTACGTTTTCACGTCGTGAAGAAGTTCGTCGAGCGATCCGTACGGTCCGTTGAACGGTACGTTCTTTTTGTTAAGCAGCGCGATCAGTTTATCGGTTGCCGTGCCCGCGAGAAGGTATACTGCCTTAACAGGAATACCGCTGCTTTCGGACCGCGCGAGCGTATCCGCAAGAGGGGCTTGCGGGAGACCTTTATCTGTTCCGCCCGTAATAAGTACGACGGGCTTTCCGAACGATTGACTAGCGGCCGCCGCAGCTTCAGGCACCGTCGCACACGAATCATTGTAAAACTTCACTGTTCGACCGTTCAGCTTCCACGTATGAAAAAACTGAAGGCGGTGCGGTATGCCTTCCCATCTGCTGAGAACGTCTGCTGTTTTATCCGGCTGTATGCCTGTGAGTACCATGGC